>Ga0224534_1000972_pt1 | contig 16184 bp, 14 predicted proteins | sample 714E12024metaG_FD_172012 | JGI IMG/M metagenome (GOLD analysis project Ga0224534, IMG submission 172012) | Peat soil microbial communities from Stordalen Mire, Sweden - 717 E1 20-24 | ecosystem: Environmental > Terrestrial > Soil > Wetlands > Peat | place: Sweden: Norrbotten County, Stordalen... | reverse complement strand
TTGATCTGCCGCAGTGCCTCCAGCACCTCGGGGGCGTGGGCCTGGGCGACGTTGCAGGGCAGGATCAGCGGGTCGATAAACAGACTGTCAGTCGGCACCCCGAACTCGTCGGCCGCAGCCACCAGTTCCATGGCATGGGCGACGCGGGCGTCAGCGTTCAGAGGAATACCGGACTTGTCCATGGTCAGAGCGACGATGCCGGCGCCATACTTGGCCGCCATCGGAAAAACGCGCTCGATCTTTGCCCGCTCGTTCGGGCAGGAGTTGATCAGCGCCCCGGGTTTACCGATAACCTGGAGTGCGGCCTCGATGGCGTCATAGTTGGTGGAATCCAGAGCGATCGGAACGTCGCTGACCTCCGAGATGATCTTGGCCATCCACTCCATCGACTTTTTGCGGTCAGCCGCTGTCGGGCCGACGTTGAGGTCGAGATATGCGGCGCCGGCCTGAGTCTGCTTGACCGCCCAGTCCTGAATCGGCTTCGGGTCGAACTTGGCGACGGCCTCGCCGATGTCCTTGAACATTCCGTTGATGCGTTCACCGATCATCATAAATGCCATCTGCTTTTACCTCCCTTTTTATGGTCTATTTTAAAAAACGCCTTAGTACTTGTTCGGCACCGCGAGCTCTTCGATCTGCTTCCTGACCAGCTTGGCTGCTTCGGGATGCCTCATGAGCAACAGGTCACCGCCGGCCTGCAGCAGAGCGGCAGCGGTCATGGCCTCCCAAATGATGCCGCGGTCCTTCTCATCGCCCCAGCCCGGGCCTGCGTCGGCGTTGGCCGCGTTTGCTTCCTTGCCGCGCCATGCCTCGGGGCCGGCCAGGCAGACCACCGGCAGGGCCATCATCTTGTCACCAATGAGGGCACCCCAGCGGGCCCGCTCCATGACGGAGAAGGAATACTCGATGCCGTAACCGAGGCCGCTGGTTATCGGGTCGTTTAGCACCTTGTTGATAGGAACGCCCATTTCGGTGATCATGATGTTCAACTGCTTCAGGATGTTGATGTCCAGGGGGGAACGCCCGATGATGCAGTGCCTGCCCATCATGGCAGCGGCAGCAATGCCGCGGTAGTTGTCCTTTTCCGCCGCGCCCAGGGCGATGTTTTCGCCGGCCGCAGCCTCTGCCACCGCCTGCAGCACATCGTTGTCCTTTTCCGGAAAGCCGGGGCCCTCGACCATCAGCGGGGCGCCTGTTGCAGCCAATACATCCTTGACCAGCTTGGCGCAATCAGCCGCGCTCCTGGAGTTTTCCAGTTCCGGATCTGCGCCCATCAGCTTTAGATAGACCACATCTGCGCCGTACTCCTCGGCCTTCTTCGCCCAGGCAACCGGGTCGTTCCAGACATCGCCGTAATACGGCTCAAAGGATGAGCTCCATTGCGGCTTGATATCCCAGACTTCCATGGCGATCACGGGTCGGTTGGGAAGCTCGCCCTCGTAGTACAGGAACGGCAGGGTCGAGCTCCCGCCCAGCTTCACCGTATAAGCCCTCGTACCACCCTGTTCTTTGGTGGCGCCGAGTATTACTTCCAGAACCTTGCCAGTAAACTTGTCCTTGTAAATTTCAACCGGCATAATGTACTCTCCTTTCTCAGTTAAAATCGTAGTTTGTCAAACAATTTCATCGATGCGCTGACTGCGGGACTGTCAGCAGGGAGACCCATCAAAGGCTTCCCCTGCAGGTCGTATTCCGTTACCAGCGGATCGTCGGGGATCACCCCCAGCAGTTCGAGACCGGTGGCCTCGATATCGCTCCTGAGGGGCTCCGGGTCGGCGATCCGGGTGACGATCAGGTAGGCAGCACCGATCCTGATCTGCAGACGCTTAGCCAGTTCGTAGATCCGTCCTGCAGTCCGCACACCCTTTGCCGTGGCATCGGAGATCACCAGCAGGATATCGACATTCTCGATCGTCTCCCGGCTGATGTGTTCCATGCCCGCCTCGTTGTCAATGACCATGTAGTCGTAGTTCTTGTCGAGGGACTCCAGGTTGCGCTTCAGGATCTCGCTCGGGAAGCAGTAGCAACCCGGGCCCTGTGGTCCTCCCATCACCAGCAGATCGTAGTCCCTGGTCTCAATCAATGCCTGGTGCAGCTTCAGTTCGATGAACACATCCTTGGTCATTCCGGTCGGAACCTTGTTCTTCTTGATATCGGCCAGAACGTTGGCAATGGTGTCCGATACCTCCAGGCCGAGGGCCTCGTTCAGGGTGGAGTTGAAATCCGCATCCACCGCCAGGACCGAGCCCTTCCCGGTCTCCACCAGGTACCTGACCAACATCGATGCCAGGGTTGTCTTGCCTGTTCCGCCCTTGCCCGCTACCGCAATGTGTTTCGACATATACTGTCGCACCTCTTATTGATCTCTCCGGCCTCGATTATCCGGCAAGTCGGCAAGTAAGAATTTCCAATACCCTCCTCGAGGCTCGAATCGAACCGCGCCCGCGCCCAGAGGGCACGCGGGCACCCGCTTCGAACATCAAGTTAGACATTCAGGCGCAGCTTGGCAAAGGAGGTAATGCCGCTGGAATCACGCGGTCCTACCATGACTTCCCAGCCGGAGAGATCCTCGATCTTGCCCTTGATGGCCGCCACGCCGCCCGGGATGATGAGAACCTTCTTTTTGACCTTCTCGTTGATATCCGAATCCTTCAGCCAGGGGCCGATCGCCTCGCCGATAAACTTGCCGCCGGCCCAGGCGGTCATGACGGACAGACCGTCGGTATCGAAGGCGATCAGGTAGCTCGGCAGCCTGGTGGATTCCACTTCGGTAGCCACCGTGTAGTAGGTCAGCGAGAAGTTGGTGGTGATGTACACCGGGGAATTTTCGTTGGCGGCGCCGATGGCATAGACGCCCGGCTGCACCGCGATCGGCTTCTGCGGGTCGGTATAGAGGTTGCTTCTCCAGGTAAACAGCGCCATCAGGTATTCGGTCTTGGTGGTCTTGAGCACCACGATGCTGGCATACTTGGAGATGAAAGCCTGTGCCTCCAGCACTTCCATGGCCGGGTCGGCCTCGGTGGTGAAGGCGATCGTCGGATATCCGTACGGCCGGAACCGCTTCTTGACGGCGCCATTACGGATCTGGGTCTGGTCGGCGATCACCTGGGATATCTGGCGCGCTCCGGAATCGATGACCAGCTCCTTGTAATCGATCTTGGCCACCAGTTCGGCCATAGCGTTGAGATCCGCACCCTTTACCGCCAGCGGAGCGTCGACTTTCTTGGCCACTGCCACCATCTTCTCGTAGTTGTCAGCGGTGGCCGCGTACAGCAACGGTTTCCGTGCAGCGATGGCGCCAGCCGCCGCCTCCATGCAGGTAGGGCACTCGGTCAGCAGGATGATGGCCTTGTCGGTCTTTCCGGCTACAGCTTCGGCCGCCGCCTTGAAGGTATCGGCGCTGCCGGAGGCGTTGGCGATGGCGACACCGTCCACCTCGTACTTCTGACCGACACGCTCGATCACAATGCCATTGATCTCATCGATCTTGGCGGCGAGGTTGGCATCGTTGTCAGCCACCTCGATAAAAATACCGGTCGGGTGATAGAAGGTCTTGTCATGACGGAAGATGACCTGCTCGTCGCCGATCGCCAGCACCTTGTCCCCCGATCCCATCTTGACCAGCTTGATCGGCGGCGCGGTAGCGGCATCCAGCGCTTCCCTAGCCTCATTGGAGACGTAGGGGCACTGGCTCAGCGTGGCTTTGCCGGCAGCCAGGGCCATAGCGAAGGCCAGGCATGTCGGTACGCCACATTCTCCACAGTTCGTCTTCGGGAGCAGTTTGAAGATTGCAAGTCCTGTTAAACCCATGTCACTTCTCCTTTCTTGATCTTGTTTGTTTAAAGAACCTTTGTCGGGCGCCGCCCTCTCAGAGCGGCAGCGCCCGAATCCAGATTGCTTTTAAGGTTACATCAAGGGATCCATCTTTAGGGCCGGATGACCCTTCTCTTCCAGGTATGGCTGGATCTCGTCGGGCGTGGTGCCGATAGTATCGTCGGCGATCATGTCGGCGAAGTTGTCGCCGAAGCCCTCTTCCTTGCCGCGTTCATTGAGCTGGTCACGCAACTGATCTTTCAAGTCCTTGGGCATCCAGACCAGCCTGCCGAGGCCGCCGTCCGCCGGGAAGAACTTCCGGCTGATCAGGTACAGCCGGCCGACACCGGCGAAGCCCGGGGTCTGGTTGCCGCCACCGACCATGCCGGCCAGGCTGGAGAAGGTCATGCCGACCGGGGTCATTCCTTTATGCTCACGAGTGGTGACCATGAACCCGTTGCACTCGGGAACCATGGCCATGATGCACTCGCAGCAGCCGCAGGTGGTCATCGGGCGGTCCATCATGGTGTACATGCAGACCGACTCGGTCTTGCCCTGGGTGCGGGCGGAGGCGGTCTCGTTGATGGAGGACCACTCTCCTGTATTGGCATCGATCACGTACTCGCTGGTGATCGGCACCGGCTGGCAGACGCCGATCGGGTCGATCTCGTAGGTGGCCTTGGCATCCAGCCAACTGACCGCGCCGCAGAGTCCGGTGCGCTCCGCCGACACGAAGCAGATGTGGGTCGGGGCGAAGGACTGGCATAGGGTGCAGGTATAGAACTCGGTGACGGACTCGTCACGCAGGTTCGTCAGCCGGTCGTCCCTCTTGGCGTAGGCCGCCTTGGCTTCCGCCATGCCCTTCACGACCTCCGCCTCATCGGTGATCAGGGTGATCTCCAGGCGGTCGACGATGGCCGAGTATTCCTTTTTGAAGTAGGCGTAGAACAGAGTGCCCAGGTCCTTCAGCCTGAAGCCCTTCTCGTTGGCGACCTTGCTGATGCGCATCCAGTTCTGGTCGCGCTGGCCCATGTGCCAGATGCCCTCGCCGTAGTTCATGAAGTAGTGGACACGGCGCTCCAGCACCGGCTCGAAGTCGCTCTGGAACTTGCGACCGTATACCTTGAACTTGATGCCCATCGGGTAGGCGCCGCCATCCTGCATCTGGTCGAGGTCGGGGCCGATGATGTTGATCTTGCCGTCGGTGACGTCGTCCGCCTCGGCCATCTGCACCAGCTCGAAGGCTGGGGAGCGCCCGCCGCCGAACTCCACGAACATGTCGGCCTTGCGGATCGACTCGCCCTCGAAGGCGGCGCCGTGGTTGATCGGGACGTTGACCTCGATGGCCGTGATCTTGATGCCGCGGACCTCGATGCCGAGCTGGATCGCTTCGTCGTAGTCAGGCACCGAGAAGTACCAGTCCTTCCAGGTCTCGTCCTCCTCCAGTGGCTGATCGACGATGACCGGGAAGCCCATATAGATGGCGGCGAAGGAGGCGGCTACCTTGACGATGTCCCGTTCGCCACAGAGCAGACAGACCACTAGTATGCGGTCACGCTGGTAGTTCCGGTGCATGAACTTGTCTCCCGGAGGGATGCCCGGGAACATCAGGGATGCCCGGAAGGCGTAGTTGACGGCGTGGATCACCTGGGTGAAGTTGCCCAGGGGGTACACCGGCCAGGCGTCGACGTCGAACTTGTAGCCCTTCTCCATCAACTGCTCGATCACTTCGTCCACCAGGAACAGCATGAAGCCCTTCTGAACGAGCTTGTTGACGATCCGGAGGGCGTCATCCGAGGTCCGGAAACGGCCGAGGATCACGAATTCACCCGGGATCGTCCAGTCCACGTGCTTGATGCCCCACTTGCGGACGTACATGTCGGGGATGAACCCGGTCCAGGGCTTGGGCAGTTTCTCGGTCCTGCCGGTGGCCATTCTGACAGCTTCAATGATCTCCGCCGCATAGATGACCGCCTCGCCCCAGAGCATCGCGTTCTCCAGGCTAGCGCCCGAAACTACCGCATTGCGCTTCGCGTTAAGCAGCGGCACCATGTCACCCAATTTGTTGACCTCGTAGCCGCCCAGCGCCCGGATGGCCGGAACGAAATAGGCGGTTTCCGGGTATTGAACCTTAAAATCGGGGCCATAGTTTTTGATCGCTGTATTGAGCAGGATTTCAGCGTAGCTGAGGGCGACGATCGTTCCTTCGAAGGCCTGCCTGAATAGTTTTTTTGGTTCCTTGCCAGGTTCCATGGAACCTGCATAGATATCTTCAAATTTCTCTCTGTCTACGCGCCATGCTGTGGACATGCTTTTTCCCCCTTTCCTTTAACTAATAACTAAAACACACCAGCTAGCTCGGACTCGTACTCCACGGCAACCTTCCTGTGGATGCCGAGTTTCCAGGTGCGATATTCGAGCGCGGCCACCATCTTCTGGACAGCGACATATGGATCTGTCTCTAATATGAAGTATCCGCCAAAGACATCGTTGGCGATGCAAGTGACGACACTCCAGACCAGACTGCTACCTTCCAGCGGCGGCATGCAGCCAACATGGGTGGGAATGCCGTTGGCGATCACCCAAGTGCCAATGGAAACAGCTTTCTCGCTCATGGCTTCGGGGGCGCTGGCAACAAACGGAATCTTGGCAATATCTACTCCCCATTCGTTGGCCATGGCTGTCCAGAGATCGGCCATGCGGCTATAATCGACGCAAGAACCCATGTGGTAGGCTAGTGGCAACTTATCCGGCAAATTATCCTTGTTAGCTTCGTAGAGGCGGTCGATGAATGCCTTCAGGCCGGGGCCCGCATATTTCTCTACGCCTTCATAATTAAGCAGATCATGCTTGGCGCCTGCCTGTGCAGCACAGCCGCCTACGACGACAAAGCAATTGGCAGCAGCTAAGCCCTTAATCATTTCGGTGTGTGACAGATCGTGGACAGCCTGCAGGTTGTTGCAACCAACAACTGCTCCTACACCCGATAGTTCACCGCTGTCAATGGCGTCAGTCAGCACCTTGATCGGATTTTCAGGGTTTATAGCTGCAAATAGATCCATCAGCGCCTCGAAGCTAAAGCCTGCCATGACCTTGCTTTTGAAAGAAGGAACATGTACTGATTGTGCTGTAGCTTTTCTTTCTTTGAATGCTTCAATAGCCAGGCGGATGATCCCCTTGGAACTCTCCATCGCCCTGGAGTCATCGAAGGCAAAATGATAGGAGCCAGGGATCTTGGCGATCGGCATGGTGGTGACCAACTTGGTCTTAAAGCATTCTGTAGCATTCCTAATCGCCGGTTTAACACACTGCAAGTCGACACAGACCACATCGATGGCGCCGGTGGCGATTACAAGCTCTACGCCCATGTAGTTGTTGGCGATCGGAATGCCTGAACGCATCAGCACTTCGTTGCCGGTGCAGCAAATGCCAGCGATCTTGATCCCAGTAGCACCGGCAGCCTTGGCCTCTTCGATCATCTCCGCAGTCTGAGAGGCATACACTACCATCTGGCTGAGCAGCGGGTTATGGCCATCGACGATGATCATCACTTTATCAGGGTCGATGACACCCATATTGGCCTCGCTCATAACAGGTTTCGGGGTGCCGAACAGGATGTCAGATAAATTTGAAGCCAAATACATGCCGGTCTGGTCTGCCAGTGAAGCCTTGATACCCCCGAAGATGATGTTGATCGGATCGGCGTCCACGCCGATGTGGGTGCGGTGCAAAACTTCGACTACTGACCGGTCGATGGCGGTCGGCACAACGTTGGTCTCTTTGAACTTTTCTTTGCGGGCGTCGCAGAGCACGGACCATAACCAGGTGCAGGGACTTTCGTCCTGCTTGCCAAAGTCCTCCAGGGTAAGCTCGGCTACTTCCTTGGCCAATTCATTGACCGACTTGCCCTCGGCACTGATACCGAGGCGCTTGGCTACCCGGTTCAACTTATCGGGGTCAGTTACCTTGTAATCAGGAGCATGTCCAGTGGCCGCAGCATGCAGCACGTGGGTAACATGGCGGCCATGATCGGAATGGGCGGAGGCGCCACCGGCCATAAACCTTATAGCATTACGAGAAACTATAGTATAGTCCCTGGCCCCGCATTGTCCCATGCTGCCCGGGCCCTCCTCGGCGCGGATGCGGCAGGGGCCCTGGAAGCAGATGCGGCAGCAGATGCCGGTGTAGCCAAATTGACAGACCGGCTGCTGGGCTGACCAAATATCAAAGGTCGTGATCATGCCCTTTTCTTTGGCCACATCGAACATTTCCAGGATCGCCGGGTCGATGGTGCGCCTGGTATTCTTCGGGTCTTTGATGCGGTCCTTGCGCGCTATTGCCGGCTTGGAAGCTTGCAAAGAAGTATCACTAAATCGCGGCATACATTTTAACCTCCCTTTTAGTACAGATCTAAGGAACACAACCTGCGCTTTCCCTATCCCCGGGCACATTCTTCCTGGCTTGCAGGCGCACGAAACCACCATGGGCGGGCCCGTAGCCTGAAGCAGCTTTTCGAGCCTATTGTTGACGCTGACGGGGCGTCAGGAAAGCATGGAATCACCATGTTTTGCTCTTAACCTCACCTACCTCCCGTAAAATCTGGTCAAAGACCTTACTGACTGATTGTAGTAAAATCTCTTCTAGCCCCTGGGGATCATCCATCATCGCCCTTTCCCACAGGGTCTCGTCGAATTCGAGGAACCCTAGCAATTCGCCTGGCGCAAAAGACGCAGTTAGAAACTCTCTTTCTTTGGCAGAGCGGATCTTGTTGCCGATCACTTTGACCTTGGGCACATCCATTTCCCCGGCGAGCCTCTGGATCACGTGTGCCGTGTCCACGCTCACCCGGGTGGGTTCGGTGACGATCAGCAGCATATCCACGCCGCGGGCGGTACCCCGTGTCAACTGTTCGATGCCTGCGCCCATATCCAGGATGACGATTTCGCGATTTCCAAGGAGAAGAGAATTGATAGCAGCGTTGAGAAATGCATTTTCGGGGCAATAGCAGTTGCTGCTGGCATGCTTGACCGCCCCCATGCGAAGCAGCTTTATGTTACCGACGTTGATGGCGTACCCTTCCAGGATGTCGTCAACTTCGGGGTTCAGAATATATACCAACCCGCCACCGCCGGTCCGTTCGGTGATCAGTTCCTTCATCTCTAGCATCGGCGGTTGAGCAGCCAGTTGTTCCTCGGGTACTCCAAGAGTGGTCCCGAGGCTGATATCGGGGTCCGCGTCGACTGCATATACTTCATAGCCGCGTTGTGCAAAGAGTTTCGCTAGTCCAGCCGCAAGAGTGGTCTTGCCAACCCCACCCTTACCGGTGATGGCGATTTTCACAATAACACTCCCCCGCCTAAAGTGACTTGCCGAAAACCGGGCACTCATTTAAAAAGTCGCTCTCTTCGTTGTTGCCCCTGTGATTTTACTCCAGCAACCCCTCCTTTAGACCGGTTCTGTTTTTACGCAAAACAAGACCGCCTCATAAGGCCTTCTTTAATGAAGTTAATTCTACAATCACTCTCTAAATCCTCTTCGGCAACAGAGATTATTTTGTTTCAATCCACGCCCCTCTGCGGAAGGCGACAACGATATGACAGGTCAGCTTGAGACGCTACTATTGTTTACACCGGTTCCGGCCCAGCATCATTCAACCTGTCATTTCTACATTGACAGAATAATTCCTGCATCGGCAACAATTTTTTGTTTCTAAATATGGGAGATGTTTAGGAAGGAGACGGTTTACGTCCTGTATTTGATGATCTCTTTCAAATCACTGGCCAGGGGATAGCAGCATATTCCCAGGGTTCCGGGGCCGATGTGGGCTCCTACCACCGGGCCGACCGGGCACAGATCCGGAGTGAGCTCGGGGTAAAGCCCCCTGATCCGCTGCACCAGGGCCTTCCCTTCAGCCTCGGCGCCTACGTGTACAACCCCCGTCTTCAGGTCGGGCGACTGCCGGTAGGCCTTGTCCAGTTCGGCCAGGATCCTCTGCAGCCCCTTCTCCCTCGTCCTGATCTTCTCATAGAGGTCGATGATACCGTTCTTGGCAGGATTGAAATATAAGATCGGCTTCACCTGCAGCAGTGTCCCCACCAAGGCGGCGGCGCCGCCGATCCGGCCGCCCCTTTTCAGGTATTCCAGGGAATCCGGTATAAACAACAAGGTCCTGTGCCTCTTGATGTATTCGAGAGCTTGCATAATCCTATCTTTTTCCCAACCAGCGGCTGCAGCCCGTGCAGCGGCATCGACCATCATATAGACCCCGATTGCCGCAGCCCCGGAATCCACCACGGAGATCTCCACTCCCGGCATCATCCTGGCAGCAGACCGGGCAACCTGCACAGTTCCGCTGACGCCCGCTGAAAGATGAATGGAGATGATGCTGTCCACCTTGCCGGCCAGGCGGTCATAGGTCTGTAGAAAATCGCCCATGGACGGCTGCGAGGTGGTGGGAAGATAGGATACCCGGCGCAGTTGTTCATAAAAATCCGTGTAGTCGGAAACACTCGCCTCCGGCCAGCTCTGGTCGCCAAAGTTGATGACCAGGGATACCACTTCTACTTGTAGCTCCTCAACCTGCTCTGGAGTCAGATAAGTAACACTGTCAGTCACGATCCCGATTTTTCCCATACCAATCTCCCCGGTCTAATTTGCTGTTTGTAATGACAATTATAGCATGATCCCCTCGTGTTGCATGATATTTTGTTACGGGTTCTCCCGTTTTTCTTCACTCAATACCCCGATTACAATCCATCCAACCGTCACCGCAACTGCAGCCAGGAGTACGGAATCAGTGATGAGTGGATTCAACCCCAACAGGGTCAAGATAAAATCCAGTCCAAAGGCTGTCATAAAATAGCCAAAACCGATCTTGAGCCTCTGTTCGTCAACCGCTAATCCCAGTTTGGAACCCAGGAAACTGGCAGGAAAAACTCCGATGCTCAGCCCCAGGACCAGTTTCCAGTCGATGTGGCCAAGCCACCAATGCACCAACGTTCCTGGTATGGCATAGAAAGCGGCGCACACCAGTGAGCTGCTGGTTGCCTCATAGGGCGTGAGGCCGAGCAGCAGTATAAAAGCGGGCACCAACAGGAACCCGCCTCCATTTGCCAGCAGACCCGAAAATATTCCGACAGCAAAACCGATCAGTAACGCAATTGTGTTAAATCGTTTTGGCGAAAAAGCAGCAGCGCATGATTCTTTGCCTTTGCGAATAAGCTGAACTCCTGAAAAAGAAAGAAAAAGTCCCGTCAAAATCATCAACCATTGCCCGCTGACAATTCTGGTTCCCAGGGCACCCAGGACGACACCCGGTAGTCCCCCGATTGTCGTCCATAAAACGACATCCTTACGGACCAGACCCTTGCGCCAATAATTATAGGTTCCGGCAACTGCCGTGGGAATGGTCACCGGTAGAGGCGATGCCAATGCTATTAGAGCAGGAAGTGAAAAGAACATTTTCAGGATGGGAGTGCCGATGCTGCTGCCGCCGATGCCGAACAGGCCCGACATCAGACCGATAAGAGCGCCAACGATTATATAACCGGTGAAATGGACCATGGACACCTCTTCCATTGAAACTCGAAATATCACATCAGATCAGCGATCGCAAGGCACGCCACATTTTTCTTCGAAACCAAAAGAAAGTGCAGGTGGTGACAGCTTGTCAGGCAGCGGCCAAAGGGTTGCAGGAGATGCCCACCGGGTGCTTCCTTGCGGTGACCCTGCGCAGCATGGACGTTTAAGGACAATAACACCCGCGGCCGCTTGCGCTGCTCAACAATATGTGTAAAATGAAGGTGATTGCTCAGCCTATCTCAATGAAATTTCACAAAAGCACATCGCCTTAGCCCGAAGGTGCCAGGTCTAAATGATTCGCCCCCGCAAGCGGGTACCAGGCTGCCCCACCCGGGAGGGTAGCCCGCTGGGGTTTCGTCCGCTGTAAGTTGAAGGTGGACTGGCCTGAGTGGTTACAAATAAAAATTTATGAGGAGGGATCGAGATGGGTGAGGAAAAAAGCGATTGGGAGAAGTGCGTCGAGTTTCACGGTCATGTATGCCCCGGTCTGGCAATGGGCTATCGGGCGGCCAAAATCGGCCTGCAGGAACTTGCAGCCAGACGGGCGCTAGACGAGGAATTGGTTGCCATTGTGGAAAACGATGCCTGCCCCGTGGATGCGGTGATGGTCATTACGGGGTGCACCTTGGGCAAGGGCAACCTGCTTTTCCGGGATTTCGGCAAGCACGCCTTCACTTTCATGAGCCGCAAGAGCGGGGTTGGGGCGCGCATCTATGTCAAAGCAGGCGCCAGGAAGGCACAACCAGCTTCTTTGCGGTCCGGTCCGAGCATGGTGCAGCAGATCCTGGATCTACCGCAGGAGGAGTTTTGCACGATTCAGAATATTGAAGAGAGCATCCCGAAGCCCGCCCGCATCTTCAACTCCGTCACCTGTGCCTTCTGCGGAGAAGCAGTCTCTGAAGCCAGGGCACGGCTGAAAGACGGCAAACTTGCCTGCATCCCCTGTGCCGGACAATACACCAGAGGATTGTAACTACGAAACAGGGCCAATCCAGGGCTCTGAATACTAGATTGGGGGACCCAATTGCCTCCGAATTCTATAAAACATAGGGGGCAATGAATAACCCCCTATGATTGTGAACCGTGAATCTGTAATTCGTTAAGCAAGACTTATTCTCCCTTGACCTCCTGGAGTTTCCCTTCAGCCACCCTTAGCTCGGCCCTCAGGTCTTGCAGGTAAGCTTCCAATCTGGCGACTCTCTCTTCCTTGCTGAGGAACCGCCGGTGGAAATGCCCGCCTGAACCGCAGCAGCATCCTTCGTGGTGGTGGCCACCCTTGCCCTGATCATGTGAACCGCACATAGTCTCACCTCCCCTCCTTATAGCTTCCCGGTTCCAAAAACAGCGCCGTACCTTTCCAGAAAATTATCCATCCGCTTGCGCTGCTGACCTATATGAATCGCCCAAGCGTGCAGCATCTCTTCGCCTTCATCGGTAATGCGGTACAGACGCTTGGCCGGCCCTCCATCACCGACATCCCAATGCGATATAACCAGCCCGTCCTCCTCTAACCGGCGCAGATTCCGGTATACAGTGCCCGGATCCAGTGACTTCTCGTTAAATCCGAATTCGGGCAGGCTCTGGATCAGGTCGTAGCCGTGCGCAGAGCGTTGTTTGAGCAGCAACAAAAGGCATGGCTGCATGAACCTCTCTACCGGCATCCCCCCGGCACAGTGGCAGCCGGTCGATTTTCCACTCGTTGATTCCTCGCACATCTAGATATATCACCTCTATAGGTATTATGTCTATATAGATTATATATCTCTATTTATTATTCGTCAATATGGTTGGGTATATCCAGATTCCTTTGTTTTTAACTTGATTTACTTATTCATATATCGTAATATACAAATTGAAGGGTTTAAAGGAGGTTGATTGGAAATACTAAACATCGAGACTTTTATCACAAATCCGGAACTATATTATGGCAAGTCGGAACTACTGAAAGTGATGGCCCACCCGGTAAGACTGTGCATCATCAGGGGGCTGATGGCCCAGGGTGGCAGCAACGTCTCTCATATTCAATCCTGCCTGGATTTACCACAGTCAACTATCTCTCAACACCTTGCCAAACTCCGCTCATTAGGCATCATCGAAGGCAAACGCCATGGCCTGGAGGTTCACTATAGCGTCGTGAGCGAGGATGCCCGCAAGATCATACAATCTCTATTCGATTAGCAGGAGTACATCTTAATTATGAATTTAACAGATGGCTACCCCCTCTAATGCCCCCGCTTTTCCGAAGCGGTGGGATAAGAGCGGCTACGCCCCTAGTTAACTGGCTCTAAGCTTCAGTTGGGGAAAAGCAATCCCGACCTGAAGCCAAGACCCAGTTGAACCCCACTGAAGCCAAGACACAGTTGAACCCCCCTGAAGCTTAGACCCAGTTGAATCTATACCTCATTTTCGTTATATTTGTATATTACATTATGAGCAAATATATTAGTTAAGGCGGTCAAGATGAAATGAGCAAAAAAGTGGTGATCGTCGGTGGGGTTGCCGGAGGGGCAAGCTGCGCAGCCAGGCTGCGGCGGCTGGACGAAGAGACGGAGATCGTGGTCTTCGAACGGGGGCCTTATGTCTCCTTTGCCAATTGCGGTCTGCCCTACCACGTGGGAGGCGCCATTCCCAAGCGAGCGAACCTGCTGGTGGTCACACCGCACCTGCTGCGGCAGCGCTTCCGTATCGACATCCGGGCACGGCAGGAGGTGGCGCGGATCGACCGCGCCGGGCAGCAAGTGCAGGTGACTGACCTGGAATCAGGGCGCATCTACCTGGAGAACTACGACTACCTGGTGTTGGCGCCAGGGGCGGCACCGCTACGGCCGTCCATTCCGGGCGTCGAACTACCGGGAGTGTTCAGTCTGCGAACGATCACCGACACCGACACCATCATCGCCTGGATCGTGGAACGACAGGCACGGGAGGCGGTGGTGATCGGCGCCGGCTATATTGGCCTGGAGATGGCAGATAATTTCAAGCAGCGCGGCCTGACAGTCTCGGTAGTGGAGCGGGCTGACCAGGTGCTGCCCGTCTCCCTGGACTACGAGATGGCCGCTCTGGTACATGTCTACCTGCGAAAACAGGAGATCGGGCTGCACTTTGGCGAACAGGTGCAGGAGATCCGGGAGGATGCAGGACGGCTGCTGGTGCGCGCCGGGCAGCATGAATTGCCCGCCGACCTGGTGCTGGTGGCAGTCGGCCTGCGCCCTGAAACCGGGCTGGCAAAAGAGGCCGGGCTGGAGTTGGGGCCCACCGGCGGCATCAGGACCGACGCCTTTCTACGCACCTCTGACCCCCGGATCTACGCCGTGGGCGACGCCATCGAGGTTGTCAATCCGGTCAGCGGGGCCCCGGCCCTGATTCCCCTGGCCGGGCCTGCCAACCGCCAGGGGCGCCTGGCCGCGGACAACATCTGCGGCCGGGAGATCTCCTACCGCGGTACGGTGGGCGGCTCCATCATCAAGTTGTTCGACCTGGCGGCGGCAACTGTCGGCCTGGGCACCCGCCAGTTGCGTGATTTAAAGATAGACTACCGGAGCGTTATCATCCACCCCCTGGCGCGTGCCGGCTATTATCCCGGCGGCTCGCAGGTGAGCCTGAAGCTGTTGTTCAGCCCATCCGACGGGCACATCCTCGGCGCCCAGGCGATCGGCCAGGAGGGGGTTGACAAGCGGATCGACGTCTTGGCAACGGCCCTGCAGGCCGGCATGACCGTCTACGACCTGGAGCGGTTGGAACTGGCCTACGCCCCGCAATTCTCCTCGGCCAGGGACCCGGTCAATCTCCTGGGCATGACCGCGGCCAACATCATGCGGGGCGACGTGGCGGCAGTGGACTGGGATCAGGTGGAGGCACTGCAGCATGACGGCGCCCTGGTTCTGGACGTGCGCACGCCGGACGAGGTTAAAGCAGGCGCCATTCCAGACGCCCTGCACATCCCGGTGGACGACCTGCGCCAGCGGATGAGCGAACTGGAGGCCGTGCTTACGTCCGGGCGTAAGTTGGTCGTCCACTGCGCCAGCGGGTTGCGCTCTTATATTGCCTGCCGCATCCTCAAGAGCCGCGGGTATGACAATGTCTATAACCTCAGCGGGGGCTGGCGTACCTACCGGACCGCCACCACCGAGCGCTCCAGGCTGACTGCAGCGCCGTCCTGAAGCTCGGCGCCTGATGCTAAAGCGTTTGAGATTTTCTAGGTAGTTTCATATTTTTGAGAAAAGGGGACCCTCCTCTTCGAGGAATGTCCCTATAAGGATGAATACAACCAACGCCTTTCATTAGACCGGAGAGAAGCAATTAACAGATATTGAAAGCAGATCGTTGTTCGGAGCCGAGTCGGGATGTTAATCTTGTAAAAACATGAGGAGGCTGATACGGATGGTAGAGGCTGCTGGTGGTGAAGAGGTCAAAGATTTCGGGTTCGATGAGGACGGTGGAGGCGGCAAGGGTTGGCAGAAGGAACTGGTGAAACGCTTCGGGGATCGGGCCGCCCTGGGCAAGATCGAGCGGCTGCTCTACTCGCACGACGTGGCCGCCCTGCCAGGCATGGTGAGGATGCTCTACAAGGGGATGCCTGATGCAGTAGCACAGCCAGAGAGCAAAGAAGACCTGATCTTCCTGACTGACCTGTCCCGCCACTACGGCGTGCCCCTGGTGCCCCGGGGCAGCGGCACCGGTGGCTTCGGCGGCTGCGTGCCGTCACGGGGCGGGATCGTGGTGGAGTTCAACCGGATGAATAAAATACTCGACGTGAACCGGGCCGGGATGACCGTCACCGTGGAGCCCGG
>Ga0224534_1000971_pt1 | contig 16207 bp, 15 predicted proteins | sample 714E12024metaG_FD_172012 | JGI IMG/M metagenome (GOLD analysis project Ga0224534, IMG submission 172012) | Peat soil microbial communities from Stordalen Mire, Sweden - 717 E1 20-24 | ecosystem: Environmental > Terrestrial > Soil > Wetlands > Peat | place: Sweden: Norrbotten County, Stordalen... | reverse complement strand
GCGAAAATTCCCAGCGTCGGAAGCCGGCGTCCTCTCTGGGATCTGAAACATCCGGAGGATCCCGATAGCGATTACGAGATGGAACAGAGCGTTCCGCGGAAGAGATCTGAGGAGAGTAAGTGAGCACAACCGCTGTGATACCGAATAGCCCGAACGAAAGATGGGAACTGCCATCCCGCGGCGTCGTGGGCATGGCGTGCCTGATCGTTGCCGAGGCTGCAATCTTCGTCATCTTCGTGGTTGCGTATGTCTTCTACATCGGCAAGAGCCTGAACGGGCCCACGCCGAAAGATGTACTCACGCTGCCGATCTTCACGACCATCTGTCTGCTCTCGAGCAGTCTCACGGTTCATGCAGCCGTTTCGGCACTGCGGCAGGGCAAAAGAAACCTATGCTCTCTGTGGTTGGCGGCGACCGTACTGCTGGGAGGGATATTTCTCGCGGGGACTGCTCACGAGTGGTATGACCTTATTTACCACGATGGCTTGACGATCAAGACAAACCTGTTTGGTACCACATTCTATTCGCTGGTTGGGTTGCATGCGTCGCATGTGCTTGTCGGTCTGATCATGCTGGCTCTGGCCTTGTGGTTCTCGCTGCGCGGTGAGATGGGCCGTGAACATAGCGAGAAGCTCGAGGTGCTATCGCTCTACTGGCACTTTGTCGACGCCGTGTGGGTCATTGTATTTACGGTTGTTTATGTGTTGGGAAGATGAACCAAGAAGGAGCCACGTTGCACGGCGATCATTCACAACAAAAAAATGAGCTGCAGCTTCCGTCACCGACAGCGTGGCCAATGGTGCTGGCCCTTGGCATCGCGCTTGTTCTCACGGGCATGGTGACGGACGGTATCGTCAGCATCCTTGGCGGCATTCTCGCGGTTGCTGGGATGGTTGGGTGGTTTTGGCAGGTGCTTCCGCACGAGGCGCACGAAGCCGTCGAAGTGAGCACCGAAGAGGTGCGCATCGTTAGTTCTCGCACGCTCGCTGCGCGACTTCCAATAGGCCCAATGCACCGCAAGATTATCCCCGTTGAGACCTTTCGAATCGTCACGGGCATCAAGGGAGGGATTGCTGGGGGGATCGCTATGGCGGTACCTGCGGTGATCTTCAGTGTGCTCAAGTACCACAGCATCTGGTACGCGATGAACCTGCTTGCTGCCGGCGGGTTTATCTCCTGGGCGGGCGCAAGCAACGCATTTCTGAGCGAGTTTCATCTGCGCGGGTTGTTGGCCGCGCTTGTGATTCATGGATTAACGTCTCTGCTCGTGGGGTTATTGTACGGGGCAATGCTTCCCATGTTCCCGAAGTACCCAATTCTTACAGCAGGCTTCATGGTACCGTTGCTATTCACCGGCATCCTGCGCTCGGCGCTCGGCATCGTAAGCCCGATTCTCAACCAGCGCATCGATTGGTTCTGGTTTGTTATCTCGCAAATAGCCTTTGGACTTGTGTGCGGGTTTGTTGTGAATCTACAGGCCAAGGTCCGAACGCCACAGTTTCAAGCGCTGCCATTTTCCGTGCGTGCAGGACTTCACAGCGACCTCGATGAACGGAAACACGGCGAGCTAACGGATTCAGACGACAAGGACACTCCGCGATGAATCTTCGCTTGTTGAGTATTTCGATGATGACCTGCGCTGCCGCGTTCTTGTGCGTAGGGTGTAAAGATGTGCCTGGAAGGCCAGGATCTGAGGCAGAAAGACCTGACCAGGTGTTGAAGTTTGCGGTGCTCTACAAGCAGAACTGCGCTGCTTGCCATGGCGAGGATGGAAGAAGCGGGGCGGCAATCTCCCTGGCGAATCCGGTGTATCTTGCCGTGGCGGGAGCCGACAAGATACAGCAGATTACGGCGAATGGTGTTCCTGGAACGTTGATGCCTGCTTTCGCTAAGAGTCATGGGGGCATGTTGACCGACCAGCAGATTGCGGTCCTCGCAGAAGGGCTGGAGTCAGAGTGGGGCAGGGCGGATGCGCTTGGCGGGCAAATTCCGCCGCCGTATGCGAGCAGTTCTGCTGGTGATCCGGCGCAAGGACAAAAGGCGTTCACCACGTTCTGCGCAAGTTGCCACGGAGTCGATGGGGCCGGAGTTGTGCGCGGCAAGATTCATACTGGCTCCCTAGTAGATCCGGCCTATCTTGCGTTGATCAGCGACCAGGGACTGCGCAGTCTGATTCTCGCCGGGCAGCCCCAGGAGAATATGCCTGATTGGAAATCCGATATGACCGGGGCAGGTTCGCGGGCTATGACGGACCAGGAAATAGCCGACACCGTCGCATGGCTGGCTTCGCATCGGATCGCGACGCCGGGCCAGCCTTATATGCATCCATAGAGTTTTACCAGCGTGCGGAGATAAGTATGAGTGAATTTCTTAACTATCCAGGAGAATCCAGTAACGACGACCTCCAGCCGGAGGGTAAGGCGGCGGCACACACGCGCAGGGCCTTCCTGTTCAAGGTGGCTGTTGGTCTTAATGCCCTGGTGGGGGCGGTGCTAGCGGTGCCTCTGATCGGGTATCTACTTGGGCCGGTGACGAAGAGGGGCTCAGACGTTGGGTCGTGGATAAGCATTGGTGCGGTGAGCGATTTCCCTGTGGGGGAGACACGGCTGGTTGATTTCAAGAGTCCTGTCGCGAGCTTCGGTGATGGCGAGACTGCAAAGGTTGCGTGTTGGGTTCGGCGCGTTTCGGCGCAGCAATTTCAGGTGTTCGCGATCAACTGCGCGCATCTCGGCTGCCCTGTGCGATGGTTCTCGGAGTCGAAGCTCTTTTTATGCCCGTGCCATGGCGGCGCGTACTACGAAGACGGTAGCAGAGCGTCGGGGCCGCCTGAACGTGGTCTTTTCGAATACAAGTACAAGATTGCAGGAAACTCGCTTGTGATCCATTCAGGCGATATGCCGACGCTTGCGACCCAAGCGTCTTGTAAGGAGAAACCGCTTGTCCAGATTGAACCTGCAACAGGTGAGACGAGGTCAACGACATGGGAAGGTTGAAGGAACGCGGGACCGTTGCCGGACTCAAAACCTATAAGTGGCTTGAGCACCGCCTTGGCCTCATGAAGCCGATGGCTGATGCGGCGGCGCACCCGACGCCTTCGAACAACGCGAGTTGGTGGTATGTCTTTGGAAGCGCGGCTACGGTGCTTCTAATGCTGCAGGTGGTTACAGGTATTCTGCTCGCGCTGGTGTATAGCCCAACGCCGAATGAGGCTTGGACGAGCCTGAATGTACTGAATCACAACATTGCACTTGGATGGTATCTACGAGCGCTGCATGGCTGGGGATCAGACTTCATGATTGCCATCGTGCTGATCCATATGGTGCAGGTGTTTCTCTTTGGCTCATTTAAATTTCCCCGGGAGTTGACCTGGATCGTCGGTATCGGTCTGTTGCTGATGACGCTGGGCATGGCCTTTACCGGGCAGGTGATGCGATTCGATCAGGACGCGTACTGGGGGCTGGGGATTGGTGCCTCGATCTCAAGCCGCATACCGATTATCGGGGCGTCGCTGGTGCATATGATTCTTGGTGGACCGATCATCGGCAGAGCGACGTTGTCACGGTTCTTTACACTGCATGTGTTCGTGATTCCAGGGCTCCTGCTTGCCGGGGTCGGGGTGCATGTGTGGATGGTGCTGCGGCACGGTGTCAGCGATTGGCCTATGCCGGGACGGCTTGTGCGCAAGTCAACCTACGAGCGGGAATATCACGAACTGACGGCGAAGACCGGCATTCCGTTCGTGCCGGACGCAGCGTGGAAGGACGCACTGTTTGCTGCCGCTATCCTCTTTGCTGTGATGGCGTGCGCGTTTTTCTTTGGACCGTTCGGTCCTGGTGGTCAACCCGATCCGACGATTATCCAGACAGCGCCGAAGCCAGACTTCGCATTTCTTTGGATCTATGCCGTTCTGGCATTCTTGCCCCCATCGCTCGAGACGCCGGTGCTACTCGTTGCTCCGGTCCTGGGGATTGCGGGTATGCTGTTGCTGCCGCTGGTGGCGAGCGAGGGAGAGCGGCATTGGGCCCGGCGCCCGGTGGCTGTGCTGATGGTGTCCGTGATTGCCGTGTCGCTTGGGATATTCACGCGCCTGGGAACCTATACTCCGTGGAGCCCGGTGATGAATGCGTGGGCGAGCGATCCGGTTCCACCGAAGTATCTGCACGACCGCACACCGCTGGAGCGAGAGGGAGCGCTGGTGCTGCAGGACAAGCAGTGCCGCAATTGTCATTCGCTCGACGGCGCAGGTGGATTGCGTGGACCCGCACTTGATTCAGTTGCAACACGGCTGACAGAAGATCAGATTGTGCGGCAGGTGCTACAGGGCGGGGGCAACATGCCGGCATATGGTAACGCGCTGAATCCATCGGAGACGAAGGCGCTGGTGAGCTTCCTGATGACGCTGCGCAGTAACGATCTGGCACCAGCAGTCGATGAGTCGCGTGGTTTGGTGCATGCCAGTGAATTGCATGTGCCTAAGTCTCCTGCCGCGGTGTCGTCGGGGCAGACACCCTAGCGTATGTCTGACGCGGTGCATGACATCTTCGCGGATTGGACGCTGCCTATCGGGCTGACGGTCTCGATTGTCATTACGGCAGCGTTGTACGTGCGCGGCTGGCTGGCGATTCGCAAGACGCGGCCTGAGCAGTTTACGGATGTGCGGCTGGCTTCGTTCCTGGGTGGGCTCGCGCTGTTGTGGCTGGTGACCGGTTCGCCGATGGATGGCTTTGCCGATGCGCTGCTGAGCGCGCATATGGTCGAACATCTGCTGATGATGTCGGCCATTCCGATGCTTCTGTTGTACGGGCTGCCGGTGGTGCCCCTGCTGCGTGGGCTGCCCGCGCCGCTGCTGCGCTGGATCGTCGGGCCGCTGCTGCGCGTGTCGGCACTGCGGCGCGTGGGGCAATGGCTGGTCACTCCGGCTATCGCGTGGCTGGCGATGAACGTGGCGTATCTCTGCTGGCACATCCCTGCGGCCTACGACTTAGCGCTGGAGAACGAGACGGTGCACGGCGTGGAGCATCTCTGCTTCCTCGTTACGTCACTGCTCTTCTGGTGGTACATCTTTCGCCCATGGCCCGCCGAGGAGCGCCCGGACGACTGGGGCATGCTGGTCTACCTGGCGCTGGGCGATGTCGTTATGACGCTTCTTTCGGCATTTCTGGCATTCTGCGAGCGTCCTGTCTACCCCTACTACATTGACCACCCAAACCCGTTCCACATCCCGGTCCTCGAGGATCAGGTCCTCGGCGCAGTGATTATGTGGGTGCTGGGATCGTTCGCGTATCTCGTACCTGCAATGGTGATCACCTTGCGCCTGACCGGGTTTGACGAGGGAAGCTCCGTTGCGGCGAATCCTCGGCGGCGTACGAACAGGTGAGGGGGTACCCCCCCTCCCCCCTGGTTTTGTAAAGTCTCTGGAATCAAGAGTTGCGAAAATTGGTGTCTGTAAGGTATTCCATTCAGAGACTTTATAGGCAAAGTCTTCCATTCAAAGGACTTGGTGGTGTTTTCAATGGTTTAGCGCGGGAAACATTCCCGCAGCGGCTAAAGCCGCGTTGGATTGGCTGGTTTACGGCGGGACTAAAGTCCCGACCTTTCAAAGCTGCCCTATAACAACAGGGATTAGCGTTAGTCGCTGCTCAGCGAAAAGCTGGATTCCTTCTGTTGAGCTTTATGCCCTACTTCTATTTTAGAGAGTTGGGTGGGTGAACTATGCCAAATGGTTTGGCGTTAAAACACCAGTGTTAATGAGGGTTTTGGTGATTCCTGTGGGCGTGGGGGGCTTGACATGCGAGTATTGGGCTGTTTTCGCAGGAAGTATTTTTGGATTGGATAAGTGGTTCAAACAAGGTGGGTTGTGGCGGGAGAAGGTAGGCATGCCCCAGGGGCTAAAGCCCGATTTCTCTTCTGGCCCATGAGACCCGAGCCTGAAGGCTCGGGGTACCCATTCTTCGCCAAGGCTAAAGCCCCCATTTTTCTGCTGGCCTATATGAGACCCGAGCCTAAAGGCTCGGGGTACCCATTCTTCGCTGATATGCCCTAACGGGCTAGCGCATCGAGGGCGAGGTTGAGGTCGAGGACATTGACGCGGGGTTCGCCGAGGAGGCCGAACTGGCGGGGGGTGGTGTGGGCGGTCACCAGATCGGTTACGGCGGACTCGGAGAGATGGCGCTCGTGGGCGATGCGTGGTGCCTGGTAGAAGGCGGCTGCGGGGGAGATGTCGGGGTCGAGGCCGGAACCGGATGCGGTGACCAGATCGATGGGGACAGGAGCGCCGGATACAACTTGCTCCGTGGTGACGCTGGCCTGGGTGCGATCGATCAGCGCCTTGCTGGTGGGGGCAAGATTCGATCCGGAGGACGCACCGGCGTCGTAGCCTGTGCCCGCGGCGGAGGGGCGGCTGTGGAAGTAGCTCGCGCCGGTGAAGGCCTGGCCGATGAGATGCGAGCCAACCAGGTCGCCGTTGCGCGTGATGAGCTCGCCTTCAGCTTGCTTTGGGAAGAGGACGTGAGCGAGGCCGGTAATGACGAGCGGGTAGCCGATGCCCAGCAGAACGGCGGTGACGAGAGTGTAGAGAACGGAGGTGATGAGAAGTTTTTTCATGGTGGCTCCTTAAGCGAGACGGAGGGCGGTGATGAGCATGTCGATGAGCTTGATGCCGATGAACGGCGCGATGATGCCGCCGAGACCGTAGACCACAAGGTTGCGCTGTAGCATTGACGCCGCCGACATGGGCCGGTAGCGGACGCCGCGCAGAGCCAGTGGTATGAGCGTGACGATGATCAGTGCGTTGAAGATGACGGCGGAGAGAATAGCGGACTCCGGGTTGTGCAGGTGCATGATGTTGAGCGCGTTGAGGACGGGGAAGGCTCCGGCGAACATGGCGGGAATGATGGCGAAGTACTTGGCGACGTCGTTGGCGATGGAGAAGGTGGTGAGCGCGCCGCGGGTCATGAGGAGCTGCTTGCCGATCGCTACGATCTCGATGAGCTTGGTGGGGTTCGAGTCGAGGTCGACCATGTTGCCGGCCTCTTTGGCAGCCTGGGTGCCGCTGTTCATGGCGACGCCTACATCGGCTTGGGCGAGAGCGGGTGCGTCGTTGGTGCCGTCACCAGTCATGGCGACGAGCTTGCCTTCGGCCTGCTCGCGCTTGATGAGGTCCATCTTGTCCTTGGGCTTGGCCTCGGCGAGGAAGTCATCGACGCCGGCCTCGCGCGCAATGGCTGCGGCAGTGAGGGGATTGTCGCCGGTGATCATGACGGTGCGGATGCCCATGGCGCGGAGCTGATCGAAGCGCTCCTTCATGCCGCCCTTGACGACGTCCTTGAGGTGAATGACGCCGATGGCGCGGCCGTTCTCGGCGACGACGAGCGGCGTGCCTCCGGAGCGGGCGATGGTTTCGACGGTGTTGCGGACTTCGTCGGGGAGCTTGGAGCCGTGCTCGACGAGGTAGTTGGAGATGGCGTCGACGGAGCCTTTGCGGATGCTGCGGCCGTCGACTTCGATGCCGGACATGCGGGTGGTTGCGGAGAAGGGAATGAATTCGGCGTTGAGATTGGCGAACTCGCGGCCGCGAAGGCCGTACAGCTCCTTGGCGAGCACGACGATGGAGCGGCCTTCGGGGGTCTCGTCGGCGAGCGAGGAGAGTTGCGCGGCGTCGGCGAGTTGCTCGCTGGAGACGCCGGGGGCGGTGATGAACTCGGAGGCCTGACGGTTGCCGAGGGTGATGGTGCCGGTCTTGTCGAGCAAGAGGGTGTTGACGTCGCCGGCTGCCTCGACTGCGCGACCTGAGGTGGCCAGGACGTTGTGTTGCACGAGGCGGTCCATGCCTGCGATGCCGATGGCGGAGAGCAGGCCGCCGATGGTGGTGGGGATGAGGCAGACGAGCAGCGAGATTAATACGAAGACGGTTTGGGGTGCGCCGGAGTACATGGCGAAGGGCTGCAGGGTGACGACGGCGAGCAGGAAGATGATGGTGAGGCCGGCGAGGAGGATGTTGAGCGCGATCTCGTTGGGCGTCTTCTGACGCTCGGCGCCTTCGACGAGCGCGATCATACGGTCGAGAAAGGTCTCGCCGGGGTTGGAGGTGATGCGCACGGTGATCTGGTCGGAGAGCACGCGCGTTCCACCGGTGACGGCGGAACGATCGCCGCCGGCCTCGCGGATAACGGGTGCGGATTCGCCGGTGATGGCGGATTCGTCGACCGAGGCGACGCCTTCGATGACTTCGCCATCGCCCGGGATCATCTGGCCGGCGATGATGCGGACAACGTCATCGACACGGAGTTGCGAGCTGGGAATCTCTTCGATGCCGGACTTGGTGACGATGTAGGCGGTGGTCTCGGACTTGGCGAGACGAAGTGCGTCGGCCTGGGCTTTGCCGCGGCCCTCGGCCATGGCCTCGGCGAAGTTGGCGAAGAGGACGGTGAACCAGAGCCACAACGTTATCTGGAGATCGAAGCGGAAGTGGCCGCGGTGAGTGAAGGTGTTGATGATGAGCAGGACGCTGGTGAGGACGCTGCCAACCTCGACGACGAACATGACGGGGTTCTTCATCATGGTCTTCGGAGCGAGCTTGACTAAAGCGTCGACAGCGGCGCGACGGACGATGGCGCCATCAAACAGGGAGCGCCTTCCTTTGGATTGACTTGCGATGGACATAGTTTCTCCAGATGCCTAGAAGGTGTGACCAGCGTGGAGCAGCAGGTGCTCCAGGATGGGGCCGAGCGAGAGCGCGGGGAAGAAGGTGAGCGCGCCGACGATGACGATGACTGACGTGAGCAGGATGGTGAAGAGCGGCGTCGTCACAGGGAAGGTGCCGACGGTCTGGGGGGCGATCTTTTTGCCCGCGAGATTGCCGGCGATGGCGAGCATCGGAATCATCATCATGAAGCGACCGAAGAACATCGTAAAGCCGAGTGAGTAGTTGTACCAGTGCGTGTTCGCGTTGAGGCCTGCGAAGGCGGAACCGTTGTTGCCGGCGGACGAAACGTAGGCGTAGAGGATCTCCGACAGGCCGTGCGGGCCGTGATTGGCGAGAGAACTGAGGCCGAGGTTCGGCATCAGCACGGCGACAGCGGTGAATCCCAGGATGACCAGAGGGAAGATGAGGATGTAGAGCATGGCCATCTTGACGTCGAAGGATTCGATCTTTTTGCCGAGATACTCGGGGGTTCGACCGACCATGAGGCCGGCGATGAAGACCGAGAGGATGACGAAGATCAACATGCCGTACATGCCTGAGCCGACTCCGCCGAAGACGATCTCGCCGAGCATGATGTTGACCATCGGGACCATGCCGCCGAGGGGCATGAAGGAGTCGTGCATGGAGTTGACTGCGCCGCAACTGGCGTCGGTGGTGACGGTGGCGAAGAGTGCGGTGCTGGCGATGCCGAAGCGGACTTCCTTGCCTTCCATGTTGCCGCCGGACTGAGTGAGCGAGGCGTGCTGGTCGACGTTATGCATCAGCGGGTTCGGTTGAGACTCCGCCCAGAAGCAGGTGAAGACGCCAACGAACCAGAGGAGGGTCATTGCGGCGAGCACAGCCCAGCCGTGTCGCGGTGAGCCGACCATCTGGCCCAACGTGACCGTGAGGCCCGCGGGGATGAGAAAGATCGAGAGCATCTCCAGCAAGTTGGTGAAGGGTGTGGGGTTCTCAAAGGGGTGCGCGCCGTTGGCGTTGAAAAAGCCACCACCGTTGGTGCCCAGATTCTTGATGGCCTCCTGTGAGGCGACCGGGCCCTGGGCGATGGTCTGCGTGGTGACGACGGTGGTGGTGCTCTTGCCGTCGGTTCCGGTGGTGGTGACGTGCTGCGGCTCCAGAACCTTTGCGGTGTCGTAAGGCTTGAGGTTCTGGACGACGCCCTGCGAGACGAACGCGAGGGCGAAGACGATGGAGATGGGAAGAAGGACCCAGAGGGTTCCGCGGGTGAGATCGACCCAGAAGTTGCCCAGGGTCTTCATCTCGCGCCGTGCGATGCCGCGGATGAAGGCGATGGCGACTGCGATGCCGACGGCGGCGGACCAGAAGTTGTGCGTGGCGAGACCGAGCATCTGGGTGAGATAGCTCATGGTGGTCTCGGGCGTGTAGGCCTGCCAGTTGGTGTTGGTGGAGAACGAGATTGCGGTGTTGAAGGCGAGGTCGGGTGCGACCGCTGCGAGATGCTGCGGGTTGAGCGGAAGGAACTGCTGCACGCGCTGAATGATGTAGGTGAGGACCAGCGTTGCAGCACTGAAGATCAGCATCGCGAGGGCGTATTGCGTCCAGCGCATCTCTTCGTCGGGGTCGACGCCGGTGATGCGATAGAGGAGACGCTCGCAGGGGACGAGGACAGGATCGAGCCAGGTGCGGCGGCGCTCGAAGACACGGGTCATGTAGCTTCCCAACGGCTTGGCAAGCAGGAGAATCAGCGCGATGAAAAGAGCAATTTGCAGCCAACCATTGAGCAACATTAGAACTTCTCCGGACGCAACAGGGCGTAGACAAGATAGACAAGCAAGAGGGCAGAGAGGGCCAGTAGAATGACGTTTTCGATCATCGGCGGCTTCCTTTCAGGCGGTCGCAGCCGCTTACATAGACCAGGGCTGCGGTGAAGAGAACAGCGAGCGTGAAGAGTGCGAGAAAATCGGGCATAAGTGGACTCCTATCGAAGCAGGCTAGCAGAGTTCTATACACATCGTTCGTGCAAGACACTACACACTTAACTCTGACGTTTTTCAGTAGAAAGCCGGGAGCTATTAGAAGTCAGTAGAGAAAGGATTAAGAAGTCGTAAGTACGTTGCGCAGGCGGTAGCCGACCCACGGCTCGCTCTGGATGTAGCGGGAGCTGTCGCTGCTGTCGAGCTTCTTGCGCAGCTGCGCGATGAGGGTGCGCAGATACTCCGGCTGATCCTCGCCCACAGGTCCCCAAATCTGGCGCAGAAGGAACTTGTGGGTGAGGACGCGGTTGGGGTTGTTGGTGAAGATGAGCAGGAGATCGAACTCCTTGGGGGCGAGATGGATTCCGGCTCCGCGCACGCGCACGATGCGCGAGGAGGTGTCGATGTATAAGTCGCCGATGGAGATTTCAGCGGGAGCGGGTTCGTCGTGCGCGGTCTTGCGGAGATTGGCGCGGACGCGTGCGAGGAACAACATCTCTTCGACTATGCGAGATCCGGCCTCCGTCCGTAGAAGCTCAAGTGGAACGCGTCCCTCAAAACGGATCTTGGGTTTTCGCAACCAGCGCGCTGCTTTTGCGTCATCACCGAATACCTCTTCGGCCTGCGAAGTGATACGTGCTATCCGTACAGCGCGGTCGGACTCGTCGTGGGTTAGCGATTCATGCCGAATCCTCCGGTGAGCCAAAGTTCGCCTCGGCACAATGAGGCGGTAGATCTCTTCATCGCTCATTCCATTGGTTGATAGCGAGTCCACTGAACTAAGAGGAAGGCGTTCCTCCACCAATCGGGCCAAATCACGGTCCGAGTGCAAAGGACTAATCCCTAGTTTGGTCTCGATGCGACGATAGAGCATGAATGGTTCTCGCTTCGCACGATGCCGAGCGGTTTCAGGCGCCCGCACGGTAGGCTCCGGTGGTGGTTCCATCGCTTTCGCTATGGACCGCAGTCCGGCTACCATGGTCACGTTTCCAGCTCCCGCCATGTCAAACGCAGAGTCCTATACACATCGTTCGTGCAAGGCACTACACACTTAGCTCCAACGTTCTCCAGTAGAAAGCCGGGAGCTATCAGAAGTCAGTAGAGAAAGCATTAATAAGTCGTAAGTACGTTGCGCAGGCGGTAGCCGACCCACGGCTCGCTCTGGATGTAGCGGGAGCTGTCGCTGCTGCCGAGCTTCTTGCGCAGCTGCGCGATGAGGACGCGCAGATACTCCGGCTGATCCTCGCCCGCAGGTCCCCAAATCTGGAGTAGAAGGAACTTGTTGGTGAGGACGCGGTTGGGGTGGTTGGTGAAGATGAGCAGGAGATCGAACTCCTTAGGGGTGAGATGGATCTCGGCGCCGCGCACGCGAACGGTGCGTGAAGAGGTGTCGATGTAGAGGTCGCCTGCGGTGATTTCGGTGGGAGCGGGTTCCTCGTGCGCGGTCTTGCGGAGATTGGCGCGGACGCGTGCGAGGAGCTCGGGCATGCTGAAGGGCTTGGTGACGTAGTCGTCGGCGCCCTCGTCGAGCGCGGCTACTTTCATGGTCTCCTGCTCGCGGACGGAGAGGACGATGATGGGGGTTTCGGCGATGCGGCGAATGGCGCGGATGAGGTCGATGCCGCCCATCTCGGGCATGGCGAGATCAGTGATGACGAGGTCGGGAGAGACGGACCGGAAGAGATCGTAGGCCTCGAGGCCGTTTTTGGCTACGGTGACCTCGTAGCCGCTGCTCTGGAGTGAAGTACGCAAGACACGCGTAATCTGACGCTCGTCGTCGACAATCAGGATGCGCATGTTATTGCATTTCCCCTGTTACTGTGAATCGGATAAAGGATGAGAGTGCCATCCTTCCTGGGATAAAAAGGCATTGAACCCTGCGGCTTGAATGTACACCATCAGTGAAACTGCTCTAGGGAAGCTCTGCGTAGGTCTTTGATTTTCTCAAGACGGAGAGTTGCGACGTAAGATGAGCGGGTTTGGCTGTTTTGGTGTGGTTGAGAGGTTTGTTTGAGGGCTTTGGAGACCAGTATCCCGGCCTTCGGGCACACTACGCCCTCTGCACAAGCAGGCGTTTGCGGTGGAGGTAGAGATTGACCAGCGCGAAGTTGGCGCACAGCCGGTTGTGGTTCTTGGCGATGCCGCGATATCTGACCTTGTCGAAGCCGAAGATGCGCTTCAGTATGCGGAACACATGCTCCACCTTGGCACGCACACTGGACTTACTCCGGTTCTTCTTTTTCTGTAACTCCATGAGCAGGGAGTTGTTTATACATTGTGGACTAAACTTTGTTGGAGATTGGGTCTTGCTCTCGCGGGCACCCGACGGAGCATATCATGTCGTTCTTCGATCTTGTCGTAGGTAAGCCGCTCGCAACCTCTGAAGAGCGCGCCGAGCAAATTGGGCCCATCGCCGGTATTCCCGTCTTCGGTCTCGACGCTCTAAGCTCAGCCGCATACGGTCCAGAGGCGGCACTTACCCTTCTCATTCCTCTCGGTCTCGCAGGCATTGCGCACATCGTGCCCATCAGCTTCGCGATTATCCTGCTGCTCGCCATTGTCTACTTCTCCTACTGCCAGACGATTGACGCCTATCCCCATGGTGGCGGAAGCTACACCGTCGCCTCCGAGAATCTTGGTGAGAAAGCGGGACTGCTGGCTGCCTCAGCGCTGATGATCGACTATGTTCTCAACGCCGCCGTCGGCATCTCGGCCGGTGTTGGTTCCCTCGTCTCCGCCTTCCCGCGGCTTCTGCCCCACACCCTTGCCCTCTGTCTTGGCATACTGCTCATCCTGACTCTCATCAACATGCGCGGCATCAAAGACACTGTCACCGCCTTTCTGGTACCGACCTACCTCTTTATTGGCACACTGCTTTTCGTCATTATTGTTGGAGCCTTTCGCGCTGTGGCGGCCGGCGGTCACCCCGTGCCGCTCATCGCTCCTCCGCATGTACCGGCCAGCATATCCCTTGTCACTCTCTGGCTCCTGCTCAAGGTATTCGCCAGCGGCTGCACCGCCATGACCGGCGTGGAGGCGGTTTCAAACGGCGTGAACGCCTTCCGCCCGCCCGCCCAGAAGAACGCCAAGCGCACCCTGACCATCATCATCGTGCTGCTCATGACCTTCCTTGCGGGCATCGCGCTGCTCTGCCGCGCCTACAGCATTGCTGCAACCGATCCCAACAGCCCTGGTTACCAGAGTGTGCTCTCGCAGCTGGTCTCATCCGTCATGGGCCGGGGCTGGTTCTACTACGTCACCATCGCGTCCATCCTTGCGGTCCTCGCTCTCTCCGCCAATACGTCTTATGCGGATTTTCCGCGTCTTACCCGCGCCGTCGCGCTGCGCAACTATCTTCCGCACGTATTCAATATTCGCGGCCGTCGCCTGCTTTACTCATACGGCATCTACGCTCTTGTCGGCTTCACTGCCTTCCTGCTCATCATTTTTGGCGGAGTGACGGACCGGCTCATTCCGCTCTTCGCCATCGGAGCATTTCTCGCCTTCACCCTGTCGCAGGCCGGTATGGTGATGCACTGGAAGCGGCAGGGCGGCAAAGGCACGCGCCACCGTATGATCATCAACGGTATCGGAGCCACCGCCACCGGCATCACCCTGCTCGTAGTCCTCGTCGCAAAGTTTACGCAAGGCGCATGGATCACTGCGATCATCGTCCCTGGCCTGATGATTACCATGAGCGCCGTCAAGCGCCACTACGACGGCGTCGCGCGCGATGTGGTCATCGATCGTCCCATGCGCGTCGACAACCTGAACGGTCCCCTCGTCATCGTTCCTATGGATCGCTGGACCCGCATCTCGGAAAAAGGTCTGCGCTTCGCCATGAAGTTAAGTGACCAGGTACAGGCGGTTCACGTTGACGCCGAAGAAGGCTGGGAGGAGATAGAGCACAACTGGCAGCGCAACGTTGCCGCCCCCCTCAATCAGGCAGGAAGGCAGGTCCCCGCGCTCATCTTTCTTAACTCTCCGTATCGCTTCGTCCTGATGCCTCTTGTCGAATACATCGAGAAGGTTGAAAAGGAACAACCTGACCGCCAGATCGCCGTCCTGATACCTGAACTTATCGTCAAACACTGGTGGCAGACACCTTTGCACAATCAGCGCTCGCAACTCCTCAAGCTGCTACTGCTCATGCGCGGCAATCAGCGCATCATCGTGATCAACATCCCCTGGTATCTGTAAACCAGCTTGCCCATTGCCGCTTAGTCAAGCCGAGCGAAGCCTTTCAAACTGCCACGCGCAGGTGCTGGCGACTTTCTGCTCCGACACCTGGATCGCATTGCCTGAAGCAGACAGAATACAAAGCCGATCGAGTGATAGGGCGCTGCGGCGGATAAGCCGAAATTCCAATGAAAGGCGCATCCAAGCCTATGTCTTCCATCATAAAAACGGGTGCTCCATCTCTCGTTTTAAGATATTGAGCACCCGGAATCTGGGGCGATCGGCCCATCAGAAACCGGGCAACCGTCCCCGCCCGCATCAAGTCGATCTATCTCATCACTTTATTTCTATATAGCTAAAGTTACTTTGTCAGAACCGGCTCGCCTGAGTCTTCGACGACCATTGGCTTCTGGCCCTTGTAGTCGGAGAAGTGGACGACATTGTCGTAGGCGTCCTTGATCAGATCCTGGAGGGGAATGACGCTGCCGGTTACTCGCTGCTCGTCGAGGAGATCGAGATCGACGTCGGCAACGATCATCTGCTCTTGATTGATGGTGCCTTCGGCGGCAATACCATCTCGGGCGAAGGAGTAATCCGAGGGAGTGAGAATGGCAGCCTGTCCGTAGTTGGCCGCCATGTAGGGCACCAAGGGGAGATTCCCCACTGTGCCGGCCACCGCTACGTAGACCTGATTTTCGATAGCGCGGGCCTGAGAGCAGTAGCGGACGCGGCAGAAGCCTTCACGGCTGTCGGTGCAGGAAGGAACAAAGAGAATCTCCGCGCCAGCCTCGGCCATGACGCGGGCCACCTCTGGAAACTCGACGTCGTAGCAGATCAGAATGGCGATGTTGCCAAAGTCGGTGTGGTAGACGTAGAGTCCATGCCCGCGACTTAATTGGTAGGGGCCACTCTCGGTGGGGGTGAGGTGAACCTTTTTCTGGCGGAAGACCTGGCCATTGGGCGTGAACAGGTGCGCGGCGTTGAAGACCTTTCCCCGCTGAATTACGGGGTGGGTTCCGCCAATGATGTAGATTCCTGTTTCCTTGGCTAGACGCATGAAGAGGGCCTCGTAGGCTGGCGCAAGGCGGGCCAGACGGCGCACGGCCAAAGCTGGGGCAGGCTCATTGATGTAGCTGAGCAATTGCATGGTGAAAAATTCGGGAAAGAGAATAAAGTTGGCTTTGTAGTCCCGGGCAGTGTGGACGAAGAACTCGACCTGGCGGGCGAAGTCCTCAAAGCTGGCGATAGGACGCAGCAGGTACTGAACGGCGGCGATGCGAACGCGACGGGGACGAGGGGTTCCGCGCAGCGATTCGGCGGCATCCTGCTCGAGTGCCGCGTGCTGAAGACTAGCCTGTAGGCTGACCGAGGAGGTGTACTCCGGATTAAG
>Ga0224534_1000969_pt1 | contig 16238 bp, 18 predicted proteins | sample 714E12024metaG_FD_172012 | JGI IMG/M metagenome (GOLD analysis project Ga0224534, IMG submission 172012) | Peat soil microbial communities from Stordalen Mire, Sweden - 717 E1 20-24 | ecosystem: Environmental > Terrestrial > Soil > Wetlands > Peat | place: Sweden: Norrbotten County, Stordalen... | reverse complement strand
GTGGCCAGTTCGGAGAACACCAGCGGCATCAGGGCGCGCTGCCAAAATCCCTGAACAATCTGGCGCGGCGAGTAGGAGAGAAGCGCCGCGCCGTGCTCCTCAGCCTCGTGCAGCGCACGGACAAGATCACCGGGCTCATGGATAGTATCGGCGTCGGTAAAGAGCAGCCAGCGCCCCTGCGACTGCTGGGCACCAAACCAGCAAGCATTGGTTTTGCCCGTAAAAACACGGCGAGCAGCGCGAAGGTCGAGAGGTGGAGCCTCGAGAATACGCACACCAGCTTGTTGCGAGGCGGCTTCGACGGCAATCCCCCGGGTGTGGTCAGTGGAAGAATCATCAACGACAATCAGTTCCCAATCGCGACCAAGGAGAAAGAAATCGTCGCTCTGCGGGAGCAGCGTACGAAGACAGTTGGGAAGGTTATATTCCTCATTGCGCGCCGGAATGATGACCGAAAGCTGCAGTTGGGCGCTTTCCCGGGTCGCCGGTAAGGAGGTTGCCAATGCAGGCGCGACGGACTCGTAGTCAATGGGAAGACCAGGGATAGAGCCGAGCTTTTGCTTCGACGAGTTAGCCGTGTCGTCCACAACTTCGTATTATAGGAAGTGATGCGAGGGCTGAGTACGATGCGACGAACGATGTGTGTGGGACTGTTGGCCTTTCTCGGCTGCGCGATTGCGACTGGCTGCGATAGGGGCGAACATCCGGATCAGATCGGGCGAGCGGCGCCAGTATTTGCAATCAGCGACGGGCAGCATTCGGTGGACCTGACGAAGCTGCGCGGCAAGGTGGTAGTGCTGAACTTCTGGGCCAGCTGGTGCGCGCCATGCGTGGAGGAGATGCCGAGTCTCGAGGCCCTGCAGCGTGAACTGCCACAGATCCAGGTGGTGGCGGTCGCAAGCGATGAAGACTTCGCGACATACCAGGGTTATGTCGCACAGCACCATGTCGACTTGATGACGGTCTTCGATCAAAAGCAGACCTCGAATGCGCTCTATGGCAGCTTCCGGTTTCCGGAGACGTACATTATCGACAAGCAGGGCGTGATTCGCAGGAAGCTGATCGGAGCGCAAGAGTTCACGAGCCCCAGTTTTGTGAAGTACCTAACGAAACTTGCTTCGTAAGCGACGTGGACTCGCTGATAAAATCACAGACATGACGCAGCTTGATGTGATGTATCTCTACGGCGCAGCCCCCAGCGAGGCCGCGATGGTGGCTCTCGGACAGGTCCGCAAGGTCTATGGAATTCGTCGCGTTGAGTTCAACGAGGCCGAAAAAACAGTTCGCGTAGAGTATGACGCGACACGGCTCACCGAACCGATCGTGCATCAACTACTGCGACGGTCGGGACTTGATGTGGTCGAACGAATATCGTTGATCCCGCCACAGCCTGAGCCGGAGATTGCTGCGCCTGTGGCAGGCTAAGGGTTGATCGCAAAGCTTTCATCGGTTATTCTTACTCAGTTGCAACAATGCAATGTGCGCCCGTAGCTCAGCTGGATAGAGCGTCTGGCTACGAACCAGTAGGTCGGAGGTTCGAATCCTTCCGGGCGCACCATGACTTCCCTTCCCAAATCTTTAATAAGTCTTCTTATAGCGCTCCGGGTGGCTAATAGGACGAAGTCCGGCAAAGATCCTCGCAATGTCGTATAGTAAAGAGGACCAACTTGGTCGGATATGCGATTCCATGGACGTTCTGGCTTTGAGTGACGCGAAGGTGGGCAGTGTAGGCGTGGTAGACCGCGTCGATCTGCCAGACGAGGTGAGCGACTATCTGGCGCATCTTGGATTCCTTCCCGGAACCAGCATTGAGATCCTCCGGCGGGCTCCGGCCGGCGATCCACGCGTGTATCGCATTGATGGGGTTGAAGTTGGGCTGCGCAATGAGACAGCCCGGCATATCTTCCTCAGATTGAATTCCGACGCTGCAAACGAGGCAAAATGAGCTGCCATTCGACGATTGCAGAGCCGTTTGAGGAGACCGCTCCCGTACCTGCCGGGACGGCGCGTATGCGCACGGTAGCGCTCATCGGGCCGCCAAACTGCGGCAAGTCTACGCTTTTCAATCGGTTGACTGGAATGCGGCAGAAGGTGGCGAACTATCCGGGCGTGACGGTGGAGCACCACTCCGGAAAGATGAAGAGCATCGGGCGCAGCGACTTGACGCTGATCGATCTTCCAGGAATTTATAGCCTCGCAACGTACTCGGAGGATGCACGGGTTGCCGTGGATGTACTCACGGGGAAGATGCCTGGCGTTCCGAAGCCAGATTGCGTATTGCTCGTGCTGGACTCCACCCACATGAATCGGCAGTTGATGCTGGCGGCGCCCGTATTTTCGATTGGGCTGCCGACGCTCGTGTTGCTGAATATGTCCGACCAGTTGGAGGCGCGCGGTGGCAAGGTGGATACGCTGGCGCTGGCGCGTGAACTTGGGCATCCGGTCGCACTGATCAGCGCCGCGCACGGCATAGGCCTGGATGTGATTCCAGAGTTTCTGCTGCGTGCGGGCAGTCGGCCGAACGATGGATTACGACCGGTGCAATTGCCAGTGCTGCAGAGTGCCGCGTCGTGCCGTACCTGGGCGACGCAGGTCACTTCGCGGACGAAATATCAATCACCCACGGCTTCCATGTGGACGCGCCGGCTGGATGGCGTTCTACTGCACCGCATCTTCGGGCCGCTAATCTTTCTGGCGGTGGTCATTGCGGTATTTCAGGTGGTATTTACCATTGGGCAGCCGCTGAGCGACGGACTGGGAGCGCTGTTGACGAGTGCAGGCGCGAAGGCTGCTCTGCTTTTGCCGGACAACTGGCTGCGTGCACTGCTGCGCGACGGCTTATGGAACGGCGTGCAGTCGGTGTTGGTGTTTTTGCCGCAGATTCTGCTGCTGTTTCTCTTTATTGGCATTTTGGAAGACTCGGGATATCTAGCCCGCGCAGCGCTGATTGCGGACCGCGTGATGCGCTCAATTGGGCTGAACGGAAAAGCATTTATCCCATTGCTTTCAGCGTATGCGTGCGCGGTGCCGGCGATTATGGCGACACGCACGATCGAGAATAAGCGCGAGCGGATTGCGACGATTCTGATCGCACCGTTCATGACCTGCTCGGCGCGATTGCCGATTTATACGCTGATTATTGCGGCATTTATCCCGAATCAGAAGTTTCTCGGTGGCGTTATTGGACTGCGCGCGATGGTGATGCTCGGGCTGTATTTGCTCGGGTTCCTGGCGGCGCTGGCGACGGCGAAGATGCTCAATTCGTCGGTGATGAAGGCGGTGCAGGCGCCATTCATTCTGGAACTTCCGCAGTACCGCTGGCCGACCATTGGTTCCCTGTCGCTGCGGCTGTATGACCGGGGTAAGTTGTTCTTGAAGAAGGCTGGAACGGTGATTCTGGCCGTGACATTCCTGGTCTGGGTGATGAGCGTTCTGCCGATCCATGGGGGACAGTTCTCCAGTTTGAGTGCGAGCGTGATCGGCCGGCTGGGGCATTGGATCGAGCCGGTGATCCGGCCGCTGGGCTTCAACTGGAAGATAGGAATAGGGTTACTGAGCTCTATCGTGGCGCGTGAGGTCATCGTGGGAACGCTGGGCACGTTGTACGGGATGGATCCTGCAACGCACGCGCTGGGCCTGCAGACGGCGCTGCGGCACGATATAACGCTGGGCGGGGCGATTGCGCTGGTGGTGTTCTTCGCGTTCGCGATGCAGTGCACGTCTACGCTGGTGGTGGTGCGGCGCGAGACCAATAGCTGGAAGCTGCCGGCGCTGCAGTTTCTGTACATGACAGGCGTCGCGTATGTGGCGGCGCTGGTGACAAATCAGGTCATTATGCGGCTTTTTTAGCCGCGCTCAACCCTGTTTCGTGCTGCGCAACGACATATTCAGCCTGGTTTCGGGACGCACGGTTTCGTTTCGGGACACAGGTCGCTGGAAACTCAGCGCTCGCCCCAGCTCAGCTTGGAGCGAAGGACGTTGAAGAGACCGTTGGGGTGCAGGCGAAGCAGGTGAACGAAGCGGGTTGACTTGCGACAGAGGATGCGGTCGTTGAGTATGAGCTCGACTGCCTCCTGACCGTCGACGGTGAGGTAGGTCTCGTGAGGGACGACGTCGACGACGACGGCGATCTCGGTGTCACCGGGGAATACGATGGGGCGGATGGTCAGCAGGTGGGGACAGATGGCGGTGAGGACCATCGCGTCAACCGCAGGCATGAGAATGGGGCCGTCGGCGGCGAGGGTGTAGGCGGTGGAGCCGGTAGGGGTGGAGACGATGACGCCGTCGGCGCGGAAGCGGGCGACGAACTGGCCGTCGACCTCGATGGCGAACTCGCCCATGCGGGCGATGGCGCCTTTGGCGAGAACGACGTCATTGAGGGCGTCCCACTCGCGGAAGAGCTTGCCGTCACGGAGCAGCTGGGCATGCATGAGGCTGCGTGTGTCGATGACGGCGGTGCCAGCCATCCACGCCTCGAACGTGGCGTAGAGCTCGGAGAGGGGGACCTCTGTCAAGAAGCCAAGGGAGCCGAGATTGACGCCGAGGATTGGGGTATCGGTGCGGGCGAAGGCACGGGCAGCGGAGAGCAGGGTCCCATCGCCGCCCAGGGAGATGACCACCACGGGGTTATAGCAGTGCATTGCGGAGCGTTCGACGGCCTCATTTTCGAGGCCGATGTAGGAGGCGCTGTCGGGCTCGAGGATGGGGGTGAAGCCTCGGGCGCGGAGCCAGGCGACGAGTTCGGTGAGGATGAACTCCAACTCGGGCTTCTGCGGCTTGGAGATGATGGCTACCGTAGGCATCGTTAGAAGAGTGTACCGCTTGCGAGGCTCAGCCGAAGCGGGGCATGGAGGAGGAACTCGCGGTTGCCTTCCATACCGAGGAGGGGCGAGTCGATGAGATCGAGGGCCTGGCCGCCGAGATCGCGGACGGCGGCCTCGACGCGGTGGACGGCGAGTTGGCGGGCGGCGGGGTCGCGGACAATGCCGCCTTTGCCGACGTGCTCGCGGCCGGCTTCGAACTGGGGCTTGACGAGGACGACGGCTTCGCCTTGCCACTTCGTGCCTGCGGGTGCGAGGGCTGCTACGACCGCGGGCAGGACGAGGGTTGCGGAGATGAAGCTGACGTCCATGGCGATGAAGCGGATGGGGGGCGGAGCGCTCGGATATCGCTCACCCAGGTCTGAGAATCCAGACCTTGGGCACCCGGCCGCCCAGGTGTTGGAAGATCGGCTCAAGTCCTTTCTTACTAAGAATATAGAGCGGGGGCTAGCCTCGTTTACCCCTCATTTCGGCGTTGGTGCGTCTAAGACTACAGCCCTGCCGCGACACACGTTGGGCTTCGTGGCGTGGACACACGATCGCGATGCAACGAATTCCGGCAGCGGTGACCGGTTAACCAAAGAAAAGGGAGTAATTAATTAATGCACATTCAGAGTCGGCTCAGAACTACCTGTGGCTTGGCAATCTCTTTGGCGATGTTCACGTCGCTCGGTCTTACAGCACATGCTCAGCAAGCTACTGTCGAAGGGATGGTCATCGGAAGAGACGGCCCTGCGATGGCGGTGAAAACGTCAGACACCCCTAGGCTTACCGTGCTTCTATCGGACAGCACGAAGGCAACAGAAAAGGGTGGATTCCTTGGTTGGGATAGAAAAGACCTCGGCGTCGCTGCCTTGGTCCCCGGCCTGTCTGTAAAGGTTGAGGGCACCTATGACCCCGATCACAAGTTGATTGCAAAAAAGGTCACGTTCTCGCGGACGGCCATGACCACAGCAAAGCAGATTGACGCGGGTCTGTATCCTACAAACGCGGAGATTGCGGCTGCGCAGGATCAGCTCAAGAGCGATCGAAGGGATATCGAACAAGGCCAGCAGGATATCGACACGACGAAGCAGGGGCTTGCAGCGAATACCGAAGCCACAGCAACGAATACGCAAGGCATCGGCCACGCAAATCAGCGGTTTACTACGCTGGACCAGTACGAAACGAAGGGGAGCGTGACCGTCAACTTCGCAAATGGAAAAGCCATAGTCAACAAGAAGGACAACGATGCACTGACCGACTTCGTGAAGGCGGCTGCCGATACCCCGGGATTCATGATCGAGGTACAGGGCTACGCTTCTACCACCGGCCCAGCAGCGCTGAATCAGAGGTTGAGCGCTGAACGGGCTGACGCCGTGCTAGCCATCATTCAACAGACAGGCGTTGTTCCAATGACGAGAATTCTGGCGCCTGCCGCGATGGGAACCACGAACCAGGTCGCAACCGATCACACACGGAGTGGACAGGCCCAGAACCGGCGAGTGGTCGTTACCATTGTTGTCAATAAGGGAATCACTGGCTGACGATTCGTTCCTAACGGCGATACCGATGTTCACCCGGTAACGTCAGAGTGATCCAGAAGCATAACGCATAACGGGTAATTACTGGCGATAGTGCGAGAACTCAACGTTCTCGCACTATCGCCAGAGCCATTTTTGAGCTCAAGTATCGGTACCGGGAAAATCGGCTTCTCGGAAGAGACAGTGACTCACGGATGACAGCTACCCGGAAACTGACATTCTGACCGATCGGAGGTGTTGAGGGCGCTAGGCGAAGCGGGCGTGGAGGAGGAACTCGCGATTCCCTTCCATGCCGAGGATGGGCGAGTCGATGAGGGCGAGGGGCTGGCCGCCTAGATCGTGGACAGCGGTCTCGACGCGGTGGACGGCGAGTTGGTGGGCGGCGGGGTCGCGCACAATGCCACCTTTGCCGACGTGCTCGCGGCCGGCTTCAAACTGGGGCTTGACGAGGATGACGGCTTCGCCGTGCCACTTCTCGCCGGTGGGTGCGAGGGCGGCGATGACGGCTGGGAGGACGAGGGTGGCGGAGATGAAGCTGACGTCCATGGCGAAGAAGCGGATAGGCTGGGGGGAGAGTGGGAGGAGTTGGCCGGGGACAAGCAGGCGCGCGTTGGTGCGCTCGAGGAGGCTGACGCGGGGGTCGGTGCGGAGCTTGTGGTGGATCTGGCCGTAGCCGGTGTCTATAGCCAGAACAGATTGTGCGCCGGCTTGAAGCATGCAGTCTGTGAAGCCGCCGGTGGAGGCTCCGATGTCGGCGCAGGCGAGGCCTGCGACGGAGATGGACCAGGTGGTGAGGGCAGACTCCAGCTTGAGTCCGCCGCGGCTGACGTAGCGGAGGTCGTTGCCGAGCATACGGACGATGGCGTCCTCGGCGACGGAGGTGCCCGGTTTGTCGATCCGCTGCTCGTTGACGAGGACGCGACCGGCGAGGATCAGAGCCTGGGCGCGCTCGCGGGAGGCGGCGAGGGAGCGGTCAACGAGGAGCTTGTCGAGACGGAGTTTCATAGGTGTGGGCCGCAGTAGCCCAGAGAACAGGATAGCGGAGTGTGCGATTGAGGTCTGCCCAGAGGCGAAAGGCAACTCATTCGACAGCTGCAACGACGCTGAAGTCATAGGACAATGTCGCGGAGAGATTCGGGCTTTCTGGATCGATTGTTTAGAATCAGGTATCAACGATCAGAAGGACTCAATGACATTCGAAGCCACTCCGTTGAATGACTGGAACGCACGCCAATACCTGCGATTCGAAGACGAGCGGACGCGGCCAGCCCGCGATCTGCTGGCGCAGGTGCCGCTGCAGCAGGCGCGCAGGGTGGTCGATCTGGGTTGCGGACCGGGTAATTCCACTGAACTTCTCGTCGAGCGCTTTCCGGACGCCACGGTGACCGGAGTGGACGCGTCCAAGGACATGCTGCGGATGGCGCGCGAGCGGTTGCCGCGCTGCGTGTTCGTAGAGGCTGACATTGCCAACTGGATACCCCGGGAGCCGCTGGACCTGGTGTTTTGCGAACGCGGTGTTGCAGTGGGTGCCGAATCACCAAGGGGTTATGGCGCGTGTCCTTGAGGCATTGCCCGAGGGGGGCGTGCTCGCGGTACAGATGCCGGACAACACCCGGGAACCCTCGCACGCGTGCATCCGGGAGGTAGCGAGGAGGGAGCCGTGGGCCAAGAGCCTGGCTTCAGCCGAGGCCGCACGGCCTGATTTGCCCAGTCCGGAATCGTATTACGACCTGCTCAAGCCGCTGTGCCGCCGCATCGAGATCTGGCATACGGTGTATGAGCATGTCATGGACGGGCCGAAAGCCATCGTCGAATGGTTCAAGGGATCGACGTTGCTGCCGTATCTCTCCGCGCTCGACGCTTCGACAGCCAACGATTTTCTGGAGGCATACACGGCAGAGATCGCCCGCCACTATCCGCCGCGCTTTGACGGGCAGATCCTGCTACGATTTCCACGACTGTTCGTCGTTGCAACGAGATGAGCTGCGCGCGGAGCCATTGGGAATGCTGTGACTGGATGTGCTGTCCGCAATTTGCTCGTAACCAGCTTTGGATAGACCTATGGAGGAAAAACAATGACCCTCGCTGACCTGAAACCAGGCCTGCATCACAAGGAAACCATCACGGTCGACGAACGGTTAACCGTCACCAAGGCCGTCACGATGTTCACTCCGTCCACGGACATGCCGCCGGTATTCGCTACGGTCTTCATGATTGGGTTTGTGGAGTGGACCTGCATGCAGGCATTGGAGCCGTTCCTGGAGCCGGAACAGCGTAGCCTCGGCACTCACGTCGACCTGAGCCACAGCGCGGCTACGCCAATCGGAATGAAGGTTACGGCGGAGGTGGTACTGGAGGCAGTGGAGAATCGAAAACTTCGGTTCAAGGTGGTATGCCGCGATGAAGTGGATCTGATCTGCGAAGGCCACCATGAGCGTTTCGTAGTGGACGTCAACAGGTTTATGGCAGGTCTCCGCAAGAAACAGGGCCTGGGCTAGGTCCTGCCGCAGAGGCCTGGCCGGTGCTTGACGGCTACGGGAATGACGTACACTGTGCGTTCAGGTGCGATGTTTGCCCGGAGCAGCGTTGGAAGGGGTGGTCCGGATTCCACGCTGGCGGAGAAAAAGGTTGTCCGCTTCCACAGCCCCGGCGGCAATCCGTTCGACCTGCGAGGCATTCTATGAACAGTGGCATGGATGAATCGACAGGAGTGACTCGACCGACGCCAGAAGATGACGCAGGGTTGCTCACACTGGTCCAGCACGGCGATGAACGGGCTATAGCGGTACTGTTCGACCGGTACTCGAAGATCGTGTACTCGGTAGCGCTGCGCGTGCTGCGCGATACGGCGTTGGCCGAGGACGTGCTGCAGGAGATTTTCATGCAGATCTGGCGCAATCCCACCAGCTTTTTCGCCGTCGAGGGCAGCTTTGGCGGGTGGCTGGCGGTGGTGGCGCGCAACCGCTCGATCGACATGCTGCGACGCAAGCGGCCGAGTGAGCAGGTGGAAGAGATGAACCTGGCGTCGGCGTGCAACCTGGCCGTGGAGTCGGAGCGGTCGATCCTGATGGAACTGGCGCGAGATGCGGTGCTGACGCTGCCCGTCGAGCAGCGCAAGCCGCTGGAGATGGCCTTCTTCGATGGCCTGACTGACTCCGAGATTGCCGAGATGACCGGCGATCCGCTGGAAACCGTGAAGACTCGAATTCGCAGCGCGCTGTTGACGCTGAGAAAGGCAGTCCAGGCATGAACACCGCGAATCACCTGTCGCAAGACGATCTGTACCTCTTCGCGCTGCAGCTTCTGCCTGACGCTGAGATGAAGGCTGTGGCCCTGCATTTGCCGGGGTGCGCATTCTGCCGGGCACAGCTGGGTGAGGTTCAGGGCGACCTGGCGACCTACGCCATGACGGCGGAGATGCAGGCACCGCCCTCGCAGGCGCGCGAGCGGTTGCTGCGCCAGATTGCAGAAGAAAGGAAGAGTGTTCCGATTGATCGCACTGAGCAGCAGATTGAGCCGGTGCTGCATCCGCGCAATAGCCGGATTGACCGGATGGATGCCCGGGAAGAGCGGGAGCCGAGGCGCGTAGCACCGTTTCTGGCCTGGGCTGGATGGAGCGTGGCCACGTGTGCTGCCGTGGTGGCCGGCTTGCAGTTCGATCAGCGGAAGCTGGTGGAGCAGGATCTGGCTGTCGAGAGCGCGAAGCTGGATCAGACCACCGCGCAGACCGCGCAGGCTAAAGAGTTAATGCAGACGCTGACGGATGCGAACGCAATGCAGGTTTCGCTGCACGTTCCGCTGATCAGGGGTGCGCCGCCAAAGCTCGATCCAGAGGCCCACGCAACGTACGTTCCGGAGACGGGTTCGCTGCTGTTGGTGGCGAGTCATCTGGATCCGTTGCAGCCTGCGAAGACATACGAGCTGTGGCTGCTGCCGGCTGAGGAGGGACAAACACCGATTCCCGCGGGGCTGTTCAAGCCGGATGCGAATGGCAATGCAACGGTGGTGATGCCGGAGCTGCCCAAGAGCGTGGTGGCGAAGGGCTTTGGCGTAACCGTCGAGGATGAGGCTGGATCGAAGACGCCGACCGCGCCAATCGTACTGGCGGGGATGTAAAGCAGTTCAAGAAGCACAAAGAAAGAGGCCGCCCTGAAAGGGCGGCCTCTTTCTTTGCCTGATAGCTGAGAGCTAGGGTGCGGTGACAAGGACGCGGAGACCGTTGCCCTGGAGTGGAATGTGCGTCTGGACGCTGTTGGTATCGGTGTAGATGACGCTCAGATATTGATTGTCCGAGGCCGTGACGTAGACCTTGCCGGTGGGGCTGCCGCCCGTCGCGGAGACTGAGTTGGGATGACCGAAGATCAGATTTGACGTGCCGTTGGCCGCGGCTGTGGCTGTGGTGCCCGAGATGCCGCAGATGGTGGCGGAGATCTTACCTGTCAGAAGATTGACGACGGTGACTGAGCCTTGACCCGTGGCGCAGGTGCCTGTGCCATCGAGCTGATTGATGACGTATGCAGCGGGGGAGTTGCCGTCCGTGCCCTGCAGGACCGAAACCATGGTGGGATTGATGCCCACGGTTGCGGTGGCGAGGATCGTGCCGAAGCCCACAGCGTCAACCGGGTTGGAGGCGACGCAGTTGGGATTGTTGGCCTCGGCAAGCGGGTTGCAGAGCGGTATGTTGATGACGCTGATGGTGCCAGGATGCACCCCATCGCCCTGGTTGAGAACGACAAGCTCTGAATCCACGGTGTTCAGATCGGCCCACACAGGGTTAGGAGCAGTCGTTCCACCACCGGCGATGGAGATGGCCGGAATGGTTATGGTGGGCATGTTGGTGTCGAGGGCGTTGCTCGGAACGTTCATGACGGAGACGGTGCCCGAGCCCTCGTTGAGGATGAAGGCGCGGCGGTCGTCAGGGGTCATCACGCCGTAGACGGGCTTGACGCCGACGGGGATGGTTCCGGAGTCCGAGAGCGATGTGGTGGAGACGGTCTCGAGCGAGTCGATCTGGCCGTTGCTGCCGGTGGCGTTCTGGCTGATGGCGTAGACGCGCGGTGTCCCGGCAGCGCCAACGACGTAGACCGGGTTGGTGCCACCGGCTCCAACCGCAACGGTATCGTAAAGCGCGGCGGTGCCGGCATTGATAGCAGCGATGCTGTTGGTGGCTGTCTCGGGAATAAAGATGGTCGCGAGGGCGCTGGCCGGCGTGAGCGAAGTAATGCTGACGGGGGCGGAGTCGACCGGGAGTGTGGTCTGAACGACCTGACTGGTGATGAGATAGGGCAAGATAGGGAAGGTATCGAGGGAGCCGTGGGCGTTTATGGTGTAACCCTGCGAGCCGGAGGTATTGAGCGCGAAGTAGCTGGGATCGGTGAGGATCTGGGGCGTGGAGAGCACAGTGTCGCCAGAGAAGTCCACAATAGTGAGCAGGCCGAGCGAGCCGCACGTGGAGAGCAAGGTTGGGCAGGGATTGGAGACGGCGACCGCGAACTTGGTCGGCTGGCCAGCGGGACCGACGGAGCCAATCGCACTGACGACTGGACGATACTGGTTACCGCAGCCAACGGTTGAGAATACGGCGGCGAGACTGATCGTGAGAATGGCGATGCCGGCGACGTTATCGCGGCGGAGCTGTTTCCCTGTTGGCTGGTGCATACCCATGTGACGCAAAGTTTGGAACAAAAGCACTCCCCGGAAGACGTCGCTGGAATCCCGAGTACCAGAATCCGGGCTCCTGAATACTAGAGCTGCGCGATCGCCTTCGACATCTGATTGTAAACGAATCCCGGTGGTGAATCCGGGGATTGGAGAGAACACGATGAATGAGCAGGAGATCATGACGGAGATGCTGGGTGGGCGGGAATATGCGCCGCGAACGCTGGCTGTGGTGGGTCTGTCAGACGATCCGTCGAGGGTGAGCTATGCGGTCTCGGCGTATATGCAGGAGCAGGGGTTTAGGATTCTGCCGGTGAATCCGGGGATTGCGAGCGCGCTGGGAGAGCGCAGCTATGCGTCTCTGAGCGAGTTGCCGGTGCGTCCGGATGTGGTGAATGTGTTCCGGCTGCCGAAGTTTATCCCGGCGATTGTGGACGAGATGCTGGCGCTGGGACTGGACAATCTGTGGGTGCAGCTGGGGATTCGCAATGAGGCAGCAGCGCAAAAGGCTGAAAGCGGCGGGATTCGCGTGGTGATGGACCGCTGCATCATGGTCGAGCACCGCAGACTGGTGCGGAGCTGAAACGAAATGCAACCCACGCTCCACCCCATCGGACAAAGGCCGTCCACCGGGGACCCCGGCCTGTCGCGATGAAACCGCGCCGAGGATGGGGCACTCGCATTCTCCTTGCTTCTACAATGATCTGATGAATAAAGGACGTTTGTGGACGCGGGGAGCTGGGCTGGCGGCACTGTCGCTGGCGATGATTGCGATTGCGACGGGTTCGAGAGCGCACGCGCAGATCGTCGAGGTGGGCAACGGCGGGCCGGGGCCGGTGAAGGCCGAGCATCTGACCGCTGAGCTGACGACGCTGGCGCCACAGATTGCGGTGGGTGGAACGCTGCAGGCAGGGCTGGTGCTGACGATCGAGGAGCACTGGCACGTCTATTGGATCAACGCGGGCGACTCGGGCGAGCCACCGAAGATTACGTGGACGCTGCCGCCGGGGATTACGGCGGGGCCGATGCAGTTCCCCCCTCCGGGGCGGCTGCCGCTGGGCCCACTGATGGACTTTGGGTATGAGGACGGGGTGGCGTTTCCGGTGCTGCTGAAGGCATCGCCGTCGATGAAGCCGGGGAAGGTGCATCTGGATGCGAAGGTGACGTGGCTGGTGTGCAGCAGCGTCTGCCTGCCGGGCAAGGCGCACCTGGGGATCGATGTGGACGTGGTGCCGGGCCCGCTGCCGACGCCGCCAGCGGTGGGAGCGCTGGGGTCGGCGCTGGCGACGCTGCCGGTGCCGCTGCCGGACCAGATGAGCGTGTCGGCGATTGGCGATGCGAAGCAGATTCTGGTGACGCTGAAGACAGGCAGTCATGAAGAGGATGTGGAGTTTTATCCGTATGACGCGGAGCAGATTGACAATGCGGCGGATCAACGGGTTGAGTCGCTGCCGGATGGGGTGAAGGTTTGGCTGCAGAGGTCGCCGGATTCGACGAGTCTGCCGAAGACACTGCATGGCGTGGTGGAGCTGAGCTCGACCGAGGCGTATGACGTAACCACGACGGTGACGCCGGGAGTGGTGCCCGCGCCGCCACTCGCGGCAAGGCAGGTTGCGGATACGAGCTCCGGACCGGACCTGAATGCGTTCAGCGCGATTGGGCTGGCGTTTCTGGGTGGGCTGCTGCTGAACCTGATGCCGTGCGTGTTTCCGGTGCTGTTCCTGAAGGGGCTGGCGCTGGTGAACTCGTCGAACGAGGAACGCAGCCGGCAGCGGGCGCATGGCCTGGTGTACACGCTGGGGATCGTCGTGAGCTTCTGGATGATCGTCGCAGCGCTGCTGATTCTGCGGGCGGGCGGGCGCGAGCTGGGCTGGGGGTTCCAGTTGCAGTCGCCGGGGTTTGTGGCGGTGCTGGCGGCGCTGGTGTTCTTCCTGGGGCTGAGCCTGGCGGGGCAGTTTGAGCTGGGGCTCTCGCTGACGAGCGCGGGCGGCGAACTCGCAAAGAAGCGGGGGCTGGCAGGGAGTTTCTTTACGGGCGTGCTGGCGACGGTGGTCGCGACGCCGTGCATGGCTCCGTTGATGGGAGCAGCCGTGGGCTTTGCGCTGGCGCAGGCGGCGTGGCTGACGTTTGTGGTGTTTACGGCGCTGGCCGTGGGGCTCGCGCTGCCGTATCTCGCGCTGAGCATGCAGCCGCAGTGGACGCGGTTTCTGCCGCGGCCGGGAGCGTGGATGGAGACGCTGAAACACTTGACTGCGGTGCCACTGTTTGCGACCGCCATCTGGCTGACATGGGTGTATGCGCAGCTCTATACGCCTGTGGGTGCCGACCGCATGGTCTGGCTGCTGAGCTGCTTCCTGGTGCTGGCGATTGCGGGATGGGTGCTGGGACGGTGGCCCGCACGGTGGGGCTCGGCGGCCGCCGCGGTGTTGCTGATTGTGATCGCGCTGGCGCTGCCGCTGCGCAAACCGCCGGTCGAGACGCTGCTGTGGCAACCCTATACGGAGGCGAACTTTGAGGCGGCAAGGGCTTCGGGCGATCCCGTGTTCATCGACTTTACGGCGGCGTGGTGTTTGAGTTGCCAGGTGAATGAGCGTGCGGTGCTGAAGGCGAAGGACGTAGAGAAGGCGCTCGAGAAGAACCATGTGAAGCTGCTGAAGGCCGACTGGACGCAGTACGACCCGGCGATTACCCGGGAGCTGGCGGCGGTGGGACGGAGTGGCGTTCCGACGTATGTGATCTATCCGCCGGGGAAGATTTCCAATGCGGATGTGCTGCCGGAGTTCTTGACGAAGGATGTGGTGCTGAAGGCGATCGAGAAGGACGCGAAGCCGATGGGGACGGAGTAGAGGCAGGTAGAGACGGGTAGAGGCGGAAGGACAAGAGGCGAAGCGCGCTGCCGGGTGGGTTTGTGCGGACGTCCGCCGGGGAATACCTTGGATGCGCCCTGCTGTGCGGGGAAAACCCGTACCTGGAAAACACTGTGGGGGAAACCCCGAGATGTACAACCCGTATCTGTACAACCCAGTTCCATGGAGGAAAGAATGCAGTACGACCTGATCGAGACACGGAAGGAAGGAAGGTTTGGGTGGATTACGCTGAACCGTCCTAAAGAGATGAACACCTTTACCATTCCCTTTGCCCAGCAGCTTGACGCTGCGTTATGGGAGATGGAAGACGATCCGGAGGTGATGGTCGTGATCGTGGAAGGTGCAGGGAGGAACTTCTGCACCGGCATCTCGCTGAACGAGTTTGTTCCCAGGACACAGATGGAGTATCGGGAGTTTCTGTACCAGATCGATGCTTTTTATCACACGCTGGCGCGGATGAAGAAGGTGACGATTGCATCGGTGCAGGGCTATGCCCTGGCCAATGGCGCAGGCCTGGCCTTTGGCTGCGACTTGACGGTTGCGGCGGAGACTGCGATGTTCGGCACCACCGCCATCAACGTGGGATTGATCTGCCTGGGACCGGCTGCTCCGATGATGCGCACGCTGGGACGCAAGAAGGTGCTGGAGATGGTGTTGACTGGCGACATGATCAGCGCGGCGGATGCGATGGCTCTGGGTCTGGTCAATAAGGTGGTTCCCGAGCAGGAGCTCAAAGCGGCGGTGCTGGAACTTGCGAACAAGCTCGCGGCGAAGAGTCCGCTCGCGCTGCGGATCGGCAAGGAAGGGCTGAACCGGTTGCAGGATATTCCCTATCATCAGGGGCTGGATGTCATGGATGATCTGTTTGCGACGCTGGCTTCGACGGAAGATGCGGTCGAAGGTGTCGGCGCATTTCTGGCCAAGCGTAAACCAGCGTGGAAGGAAAAATAAGACAGTAATCGCGGCGGAATGCGAGTAGCTCCCGGAAGTTGGTTGGCTGTCGATCAGATCGAATGATAAGACCGCATGCTGTTGCTAAGGCAGCACACAGTGGGTACTTCGCTGCGCCGAGGGTAGGTTCTGTCTTTTATTTTCGGTTGGCTTCTATTTCCGTTTGGCTTCGCGCAAACGGGCGATCTCTTCCATGCGCTGGGCCAGGAGTTTTTCGCGGCCTTCGTGGGTGGGGTGGTAGTAGCGGCGGTCGGCCAGGCTGGGCGGCAGGCATTCCATGGCGGCGACTTTGCCCTCGACGTCGTGGGCGTATTGGTAGTCCTTGCCGTAGTCGAGCTCCTTCATGAGCTTCGTCGGGGCGTTGCGCAGGTGGAGAGGGACGGGCTCGGCGGGGCGGGATTCGATGTCGGAGAGGACGG
>Ga0224534_1000968_pt1 | contig 16246 bp, 15 predicted proteins | sample 714E12024metaG_FD_172012 | JGI IMG/M metagenome (GOLD analysis project Ga0224534, IMG submission 172012) | Peat soil microbial communities from Stordalen Mire, Sweden - 717 E1 20-24 | ecosystem: Environmental > Terrestrial > Soil > Wetlands > Peat | place: Sweden: Norrbotten County, Stordalen... | reverse complement strand
GAAACCGGATCGCCGTCGGTGAGATAGCTCCAGACAAAGACCATCGCCGTGCAGGGCGCGGCGGCCAGGATGATGAGGCCGGCGGTGTATTCCTTCGCCAGTTCCGGCGAAATCCACGCGCGGAAAATGTGCTGCATGAACAACCAGCCGAGGAAGGCCATGCTGAACGGCTTCACCAGCCAGTTGACGAACAGCGTGACGGCGAGGCCCTTGGGCTTGCGCGCGATGCCGCCGAGCGCGGTGAAATCCACTTTGAGCATCATCGGATAAATCATCAGCCAGATGAGCACGGCGATGGGCGCGTTGACGTGCGAGCCTTGGCCGAATTCCAATTTGCTCGCCGCCGCCGTGAGCCCAGGCGCGAATTTGCCGAACGCGACGCCGACGACCATGCAGAGAAAAACCCAGATGGTCAGGTAACGCTCAAAGAACGCGAGGCGCCTGGGTGTGGTTGATATTTCACCTGTCATGCGTGCGGCCGTTCCAATTTCACTTGGTGCTGTGTTCCTCGAGCAATGCCGAGGCCATGCGTGCTGCTTCCTGTGTGAAACCAGCGCATTTTTGGCGCAGGTTGTGTTCCTTGAAAAATTGCTGGCCTTCGGGTGTGTCGAGCCGGCAGCCGAGAAGCTCCTCGCAGTTGGTGGAGCCGAATTTTGCTTCACATCCGCTTAAAAATGCCCGGGTTAGCCGATAATTATCTTCGCGTGAATCGCCGACACTGGATCGTCCGGTAATCATGCCGATGGCGAGCACGCCGCCGCTCACCGCGCCGCAAATTCCGCCGGTTCGCGAGATGCCGGCGCACAGACCGGTGGCAATGCGCGGAATTAAATCGGAGTGGATATCGCGGCTTTCGGCGACAGTTTGGAGGACGCTTTCCGCACAGCAGAATCCCTGCTCAAAAAGTTCACCGCTGCGTTTAGCAGTGTGATCTGGATTGTGGTTCATGGTTTTATCGGTTTGATTTTCGCGCCTGGACTTCCAGGCTCGTGATGTAGTCCGCCGGTTTGGCCCCGGCGGGCAGCAGTTCCACGATTTTTTTGTAAAGGGGATCTTCAAAATCCGACATCGCTTCGATGTAATTGGATTTCACCTTGAGCACGATGTCGGTCAATCCGGATTCCTTTGCCATGCGGCCGGTTTCGGAGACCAGCACCGCGCCCGCGATGCAGCCGACAAGCGCCTCGACAATTTTTAAGACTTCCGGCGGCAAGGGTTTGAGCAGCGCCATATCCGACACGGCGACTCGTCCGCCGGGTTTGAGCACGCGTGCCATTTCACGCCAGGCCTGTGGCTTGTCCGGCGAAAGGTTGATGACGCAATTGGAGATGATGACGTCCACGGAATTGTCGGCGACGGGCAGATGTTCGATTTCGCCGAGGCGGAACTCGACGTTGTCCATGCCGGTTTCCTTCCGGTAATGCGCGGTGTTGCTTCGCGCCTTGCCGAGCATTTCGGGCGTCATGTCCACGCCGATGGCGCGGCCAGTTTCACCAACCTTGCGTCCGGCGATGAACACATCGAAGCCGCCGCCGCTGCCGAGGTCGAGGACCGTTTCGCCGGGTTTCAATGCGGCGAGCGCGGCGGGGTTGCCGCACGAAAGCCCCATGTTCGCGCCATCAGGCAGCGCCTTGAGTTCCTCAATGGTGTAGCCAAGTTCGCGCGCGAGCTTTTCGGCCTCTCGCGGCGTGGAGCCGCAGCAGGAGACGCCGGAACCGCAACAGCCGGCGGAGGTTTCCTGTGCGATTTTGGCGTAGCCTTCGCGCACGAGCCGGCGCACGGAATCATTTTGTTCGTCAGTCAGCATTGTATTCATAAATCAGCAGCATTTTTGCCGGCGGCAGATCACGGCAAGGTTGGTCTTCAAAATTCGTTTCAACTTTTTCGCGTCGGTGGCCGCCTCATCCGTCTTGGCGAGCGATTTGTGAACCCAATCAAGCGCTTCGCGCACGGTGACGGGCGCGGACTTGCCCGGCAGCCGGTAATAGACCCAGCGTTCCGACTTGCGCGACAAAATCAAACCGGCGTGGTGCAGGATGGAAAGGTGCTTGGAGACGGTGGACGGCGCGAAGCCGAACAGCTCGGTGATCTGGCAGACGCAGATTTCGCCGCGCCGGAGCGCGAGGAGAATCCGCACCCGGTTCGGGTCGGACAGCGCCTTGGTGATGGCCATGAACTCTTTCATATACTCATTTCGCCAAATATCGAAATAACAATATCACAACACCCGCAACTGTCAACCTTCAATCTGTTCGCGTTGCATTGCCCGCCAGTGTGCCCCACGCCGGTCTTCCGTTGGGAAATCAATGAGCCAAACAATGTCACCTGTATTTCATTAAGCCGTCACCCGCACGCCACAATCTGCGCCTAAAATCTCGAACAGTGAATGCGCATTATCTGGAACCGGATAGTTTGGAGCACGCCGCGAAACCGTCCGGTGTGGAACAGACTGATCTGGGAACGCTGGCGGGCAATCATGAATCGGTGGACGCCAATCGCCGTCTGGACTTGGTCTATAAGCAGTTCCAAGCGCATGAACATGATTATTGCGCCGTGTTGGAGGGGGGGCGGGTGCTCGGGCTGTGTTCGCGGGCGCGCGTCGGCTTCCTGATGGGCCAGCGCTACGGGTTCGCGATTTATAGCAACCACCCGATTCGCGAGCATCTGGTCGAACACCCGTTGTTCGTTCAGCGCGGCACGCCCATCCGCGAAGTGCTCGAACTGGCGCTGGGACGCCAGGGCAAAGAGTTCAACGACGACGTCATTCTGGTCGGCCCGGCGCAGGAGTATTTGGGGATAATTCCGGTCCCGGCGCTGGTGCGGCTCCAGTCAGCGCTGGTCGCGGAAAAATTTCTGGCGCAGGAAGCGATGCACAAGCGGATGCTCTCACTTTCGCGCCAGGCGGGCATGGCGGAAGTGGCGACCAGCGTCTTGCACAATGTCGGCAACGTGCTGAACAGCGTCAATGTTTCCAACAGCCTCATCCGCGAGAAACTTCGAGGTTCGGAAATTGCCACCCTTGTCAAACTCGGCAGCCTCCTCCAACAGCATGAAAACGACCTTCCCGCTTTTCTCACCGCCGATCCCAAAGGCAAACTGGTCCCCCGTTTCATCATACAACTCGCCAGCCAATTGCAGGCGGAACACGCTTTTCTTCGGCGAGAGCAGGACCAACTCACCAGCAATGTCGAGCATATCAAGGAAATCGTCGCCATGCAGCAAAACTACGCGAGTGTCTCCGGCTTCCTTGAGCAGGTATCCCCGGCCAGCCTGATGGATGATGCGCTGCAGATCAACTCGGCAGGCCTTTTGCGCCACGGAGTCCAAGTCGTGCGCCAATACGCCGACATTCCTCCGGCCGCGGTGGACAAACACAGAGTCCTCCAAATCCTCGTCAACCTGGTGAATAACGCGAAATACGCCTTGGACGAGTCGGGCCGTCAGGATAAACAGCTTGTCGTCGGCGTCGGAATGAATGGCGATAACCGCCTCAAAATCACCGTCAGTGACAACGGTGTGGGCATTCCGCTGGAAAACCTGACAAAGATTTTTTCGCACGGCTTCACCACCCGCAAGGGCGGACACGGCTTCGGCCTCCATAGCGGAGCCAACGCCGCCAAAGAAATGGGCGGCCAGTTAAGCGTCCGCAGCGAAGGTCTTGGCAAGGGTGTCACCTTCACCCTCGATCTGCCACTGGCCGGCAACAACAACAAAACCAAGAATTGAATATGAAACACTCAAACACGCTCAAAAACGATCGCATTCTGATCATTGATGACAATCCTTCGATCCATGAGGACATCCGCAAAATCCTTGGCGACCGCATGGAACAAAACAAAGCTTTGGACAACAACAAGGCGCTGCTCTTCGGTGACGAGATTCCAGAATCAGAGCAGACCCGCTTTGAGATTGATTCGGCCTATCAGGGCAAGGAAGGATTGGACAAGGTGCGGCAGGCGGGCGAAGCCGGCCGGCCCTACGCCCTGGCATTCGTTGACGTGCGCATGCCCCCCGGCTGGGATGGCATCGAGACCATCAGCCGCATCTGGGAAGCGCATCCTGATCTGCAAGTGGTGATTTGCACCGCTTACTCCGACTATTCATGGAAGGAGATGATCCAACAAATCGGCAAATCCGACAACATGGTCATTCTCAAGAAGCCTTTCGAAAATATGGAGGTGATGCAGTTGGCGCACGCCCTGACAGAAAAGTGGCTGCTCAATCATCAGGTTAAGAGACGCCTCTACGACTTGGATCAGGCAGTCAGCCAGCGAACGGCCGAACTCCAATCCGCCAACGAGGATCTCAAAAAGGAAATCGCCGAGCGGATGCTGGGGGAAAAAGCGTTGCGCCTCTCCGAAGAGCGCTTCTCCAAGGCCTTCAATGCAAGCCCCATTCCTTTGGCAATCCAAGCCCTCCGCCGGGAAACTTTTGTGGACGCGAATCAGGGTTTCCAACAACTGACCGGTTTTGATCACGCCGAACTGCTCGGACACACCCCTCAAGAGTTGAACCTCTGGACCGATCCCGCTGAAAATCGCGCCACGCTTGAGAAGCTTGCCCAACAGACATCCATCCGCAACATTTCCCGCCGCCTCCAAACCAAGTCCCGCCAACTACGGGATATTTTATTGTCCGTGGAATTGTTCGATTTGAATGACGAACCGCTCCTCCTGATCATCGCACAGGATATTACCGAGCAAATCATCCTGGAAAACCAGCTCCGTCAAGCACAGAAAATGGAAGCGGTAGGCCAGTTGGCTGCCGGGATTGCCCATGATTTCAACAACATTTTGACCGTCATTCAGGGCTATTCGAGTTTGCTTCTTGCCACCAAGCCGCCCGAATCCAGCGACCATAAACCCCTCGAGACGATCGCCGCAGCGGGGGCACGAGCCGCCAAGCTCGTCCGGCAACTGCTCACCTTCAGCCGCAAACAGTTCATAAATCTGAAACCAATGGACGCTGGCAACACCCTCTCATCCATCTCGGACATGCTGCGCTGCGTGTTCCCCGAAAACGTCCTGGTCACCATTAACACTGCTGCCGCGTTGCCCCAAATCAATGCCGATGAAGGAATGATGGAGCAGATGCTCATGAACCTGGCCGTCAACGCCCGCGATGCCATGCCTGATGGTGGCCGGCTGACCATCAATGCGGAGGTGGTGGAAATCAGTCCCGCCCTTGTCTGCAACAATCAGGAAGCCTATCCGGGACGATTCCTGTGCTTGAGCGTTGCCGATACGGGTTGCGGCATGACTCCGGATGTCCTGTCTCACATCTTTGAGCCGTTTTTCACCACAAAACCAGTGGGTAAAGGAACAGGTTTGGGCCTGGCCACGGTTTATGGGATTGCCAAGCAGCACAAAGGTTGGGTGGAGGTCCAGAGCCAGCCCGGTCAGGGTTCAACTTTCCGGGTCTTCATTCCCGCCTACACTGTTGAGACCAAGGCTGACCTCATCTCGTCGCTGCCGGAGCCAGTGCGCCGCGGCAGTGAGACTATTCTGGTGGTGGAGGACGAAGCAGCAGTGCGCGACTTTGTGGTCGAATTGTTGCGAACCAATGGTTATCAGACCATAGCGGCCGAGTCAGGGCCCCAAGCCTTGGAATGCTGGGAAGAACACCGTGGGAAAATCCACCTGCTGCTGACTGACATGATAATGCCCGGTGGCCTTACGGGGCGGGAATTGAGCGAGCGGTTATTGATGCGGAATCCAGCCCTCAAGGTGATCTATTCCAGCGGTTACAGCCCCGGCATGGCCGGAAAAGCCCTCACTGTTTTGCGGGGGAAGAACTTTCTGCCCAAGCCCTATTGTGCGGACAAATTGCTTAAGAAACTTCGGGAGTTTTTGGATGATGGACCTGTGAATTGATTTCGGAGATTGGTGACTCGCTTTGGGCGTGCCAATATCGGGTCAGCATGTTCGCAACGACAATCACCGCGCCAAACTGGTGAGGTTGATTGCCACTTGCGGCGCGCTGGACATTGACGACCTGGGGTATTGGCGGCCCGCGCCCGGGGCAAAGGCATTTGTCAGGTTACGTTACCCTGGCTTTTTACGCCGGTGTGGCGGATGTCCTGCGCTTCGCAGAGATAAACGACGTCCTCCGCCACGTTGGTTGCGTGGTCGGCGATGCGTTCAAGGCTTTTGGAGACGACCATCAAATGCAGGCAGCGGCCAATCGTATCCGGGTTTTCGACCATGTGCTGCACGAGGGCGGCGTGGATTTGTTTGTTGAGCGCGTCCACCTCCTTGTCGCGTGGAATCAGGGCGCGGGCGGCGGCGGGATCCTGGTTCATATAAGCGTCGAGCGCGGTCTTGAGCATGTTGAGCGCCAGGCCGGCCATGCGCGGCAGATCGAGGACGATTTTCATCGGGGGTTCCTGCGACAGGTCGCGGGCGCGTTTGGCGATTTTGGAGGCTTCGTCGCCGATACGTTCGATGTTCTGGGAGATTTTCATGGCCGTGGTGACCAGGCGCAAATTGCTGGCAAGCGGCGCCTTGGTGAGCAACTGGATGACCAGTTCGTCAATCTCCACCTCAAACTGGTCAATGACGCGGTCGTTTTCCTTCACCCGCAGGGCGAGGTCGCGGTCGCGCTGGGTGAGCGCCTGGAGCGCCTGGTTCACCGCCGTCTCGGCGTGACTCGCCATCGTCAGCAGCTTTTGTTTCAGAACGTCCAATTCCATGTCGAAATGTTCCATAATTATATTTGATACCGCAGTTAGAATCCCGATTCACTGTGCCATTAACGCCGTCAATTGCAAACGGGATTGCAATTTCAACCAAACCGCCCGGTCACATAATCCTCCGTTTGTTTCTTTGCCGGGCTGGTGAAAATTTTCGTCGTCGAGCCGAACTCGACCAGTTCGCCGAGATAAAAGAACGCCGTAAAATCGGACGCGCGCGCGGCCTGCTGCATATTGTGCGTCACAATCACAATGGTATAATTCTTTTTCAATTCCATAATCAAATCCTCGATTTTGGCCGTCGCCAGCGGGTCGAGCGCGGAGGCCGGTTCGTCCATGAGCAGGACCTCCGGCTGCACGGCCAGCGCGCGGGCGATGCACAGGCGCTGCTGCTGGCCGCCGGACAAACTGATGGCCGGCGCGTTCAGGCGGTCCTTCACCTCGTCCCACAGCGCGGCCATGCGCAGCGACTGCTCGGTGCGCTCGGCCAGCATTTTCCGATTATTCACGCCGTTCAGCCGCAGGCCGACGGTGACATTTTCGACGATGGACATGGTCGGAAACGGATTGGATTTCTGGAACACCATGCCGATGCGGCGGCGGACGGTGACCGACTCGACGCTTCGCGAGTAAATATCATCACCGCACAGGCGGATTTCGCCCTCCATGCGCGCCTCGGGGTTCAATTCATGCATCCGGTTGAGCGCGCGGAGAAAGGTGGATTTGCCGCAGCCGCTCGGCCCGATGATGGCGGTGACGGCCTTGGCGGCGATGTCGAGCGAGACATTTTTGACGGCGGCGTTTTTGCCGAAAAAAACGGAAAGGTTGCGCACGGTCAGGGCGACGGCGGAATTATTTGGGTCGTTGGCCATGGATTTCAGGTTTTAGGTTGAAAGCGGTCGCGCGTCAAAAAGCGGACGCCGATGTTGATGGCGAGCACGAACAGGAGCAGCACGAGCGCGCCGGCCCAGGCCTGCCGGTGCCAGTCGTCGTAAGGCGAAATGGCGTAGGCGAAAATTTGCAGCGGCAGGGCGGAGATTGGCTCGGTGAGGTTGCGCGCCCAAAACTGGTTGCCCAGCGCGGTGAACAGCAGCGGCGCGGTTTCGCCGGCCACGCGCGCCAGCGCCAGCAGCACGCCGGTGACGATGCCCTTGAGCGCGGTGCGGATGACGATTTGCACGATGGTTTTCCATTTGGCGATGCCGAGCGCAAGCGCGGCCTCGCGGTAGCTGGCCGGCACGAGCTGCAACACCTCCTCGGTCGTGCGCATCACGAGCGGAATCATCATCATGCCCAGAACGAAACCGCCGGCGAGCGCGGAATATCCGTGCATTGGCACGACCAGCAGCGCATAGACAACGATGCCCCAAGTGATGGACGGCACGCCGTTCAAAATGTCCGCCGCAAAACGGATCGCCCAGTTTAATCTTGTTCCGCCGTATTCGGAAAGGAAGACACCACCCAGCACGCCGACGGGAACACCGATGATTGCAGCTTGCGCGAGCAAAGTAAAAGTGCCCGCAATGGCGTTGCCCATGCCGCCGCCGAGTTCGCCGACGGGTTTTGGCAATTGCGTGAAGAAAGCGACGTTGATGGAGCTGAACCCCAATTTGGCGAGGTGGTAAAACACCAGCACGAGCGGCGTGACGACGAGAATCGCGCACGAGAACGCGATGATTTGCATCAAGACATTCTTGAAGTTGCGCCAGCGATGATTGGGGGCGGTCATCAAAAAATGGGATGATGGAGTGGTGGAGTATTGGGGCAATGGAATCCCTCACTCCATCGCTCCCTCACTCCAATGCTCCAATTTGTTTTCATTGTTGTGGTTTGGCGCCCGGGCCGGCGAACGTTTTCAAAAGCAGTTGCGCAAGGGCGTTCACGATGACGGTCACGCCGAGCAGCACGAGGCCGATTTCAAACAGCGCGCTGGTCAGCATGGCGGAGGTGGCCTCGTTGAATTCGTTGGCGATGACGCTGGCCTGCGTGGATGCCGGGGCGAACAGCGACGGAACGATTTGCGGAATGTTGCCGATCACCATAGTGACGGCCATCGTTTCACCGAGCGCGCGGCCAAGCCCCAGGATGACCGCGCCGAAAATCCCCTTTTTCGCGTAGCTCAAAACGGCGATGCGCGTGACTTCCCACCGCGTTGCGCCCAGCGCGTAGGCCGCCTCGCGCTGCAGGCCGGGGACGGAGCGCAGGATTTCGCGCGAGACGGACGTGATGATGGGGATGATCATGATGGCGAGAATGATGCCGGCGGCCAGCATGCACGGTCCGTAGTTCGGCCCTTGGAACAGCGGCAGAAAACCCAGGGACTTTCCCAAGACCGGAACCAGATGATTGTGCAGCCACGGGACCATCACAAAAATTCCCCACAGGCCGAGAATGACGCTCGGCACGGCGGCGAGCAGTTCGATGAACATCGTGAGCGGCTGGCGCAGCCATTGCGGTGCGAGTTCGGTGAGATAAACCGCGGTCGCGATGCTGATGGGCACGGCGATGACGAGCGCGATGAGCGAGGAAACGAGCGTGCCAAAGATGAACGGCGCAGCGCAATAGACATCGTTGCCGGGGTCCCAGTTGCTGGTCGTCAGGAAATGCCAGCCGAATTTGTGCATCGCCAGCTTCGAGCCGCTGGCCAGCTCAAAGCCAATGAGCGCGACCAGGACGAAAATGGACAGCGCCATGCAAAGCGTCAGCCATTTGAAGGCGCTGTCGCCGAAGTGCGGCCCGGTTTTGGCGGCGGTCGTTTTCAAATTCATTTTCGTAGGAGCCGAGGTAACGAGGCTCAAACTTCGTCACTCTGTTTTTGTTCAGAGCCTCCTCACGTCGGCTCCTACTGGAAAAACCAATTGGACGAAGAGCGGGAGGAACGCGCTCTTCGTCCGGCTCACGCCCATAAAATGATCGGGCGGCGGCGCGAAGTCAGTATTTTATTGCTTTGATCCGCTCCAAAACGCGCTTCTGAACCTCGTCGGGCAGCGGCGCGTAGTCGAGTGACGGTGCCATCGCCTCGCCCTTGGTCAACGCCCAGTTCAGGAACTCGACCAGCTTTTTGCCCTTGGCGGCGTCCTTCTGCTGCTCATAAACCAGCAGCCAGGTCGTGCCGGCAATCGGATAGGCCTGGGCACCGGGCGGATTCACCATCGAGAACCGGAAATCTTCGGGGATCTTCGCCGTGGCCAGCGCCGCGGTGATCGAATCAAGCGACGGGGTGATGAAATTGCCGGAAGAATTTTTCACGTCCGCGTAGGGCATGTTGTTTTGTTTGGCGTAAATCAGTTCGACATAACCGATGGCGCCGGATAATTGCTTCACCTGGCCGGCAACGCCTTCATTGCCCTTGGCGGCCAGGCCGGTGCCTGCCGGCCATTTTACGGAAGTGCCTTTGCCGGCGGTGTCCGCCCACACGGGGCTGACACTGCTCAAGTAATCGGTAAAGATGAACGTTGTGCCGCTGCCGTCGGCGCGATGCACGGTCACAATCGGCATATCAGGCAGGCTTACGCCCGGATTCAGCGCGGTGATTTTCGGGTCGTTCCATTTCGTGATGTTGCCCATGAAAATGTTGACGATGACATCCCCGTCCAGCTTGAGCTTCGGATCGCCCGGCAGGTTGTAAGTGATGACATCCGCGCCGGCCACGGTGGGAATGTGCAGGATTTTTCCCGGTGCCTGGGCGAGACTTTCATTGCTCATCGGGCCGTCGGAAGCGCCGAAGTCCACGGTCTGCGCGGTGATTTGCTTTTGACCGCCGCCCGAACCGATGGATTGGTAGTTGAAGCGGACCGACGTGTCCACCTTCGCATATTCACTGAACCACTTCGAGTAGATCGGATAGGGAAATGTGGCTCCTGCGCCGTTGATGAGCATCTGGGCGGTGACGTTGGTTTGCGCGACGAGCAAGGCTGCTGCGCCGCCAAGCAACGCCGCGTGGCGTTTTGAGTTGGAGATGATGACCACAGCGACAGTCGCAAGGCTGCCGATGCCGAGGAGAGAAAGAATCAGTTTTTTCATTTGTGTATGGGTAGTTAAGCAGTTTTAAGTTGATTAATCACGTTACGATCCGGTTAAAACTTCCACATCAGGTCTGCCATCGCGTGAACGGCATCCGTCTTCTGTGAGGGATAGGGATTGTGAATCAGATCATTCATGTAAGCTGTGAACGAAAAGGTCAGCGAATCGAATATTGAATAGTCAAATTTGATCAGATGGCCTTTGATGTTGGTGCCGCCCACGGCGCTGGCCGTCGTGGCGGAAGTGGGCGTGGTGAGAAAGAGGGCCACGTTGTCGTCATCCACGACTTGATCCCACCAAGCATCGGATTCCAGATACTGGTAGCGATAGGAAACATCCCACAAGCCTTTTTTGCCCGATTTGCCAAGCGTGATGCCACCCCACCAGCCTTTGTTGTTGCTGGACGCGCCGGGGTTGTCCATGTATTCGCCGGCGAGCTTGATGGGAAACGCTCCGGGATAAAGGGGAAAACTATCCAGGGTGTAAGTCACGCTCGCATCCGCGATGATGGGGTTGTAGTTGTTCACCAAAACGGGGATGCCATTGACAAGTTTGGTGGTATTGCCAAGGTTCGAATCATAACCAACATCCGTGGTTGTGCCCCCTGCGATTGCCCCCTGGTTGATGTTGGCGATGTCCAGCGCCGCGATGCCAAGTGAACTGGCAATTTTCGGAGTCCAGTTTGCGTTCCAAATAACCTGGCCGCCATACATGAACGGGTCGCGGGAATTGAACTGGTTTATTACGAGAGCGGCGCCGTTGAACGCCAGCGAATTGTTGGCGTTGATTTTATACGTCGAGTTCAACGCCGCGCCTTCGGGCGTGTAATCCGGATCAAAGACCATCGGTGACAATTGGAATGGTTGATCCATTTTGCCAAAGGTTCCCGCCACCATCCAGGTGCCGTCGTTAATCGGCGTCCATTTGCCGTAGGCCGCATCCACATAAACAAACTTTTTCGAGCCGTTGCCCTGAAGCGTGCTGTTGTTCGACAGCGGGTTGCCTCCACCGGTGGTGTTGCTGGACGAGGCCGCGTCGTCCGAGCCCAGACGGAAGCCCACCTGCAAATCATCCTTCATGTTGATCGTCAAACCCACCCGCAGCCGGTAACGAAGGCGAGTCTGATTCTCACTGCCGTTATAGCTGCTGGCCCCGCTGACCGGGCCGCTGGCGCTGATGTCATCGAATCGCCCGCGGAAATCGCCATAGAGTTTGTAACTTGTCACCCAGTCGGGCATCGGGAACTTCGCGCCGAGCGCCTTGTTGAAATCGTTGACGGAATTCGTCGCGTTTTCCGCCTTCAATTCCTTCGCCTCGTCCACGGAGAGGATGCCTTTCTGCTCCAGCTTGTTGAGCAGGGAATCCACGGACGATTGCGCGTGAGTTTGCGGGGTCAACGCCATCAGCGCGGCGGCGCCGGCGAAGATGGCGGCTTTCGTATGATTTTGGCTTTTGATTTTTTTCATGGTTGTTGGTTTCAAGTGCGGCGACACTCTGAAACACCGGCGTTACAACCATGCGGCGGAAAGGTTACGATTCGGTTACAAAAATTCAGTCCTGACTTGCGTATCCGGCCAAAACAGGTAAAAGATTTGCAAAACGGATGCGGTCGGCGCATCTGTGTCGCGGCAATATCATCGGCAATCAACGGCAACTTATGTTTTCACTTCAACGACTTCTCGGCAAAGAGGACCTGTTTTTCGGCCTGCTCGAGGCCAGCGCCGTCGAAGCCCAGAACAGCGTCCATGCGCTCGTCAAATTGAGCCAGTCACTCGACCAGCCGGTCGAGCTGGAGGCCTTCGCCCTCGCCCGCCGCAAGGACAAGGAAATCACCGTCCAGATTCGCAACGCCGTCTATACCACTTTTGTCACCGCGCTCGAACGCGAGGACATCGAGGCGCTTGCGCTCGTGCTGTATCGCATTCCCAAGACCGTCGAGAAATTCGGCGAACGCATCCTGCTCGCGCCGCAGCACGTCCGCGGTGTGGACTTTTCCCATCAAATCGGCCTGCTCGAACAGGCCACCGAATGCGTGGTCAATCTCGTCAAATGCCTCCGCGCCGGCATCAATCTCGACGAGGTGAAAAAGTGGAACGACCGCCTCCAGCAGGTCGAAGGCGAGGCTGACAATGCCATCATGGAACTTTATCGCGATTTGTTCAGCGGCCGTCACGATGCCTTGAAAGTCATCGTCTTGAAGGACCTTTACGAGCTGCTTGAAAAGATCATTGACCGCTGCCGCGACGTTGGCAACGTCATCTCCCAAATCGTCCTGAAAAACTCGTAAAACGCGGAGTCCGGAGTGCGGAGTGCGGAATAATTATGAACAATGAAAATTTGAAGAAACGGACGAAGCGATTCGCTTTGGAAATCATCAAATTCGTTGAGACTTTGCCTTCGGACAAAACCTGCGCCGTTCTGGGCCGGCAACTGTTGCGATCGGGCACGTCGGTGGGAGCAAACTATCGTGCCGCCTGTCGTGCCAAATCACCCGCCGATTTCATTTTCAAGATGGGAATTGTTGAAGAGGAGGCGGACGAGTCAAGTTTTTGGATTGAGCTTTTGCTTGAGGCGGAAAAGATAAGCGGTGAAAAGGTTAACGCACTGCTTAAAGAGTCCAACGAGCTTGTGGCCATCTCCGTTGCCTCGATTCGGACCGCCAAAAAAACTCGCGAATCAGATTCGACGCCGCAAGGCGATTCCGTTCCGCACTCCGCACTCCGCATTCCGCGTTAAAATATGCTCCTGGTCTTTACCGTCATTTTGGTGGCGCTGATTTTCACCTACACCAACGGCTTTCACGACACCGCCAATTCCATCGCCACCGTCGTTGGCACCAAGGTCCTCACGCCGCGCCAGGCCATCCTCCTTGCCGCCGTCACCAATTTGCTCGGTGCGATGACCGGCGCCGCCGTCGCCAAAACCATCGCTTCCGGTCTGGTGGACACCAAGCTCATCCCGCCCGACATCAGCTCGCTCATGCTCATCTGCGCGCTGCTCTCGGCGATTTTCTGGAATCTACTCACCTGGTATTTCGGCCTGCCATCCAGTTCCAGCCACGCGCTCATTGGCGGACTCTGCGGCGCTGCCTTCGCGGCGGCGCACGGGAACTGGCACGCCATCATCTGGAGCAAAATGCCCGAAGCCGGCCAGCACTGGTGGACCGGCGGTGGAATTCTTTTCAAGGTGGTCATCCCGATGCTCATCTCGCCGTTGCTGGGATTTGCCATCGCCTTCGTCATCATGGCCGCGCTTTACCTGCTGCTGCAAGGCTGGCGGCCACGCACCGTTACGCGGACGTTCGGGCGGCTGCAACTGTTCAGTTCCGCCTACATGGGCTTCAGCCACGGCACCAACGACGCCCAAAAAACCATGGGCATCATCGCCATCGCACTCGTCGCCGCCACCAAATCCGGCGCGTTCGATCATCTGCCCGGCTGGCTGGATTTTTTACGCACGCCCGAAGCCGCCGATCCGAAAGATCAGCACATCGCCCTCTGGATAAAAATTCTCTGCGCGCTCACGATGGCCGCCGGCACCGCCATCGGCGGCTGGCGCATCATCCGGACGCTCGGTCACAAACTCGTGAAGCTCCAGCCCGTCCACGGTTTTGCCGCCGAAACCGCCGGAGCGAGCGTGCTGCTCGGAACCGCGATGCTGGGAATGCCCGTCTCCACCACGCACGTCATCACAGCGTCCATCATGGGCGTCGGCGCGGCCAAACGTTTGAGCGCGCTGAAATGGATTCTCGCCGAGCAAATCGTCTGGGCCTGGATATTTACGCTGCCCGTCAGCGCCGCCATCGCCTACGGCTTGGTGAAGCTGGTGCAACTCCTTTGAAAATTATAGGAGCCGGCGTGAGGAGGCTCATTTTGAAAAACGAATTTGAGCCTCGTTACCTCGGCTTCTTCAAAACTGGAAGATAATATCACCCGGCGTTTTCAACCGGCTTTGCCGAAATCTCCAGCATCCGCTCAATCGGCAGCCGCGCCCGTTTCAGGATTTCCGCCGGCAATTCCACGCGCGGCGCGAGTTTTTTCATGCAGTCGCGCACCTTTTCGAGCGTGTTCATCTTCATGAATTTGCATTCGCTGCAACGGCAGGGGTCCGTCGGCGCGCGCATCGCGTCAAACGTCGGCGCACAGAGGAATTCCTTGCCCGGACATTCCTTCTGCATCCGGTGGATGATTCCCGATTCCGTCACGATGACGAACCGCTGCGCCGGGTCCGTTTTGCAGAACGAAATCATTTTTTCCGTCGAGCAGACCGCGTCCGCCAGATCGCGCACCGCGCGCAGGCTTTCCGGGTGGACCACAATCTTCGCATCGGGAAATTGCCGCTTGGCCGCCAGCACCTGCTCGCACTGAAACTCAACGTGTGCATAACAATTGCCTTTCCACAACGTCATCGGCCTGCCCGTCTGCTCCATCACCCACTGGCCGAGATTTTCGTCCGGCACGAACAGCAGGTCTTTGCCCTTCGGCGCGGCGTTGACGATTTTTTCCGCATTGCCGCTGGTGCAAATCACGTCGCACAGCGCCTTCACCGCCGCGCTGCAATTGATGTAGGCAATCGTCCAGAAATTCGGATTCGTTTTTTGCAGCGCCGCCAATTTTTCCGCCGGGCAGCTTTCTTCCAGCGAACAACCCGCGTCCTTGTCCGGCAGCACGACGATTTTGTTCGGATTCAAAATCTTCGCCGTCTCCGCCATGAAATGCACGCCGCAAAAAACAATCACGTCCGCATTCGTCTTTGCCGCCTGCTGCGCGAGGCCGAGCGAATCGCCGGTGAAATCCGCCACGTCCTGGATTTCCGGCACCTGATAATTGTGCGCGAGGATGACGGCGTTGAGCTGTTTCTTGAGCGTGAAAATTTCCTTCGCCAGCGGCTCAAATGTTTTTTTGGCCATCGCCGCGCGCGGATGAATCTCTGCAACATCAATCATGGTGGAAAGTTACCGCCGCCGACCGGCGGCGTCAATTGAACGAAGCGTGGACGACACGTCCGCGGTGAGAATTTTCCATTTGCCCGGCGGCAAATCACCGAGCCGGAAATTCCCGATACGGACGCGCACGAGCCGCAGCGTCGGATGGCCGATGGCCGCCGTCATCCGACGCACCTGGCGGTTCTTGCCTTCGACCAGTTCCAATCCAATCCAGCAGTCGGGAACGCTCTTGCGGAAACGGATCGGCGGATTGCGCGGTGGGATGGTAGGGCGCGTCACTCCGTGCGCGTCGTCGGCAGGAATTGTGGAGATTCGCGGCGCGCAGAGGACTGCGCGCCCTACCTCCGGCGGCGGTTCCAGCAGCCACGCGCGGCAGGGCAGGGTTTTCCGGCCTTGAATCAAGACGCCCTTTTCCAACTTGTTCAAACTTTCCGGCGTGGGAATTTTTTCGACCTGCGCCCAATACTCGCGTTCGTGCGCGTGACGCGGGTGCAGCAGCTTTTCGTTCCACGCTGGTTCATCGCTCAAGAGCAGCAAGCCTTCGGAATCCGCGTCGAGCCGGCCGATGGCATAGACATTTTTCGGGA
>Ga0224534_1000966_pt1 | contig 16270 bp, 8 predicted proteins | sample 714E12024metaG_FD_172012 | JGI IMG/M metagenome (GOLD analysis project Ga0224534, IMG submission 172012) | Peat soil microbial communities from Stordalen Mire, Sweden - 717 E1 20-24 | ecosystem: Environmental > Terrestrial > Soil > Wetlands > Peat | place: Sweden: Norrbotten County, Stordalen... | reverse complement strand
CTAGCCTCCGAAACCGACTCCGAGGTCCTGGTACACCTCGTCGAGGCGGAGATGGCCCGGGGATCGACACTTGTCGAGGGCTTGCGCCTCGCGCTGCGACGGGTCCGGGGATCCTTCGCAGTGGCCGCGGTACACGCCGACGAGCCCGAGCTGGTGGTGGCCGCCCGCCGGGTGTCCCCCCTCATTATCGGGCTGGGTGACGACGCTTCGTTTCTGGCCTCGGACATCCCGGCACTGCTCGGCTCCACGCGCCGGCTCTTCGCCCTCGAAGACGACCAGCTGGCCGAGCTCCGCCCGGGATCCGTGCGGGTGACCACCCTGGACGGAGCCGAGGCCAAGGCGACGCCACTGAGCATCGACTGGGACGTGACGGCGTCGCGCCAGGGTGGGTACGACGACTTCATGACCAAGGAGATCCACGAGCAGCCTGATGCAGTCGCAGCCACCTTGTTCGGCCGTCGCCGGGCCGACGGGACGCTGACCCTCGACGAGGCAGCCGGGCTGAGCGAGGACGACCTTCGTGCCGTCGACCGGGTCTGCATTGTCGCCTGTGGCAGCAGCTACCACGCCGCCCTGGTGGCCAAGTACGCCATCGAGGAGTGGGCACGACTGCCCACCGAGGTCGACATCGCCAGTGAGTTCCGCTACCGCCGCCCGATCCTCGACCATCGCACCCTGACCATCGGGGTCAGCCAATCCGGCGAGACCGTCGACACCCTCCAGGGGCTTCGGGAGGCTCGGGCCCTGGGAGCCAAGGTGCTGGTGGTCTCCAACGTGGTGGACTCGTCGATGGCCCGCGAGGCCGACGGCGTCCTCTACACGAGGGCCGGACCCGAGATCGGCGTGGCCGCCACCAAGACCCACCTGACCCAGATCGTGGCCCTCGAACTACTGGCTCTGGTGCTGGCACAGGCCCGTGGGACCCTCTCCGCCAGCGAGATCGGCGCGGTCACGGACCAGATGCTCGGACTCCCCGACCATCTCGACAAGGTGCTCCTGCGGACCAAGGACGTGGCGGAGGTGGCCCAGGAGTTGGCCGAGGCCCGGGACTTCTTCTACCTCGGTCGCCACGTCGGCCATCCCGTAGCCCTGGAGGGCGCGCTCAAGCTGAAGGAGATCTCCTACCTGCGGGCAGAGGGCTACCCGGCCGGCGAGCTCAAGCACGGCCCCATCGCCCTCATCGAGCCGGGCACCGTGGTGGTCGGCGTGGCCACCCGCAACTGCCTGTGGGAGAAGTTGTGCTCCAACATCCAAGAGGTCAAGAGTCGGGGGGCGACCATTGTCCTGGTCGGCAACGACGGCGACGACCAGACGGCCGCCCTGGCCGATCACGTCCTGTGGGTACCAGCCGTCGAGCCGATGCTCTCGCCGGTCGTCGACGCGGTGCCCCTGCAGTTCCTTGCCTACTGGCTTGCACAAGCGCACGGCCACGACGTCGACCGGCCCCGCAACCTGGCCAAGACCGTGACCGTGGAGTAGTGGAAGCCGGACGCTGCTTCTGATCCAAGACCGCGACGAACGCTACGACCGATAAAGCATGAGGAGATTGGGTAGGAACGCGGCAGTGGCCATCGCCCTGGCCGGGACGGTGATTCTGCCGTCCGCATGTCAGGCGGTATCCAACACGGCACCGGCATACTGGAGCCCACCACTGGGGAACGTGCCATGGCAGTGGGAGATCGGCCACCCGTTGAGCCTCACCAGCACCAGCGACATGGGCACCGGGGCAACGCTGCCGAACGGCCAGCCCGCGCCCGACCCGGTGGTGTACGACATCGACGGAATCCTCAATCCGGCCAGCACGGTGACCTCCCTACATGCCGCAGGGGACCACGTCATCTGCTACATCGAGGTCGGCTCCGCCGGGAGCTACTACACGGCAGCCCAGGAAGGCACCGCGACCACGTACTATGCCCAGCTCCAAGCGGCGGGCGCGCTCGGCGCCAAGGTGTCCGGCTACCCCGAGGAGTACCTCGACATCGGCAACCCCCAGACCGTCACGATCATCGAGAACATGATCTCCCAGCAGTGTCAGCAGAAGGGCTTCGACGCTGTCGAGACGGACATCGACGAGAGCTACACCGACACCACCGGCTTCCAGTTGACCAAGGCCATCGAGGAGCAGTACATGACGACCCTGGCCAACTACATGCACGGCATCGGGCTGGGCTGGATCATCAAGAACCCCGACGACACCGGTGACAGCTACGCCGCCGACATGGCGTCGTTGGCCGACGGGGTGCTGACCGAGCAGTGCAACCAGTACGGCACCTGCAACCAGCTCAGCGCCTACCAGGGTCACAAAGCGGTGTTCAACGCCGAGTACAACCTTCCGACCAGCTCCTTCTGCCCGGCGGACATCGCAGCCGGGTTCAACGGCGCCCTGTTCAACGTCAACCTCGACGGCGGACGCCAGCCCTGCAGCTGATCGACTGCCCCCCGACCAACTCGACAAGGCGCTCCGACAGACCAAGGACCCGGCGGAGCGGCCGACGGGTTCGAGTAACGCCCCATCGTCCTGGTCGAGCCGGGCATCGTGGCGGTGGGTGTGGTGGCCCGAAACTGCCTGGGGGAGAAGAAATGCTCCAAGAAGTCAAGAGTCGAGGGGCGACCATCGTCCCGGTCGGCACCGACCGCCGCGAGACGGCCGCTCAGGCCGATCGAAGTTGACGCTGTCACGGTGAGCCGAGCAAGCCGATGTGCGACCTCGATGCCCCGGGACGGAGTGAAGGAGTGAAGAGGACCACGCGGTGAAGCGACGCCGGCACTCCCGAACGGAGATCCCCGGCCCACCTCGTCGAGGTCCGGATGACCGGCACCCATCCGGAACCCGCATAGTGGGCGACTGAGCCCGTGCTCGCCTCGGTCATCGACGCGCTGCCTTATGGAACCTTGCCCACCGGCCCGGCCCGCTCAGGGTCACGGCCACGACGTCGGCCGGCTCCGCAACCTGGGCAAGACGGTCACGGTGGACAGTCGGAGCCAGAACCTCAACGGCAGGGTTAGGGTCCGCCGATGGGATTGACGTTCATTGCCTTGGCGTCCTCGTTGGCGGCGTTGCCATCCGGGCAGAACTGGCTCGTGCCCAGGTTGTACTCGACCTCGAGCACTGCCTTGCCGATGCGGAGGAAGCGGAGGCGTTCTACTGGTGGCACTGCTCGTCGACGACGAAGTCGCTCACCGGCTGCATCCCTGTCGCAAAGCTCGGGTCGTCACCGTTCTTCAGGGCCCATCCCAGGCCGAGCGAGTGGGCATAGGCGGCCAGGGTCGTGTCGTGGACCATGTTCTGGCTCTCCGTGGTGCCGCTCGGATGAGTAGCCCGGCATCACGCTGCCCAGGTCTGAAGCAGGAAACTACGGGTGGTCCGGACGGTGGCTCTCCACCGCTCCCACCTCGATGTAGGGGAAGTAGTGGTGGGGGTGGCAGCGGCCGACCCACGACACCGCAGGCCGAAGGCGAAGCCGAGGCTGCACTTCCGGGCACCGTGCATTCCGTTGGCCACCTTCCGGCCCGGGGTGGGAGGGCTCCCGGGTGCCCCTTCGAATGGCCCGGATACCCACACGCCTGCGGCGCCGAGGACGATGAGCACGACCGTCGCTACTGCACCCCTGCGATACCCCTGCACAGTGGCCTCCGGAGACAGTGGCCTCCGGTGCTCGAACCTGTCGCTGGGTCGGGTGGCGCGCCTACGCGCTTTGCACGGCAGCTGCCAGACTTCGACCGCTACTGCCGCACTCTCTGGCATCCCACCTGACAACACTTCTCGCCGGGAACGCGCACTGCGGGCAACCCAACGTCGGTCCGGCCCTTGAGCTGGGCCGATGCCTCACGGCTCGACAGAGTCGGACCCGCCTCCGGACAGGTGGAGTCCCAAGTCCCTGCGCCATCGCGTTCCAAGGGGTGATCGGCACCAGGGCAGGGGTGCCATAGGACAAGATCCAGGGTGGATAGCCGGAGGCAGGATACCTAGGCTCAACAGCATGGCATCAACCCTGTCTTCGCCCCGCCCGATGAAGTTGGACCGATTGGGCAGGTACAAGACGTACCTGGCGGGGATAGCCATCGCATGCCTGGTGGCGTTGGCGTTGCCGTCCTCGGCCGCCGTCAGCGGCGCCGACCCCGGGCAGCCCGCCAACTCGAACCTCGCTCAGCAGCTCGCGGTACCGGCCTACATCGACCCGTCCGCCAACCCGGGTGCCTGGGCGCAGTTGGACGGTTCCCAGCCCGGTACGGTCGGGATCGTCGTGGCCAACGTGGACAGTGGCCCGGACTCCCAGGCGGTGCCGGCCTGGGCCTCGGCGATTCAAGGGGCGCACGCCGCCGGCAGCAAGGTGCTCGGATATGTGGACACCGGCTACCTGGGAAGCCCGATCACCGGCCAGCCCAACGGGCTCCTGACCCGATCGGGTCTGACCGGCCTTCAGGCCTGGCTCCCGCAGGCCGAGGCCGACGTCAACGCGTGGTACCAGTTCTACGGATCCGACCTCGGCGGGATCTTCTTCGACGAGGGCGCCGACCAGTGTGGGCCGACGCCGTCATCGAACCTCTACGCCGCCGACTACGCGGCCCTCAGCTCCTATGTGAAGCAGGCCCACCCCGGGGCGCTCACCGCCCTCAACGCCGGGACAGCGGTCCCCCAGTGCTTCCAGAACTCCGCCGACGTGTTGGTGACCTTCGAGGGTAGCTACGGGGACTACACCGGCTCTCCGGTGTCACCGACCGAGGCATACCAGCCGCTCTCCTGGACCCCGGTCGACCCCAACAAGATCTGGCACATCGTCTACGGGGCGACTACGCAGAACCAGATGGAGAACGTCATGGCCCTGAGCAAGAGCCGGAACGCCGGATACATCTACGTGACCAACGACGTCCCGGCGAACCCGTACGACACCCTTCCCCCCGCGCCCTACTGGTCTGACGAACAGGACGAGAGCTACCCGTTCGGGAACCCCGGTTCAATTCCGCCGTCGGCACCGACCGGATTGACGGCGCCGGGCCAGTCGGGGCAATCCGGTGGGCAGAACAACAGGAGCCACGGTTCCATCAACGACGCGAGCAGCACCCAGGTACAGCTCAGCTGGCAACCATCGACCGGGGCCTCCGCTCCGGTAGTCGCCTACGACGTCTACCAGGGCAGCACGTGGCTCGGCTCGGTGGGTGCCGGCACCGACAGCTTCACCGTCACCGGGTTGAGCCCGTCGACCACCTACACCTTCACGGTAGAGGCTCGCGACTCCGCCGACAACGTGTCGGACCCCAGCCAGTCCATCACCGTCAACACCGCCGCCCCCGATCCGTATCCGCCCAATGCCCCCACACAGCTGACGGTCACCGCCAGCTCCTTCTCGACGGCCACCCTGCAGTGGAACCCATCGAGCGCCTGGGGGCAGACCGTCGCGGGCTACACCATCAGCCAGGACGGCTCCCCCATCCTGACGGTGCCGGCATCGGTCGACAGCGTGAGCGTGCAGGGGCTCCAACCCGGCCTGGCCACCTACACCTTCTCCGTGCAGGCGATCGGCAGCACCGGCAACCTCTCGTCTCCGAGCAGCTATGTCCCTGTCACCACCACCCCGCTGCCCAACGACCAGGCAATCACCTCAGCTACCGTCCAGGACAACGGCAACGGCACCTTGACGTACTCCGCCGACTTCGCAACCCCATTCGCCTTCCGGCGCGTGTTCATCGCAACCGGCACCACGCCCTGTTGGACCACCGGAAACGCATCGCCGATCTGCAGTGACTACCTGATCGAGAACGATCAGGTGCTGCGGTACACCGGCACCGGCACCGACTTCACCTACACGACCGTCGACACCGTGGCGCCCACTGTCACCGCCGGCGACGACTACTCGTGGACCATTCCGGCCGCCGATATCGGGACCCCTGCAGGTCAGACCGTGCTCTTCAACGGTGAGGGCTACTCCCCCTTGAGCTACACCGACCCGATCAGCCTGGGCACCGCGCCGGCGCCCACCAACCCTCCCTACCCAGCCGCTCAGGCCGCCGCGCTGAGCCAGTACGTGCAGACGGCAGTCGAGCAGGCCGCCGTCCCGCCGTCGGGGTCGACCACCGGACAGCCGCCCGCCGCTGACCCGCGCTGCCCGTCCGCCCCGGACGACACCTGGCACCTCGGACGCACCGACGGTTGCATGGTCGGGTCCTTCACCGTCTCGCGCTCGCTGGTGGACGGCCTCCTCCCTGGCGCCTTCACCCTCGGGGTGACCGACGTCGTCAACGCATCGACCGGCGGTCGCTCATGGAGCGAGCAGGTGACCCTGGAGATGCAGACGGTGTCGGGGACGGTTCCCGACTACTCGATCACCGTGGCGCCGACCTGCTCCGACAGCTGTGCCACCGCCACTCCGACGGTTGCCACTCTGGTTCCGGGCCAACCCGTGACCATGACATTCGCCTGGACCGACGCCGGCCCTGCCACCGATTTCGTCAACGTCGCCACCGACGCCACGCTCGTCCCCCAGTTGCCGGCGCTGACCCTGCCGTTCACCCCAGTGGCCCAGACCGTGTCGTTGGGGTGGTCCACGCCGGTGCTTCGCTGCGCCGGTACTCCGGGCACCCGGTCCGCCGGCTGCGTATTCCCCGAGAGCCTGACCGGTTACCAGCAGCGTTGAGAGTTACCACCATCGGCGCGGTTGCCCTCCAGGAGTCCAACGCCGAGAAGGACGAGTCGATGCACCGGGGTCTCCAGGGAGCCGAGTCGCCTTCGCCTCCGATCCGTGCATCGTCCGGGCCAACGTCGCGGCAGCCTATGCCGGCAATTCCGGCAGGACTGGAACAGATCCACGTGCCAGCAGTAGCCGTACGCCTTCACCTATCAGGGCGCCGCCCAAGCCACGGGAGGCACGGTCTTGATGGCCGGACCCGGAAGAGATCAGCGCAGTGGACACGCTGCTCGGCAATTGGGAGGCCTCTCAGCACATCCTCGGAGGCGACCAGTTCTGGGTGCAGTTCGGCGCCTGACAGGCTCGGGGTCGGGCTGGCCGCTTCAAGAAGCCGGGGAGTCGATCAACTCCTCGGGATCATCACAGGAGTCCAGCGCGAGGGCCAGGCTCTGGCGCGAGTCGACACCGAGCTTCCGGTAGGCCTTGGCCAGATGACCCTCAACTGTCTTCACGCTGACATACAGGTCGGCGGCGATCCCCTGGTTGGTCTTGCCGGCTGCCGCCAGGCGGACCACTCGGAGCTCGGCAGGTGTCAACGAGTCCGGCCCGATGATCCCGAGCCTGCGCGGTCGCGCTCCGGCGGCGCGGAGCTGAATCCCGGCCTCCTCAACGAGTTGGTGGGCCCCGGAAAGCGAGGCAAGGTTGGCTCCTCGCCGGAGCACACCCCGGGCCTCCTCCTTGTCCCCGTGGCCGACCAACGCCGTTCCGAGCTCAACCAGGGCGTGGGCGGCTTCGAGGCGGGCCGCTGACGGCTCGAGGAGGTCAGCGGCCTCGGAGAGCCAGGCGATTCTCTCGGAGAGGTCGGGCGTGGCAGCCGCCATGGCTCGCAAGCCGATACCGATGGTACGAACGGCCCCGAACGCCCGAGCCAGAGTGAGATGCTCGTCAGCCAGCCGGCTCGCCTCATCCCAATTCCCCAGTGTCGCCAGCACCGTCGCCGCGTCCGCCCGCCACGGGTTCAGAGCCGGGTTCACGATCCCGGCCCCGAGCGCGTCGTCGCCGGCAGCAAGGAACTCCTCGAGGCCCTCGCTCCGGAGGCCACGGGCCACCAGCAGTCGGCCTCGTTCGCAACGGGCGACGGCCCGGAACATTCCATCGTCGATCTGTTCGGGGCGCAACGAGTCCGAGAGGTGCGCTGCTTCGTCGATCCTCCCTTGCTTCACGAGCGCTTCGACAAGCCCGAGGGTCGGTCGGTTCCACTGCCCACCGCCGAGTTGGGCGCCGAGCCTACGTCCGCGTCGGCACTCTTCCTCTGCCGCCAGGAGAGATCCCTGCCACAGGACGGAGATGCCCGACAGGAAGGAAACACTGAGCTCGGACGCCGTATGGCCTCGCTCCCGTGCACGACCCTGCGCGGTCCGGAGGAGGTCGTCCACCGTTGCGAACCGATCTGCACACAGCAGTCCGAAGAAGGCCATGGTCTGGAACTTCTCGACCACCGGATCGGAACTGAGCAGCTGGTCCACATCGACCACCTGCTCGAGCCTGGCGGCCAGCTCATCGGCTGTGATCGCCGTTGCCGATGCCACGTCCTGGATGTCCATGAAGGTTCGGGCCATCCGGGGCACTGCATTTCCGTTGTCTCCGGGCTCCTCCAAGAGCGCCCGGAGTCTTCCGAGGCCCTGGCTCCGCTGGGTCGGGTGGCCCGACGCCATCATCAGGACCAACTCGAACTCGATGCGCAGGTCGCGATCGACGGCATCGAGCCGGCTCCTCAATCCCCGAACCGTTTTCAGCGTCTCGGCCCTGAGCTGGGGCGTGTCGACCAGATTGCGGAGGAGGGCTACCGCCACTCGAATCACGGAGAGGTCATCTGCTGCCCCGAGCTCGAGAGCTCTCAGGAAGTGCGGCAGCGCCGAAGGGAGCCGTTGCATCGTCTCGGCCGAGGCCAGATCGAGATACAGGCATCCCCGCTGTTGGGCAGGCGGGGACTCGGCCACTGCCCGGCTCAGGCATCGGAGCGCCAGGTCCACGTCGCCCGCTCCGAGTGCCGCACGGCCCGCCTGCTGCAGGCGGTTGGCGACCTCGACGTCCCCGGCCGGTTCGGTGGCCAACAAGTGCCCGGCCACCGTCGCCTCTCCGGCGCCGTGCTCGGCGAGAAGCTGTGCCGCTCTTGCGTGGAGGTGGGATCGCCTCGCCGTCGGCATGTCGTGGTAGATCGCCCCGCGGATCAGCGGAGAGCTGAACATGAGGGGGCGGCCGGGCCGGAGGAGCTCCATCTGCGCAGCCGCGTCGGCCGCCCGCTCGGCCGCCAGGCCATCGATCTTCGCCAGTTGGCGCGCCACGGTCGAATCCGCCCCGTCACCGAGGATCGCGCTGGCCTGGAGCAGGTCGGAGGCAGCCACCTGGAGCAGTGCCAGCCGACTCAGCACAACCTGTGTGATCTTCGGGATCGGTACATGTTCCACCCGTCCGGCCATGTCGGCGGTGGGCAGCACCCGTTGCCGGCCGAGGGAGGACAGAAGCGCATTGAGGAAGAGCGGCTTCCCACCCGTTGCCTCGTAGCACGCTGCTACAAAGGTCGGGTGGGGGTCCTCGCCGAAGTAGTCAGCGAGCATCATCCTCACGCTCTCGGCCTGCAGCGGCTCGAGGGTGAACAGCCGGCTCTCCGACTCCGTCAGCAGCAAGTCGACCGGGCGGAGACCGACCCCGGGGTGGAGGGGACGGGTGGTCACGAGAAGCCAGATCTGCTCATTCTCGAGGCGACGGACCACGTAGCGGAGCACCGCCAGGCTCTCACGATCGGCCAAGTCCGCATCGTCGACGGCCAGCAGGACCGGCCCGAGCTCACGAAGGGCGGTGACCAGTGAGTAGAACAGCGGGCTGACGTTCTCGGGGTCGGCACGCGCCGCGTCCACGGTGCGCACCAACGCCGCAATTGCCTCTGCCTGCTCCAACACCACCTCGGTGCCGCTCGCGTACGCAGTGGCCGACTCGATGAACTTGCCGAGCACGGCGAACGGGGTCCGCTTCTCGACCTGGCCGCATCTGGCCCGCAGGACCAGACACCCGGAGCGGCTCGCCGCGGCACAGGCGGCATTGAACATTGCAGTGCGGCCGGAGCCCCACGGCCCCTCCACGGCGATGCACCTGCTGGGCACCGGAAGGGACTGGTCGAAGACCGCCTCGAGCTCGTTCAGGAATTGGCTGCGCTCTAGCAGCCGGGGTCCCTCTTCCCAACGCGAGCGACGGTCCGTCGGCGGCGGCGGGGCTACGAGGGGCGCGTCCACGATTGCCCCTCGTCATCCATCGATGCCACGCAGTGCCCTCCGCCAGGGCACCGACCACGCAGATCCTCCGCAGAGCGACCTTCCCACTCTGGCCGTGCCAATCCTGCACCTGTCAATCCACCGGTTGAGAAATCCATCACAGTTCAGTAGCCCCGTACTTTGCTGATAGAGCGCCTTCAATGTCGGTGTTCGTTCAAACACTCGCCATCTTTCTTCTTCGTTGCCCCTACCTCTCTGGAATAGAGTCTTGCTTGCTAGCCGCCCCAAATGTCAAGTCCGAATTGCTACTTCTGTGGCAGCACGCCCATACAGTGACGCTCCAAACGCATTGAGCGTTGAACGCCGCCGCCTTCCCGTTGGGAACCGCCGGGATTCGCAGGTCCGTGGTCCTCAGCCGAAGCAGTGGCCGGCGATGGTGTTTCATGGCATTCCGTGTTGAGCAGCACGCAGGGGAGTTCACCAGCCGTCGGGCTGGACGGCTGGAATCACGCAACGCGACCACCCTGCACGACGCGGTGGTCGCGTTGCTGTTGGATCTGCACCCCGCCCACGAGGAAGACGCGATCACCTCTGGTTGCGGCCACGATCCTGTGGCGGCTTCGTCGACCTGCCGTCGACGTTCGGTCCCGCCGATGCGCCCATGCCCGCAGGGAGCCCTTCCCGGGCCAGTAAGTGGGATGAGTGGTAGGCAGAGGACGGTCCACCTGCTGCTCGCGGCAGCTGTCCAGTACCTGGTGATCGGCGTGTCCGCTGCCGCTGTGGGAAAGGCGTACAACTCGCATGCCGGTGTGGCGTTCCTGCTCAGAGAGGGCGGCACCTCCGCCGTCAGCGCCGTCGAGATCCGAATCGTTTTCACCCTGGCTGGCGCACTGATGGTGCCGGCACTGTGCTATCAGGTGCCCGTCCTCGTGCACTCCGTCGAATCGCGGACGGGCCCCATCGACGACCCGGAGCGAGCCCCGCCACTGCCGGGCCCGGCCCCGGCGGTGACCAATGCCCGGCGAGCGCCGCCGGCACTACCGGTGTGCCGTGCACGTGGGGACCCGGATCTGGGACAATCACTGCCGTGACCGAAGACGGCGTTCCCGAGTTCTGCGTCCGCGAAGTCGAAGTACCCGTCCACTCCGTCTCCCGGTTAGAACCCCTCATCGGGAAGGATCGCTACGAGGAGCTCCAATGGGCCGGCTCCCTCGCCCACCAGCGGCTCGACGGGAGGACCGTCTGGAACTTCAGCTCGACGGCCGCCGGCGGTGGGGTCTCCGAGATGCTCCACGTGCTGGTCGGCTACATCCAGGACGTCGATGTCGACATCCGCTGGCTCGTGATGACCGGCGATCCCGAGTTCTACTCCATCACCAAGAGGATCCACAATCGCCTGCACGGCGCCGCCGGTGACGCCGGGGACCTGGGCCCGGAGGAGGCCGCCCACTATGACTACGTCACGGCGTCGAACCTCGACAGCGCGCTGAGCCGCATCCGGGAGGGCGATGTGGTGTTCCTGCACGACCCCCAGACGGCGGGCATGGCCCCGGCGCTCGCCGAGGCCGGTGCCAGGGTGGTCTGGCGCTGCCACGTCGGGCGTGAGGAGACCAACCAGTGGACCGACGAGGCGTGGTCCTTCCTCCGGCCCCATCTACCTGCCTGCGAGGCGTTCATCTTCTCCGTGCGCGAGTACGCCCCCTGGTGGATCGACGAGTCGACCATCTGGGTCATCCCTCCGTCCATCGACCCGTTCTCGCCGAAGAACCAGGACATGTCCTCGAGCGATGCCGTCCGCGCCCTCGGCCGCATCGGAGTGCTCCGGGGGATGGCGGGGGACCCGCCCGTCGAGTTCACCCGGTGCGACGACGCCCCCGGGTGGGTCGAGCGACGGGCAGCGATCTTCCCCGAGGACGCCACGCCCCTCGACCCCGGCGACCGCCTGGTGATCCAGGTGTCCCGGTGGGACCATCTGAAGGACATGGCCGGGGTCCTCGAGGGTTTCGCTTCGTCGGTGGTGGGACGGGTCGATGCCTACCTGGCACTGGTCGGGCCCTCGGTGGCCGATGTCACCGACGACCCGGAGGGTGGCGAGGTGTTCGCCGAGTGCATGGAGGCCTGGCGGGCACTGCCCGAAGAGGCACGCCGAAGGGTGAGGCTCGTCACCCTGCCCATGGACGACATCGACGAGAACGCGGCGATGGTGAACGCCCTCCAGCGCCACGCCACGATCGTCGTGCAGAAGAGCCTGGCGGAGGGATTCGGCCTCACCGTGGCCGAGGGCATGTGGAAGGGCAGGGCGATGGTGGCCTCCCGCGTCGGCGGCATCACCTCCCAGGTGGTGCCCGGTACCGGCATCCTGCTCGACGACCCGGCTGATCTCACCACGTTCGGGGATACGCTCGCCGAGCTCCTGCTGCAGCCCGACGAGATCCTCCAGCTCGGAACGAGCGCGCGCCAGCACGTGCTCGAGAACTACATCGGCGACAAGCACCTGCTGCACTACGCCCAGCTCATCGACTGGCTGGTGTCGCAGGAGGCGGCTCCCAGCTGATCTGCGGCTCGCGGCTCAGCTCGCCGACGGCCCGCCGCGCCCGCTCGGCGAGGTCGACATGCCCGGCGAAGTCGTCGCCCGTCGGCAGGATGGGCACACCCACGACAACCTCGACAGCTCCCCGGCGCGGCAGGTAGGTCCCCGGCCGCACGATGTCCCGTGTCCCGCGGATGCCGACCGGGACGACCGGGCAGCCGGCGGCGGCGGCGATGGTGAAGGCACCCAGGCGAAACGGCCGCAGCCCGGGGGCGCGGGTGATCGACCCCTCGGGGAAGACCACCAGACGATGCCCACCGTCGACGAGCCGGACCGACTCCGCCACCTCCCCCACGCTCCGGTCGGCCCGGTCGCGGTGGACGAAGACACACCCCAGCCGACGGAGAAGCGGGCCGGCCAGGCGACTGCGCTCGAGGTCGGTGCTGGTGACGAAGTCGACCGGGTCCCGCGACGCGAGGAGGAGCACCGCCGCGTCGACGAAGCTGGAGTGGTTGGACACGATGACCGCAGGAGAGCCGGTGGGCGGGAGGCATCCCTGCACCCGCAGGTCGATTCCGGCCAGGTCCACCAGGCAACGCCCGGCGGCCCGTGCCATCACCCACCGCGAGCGACGGGTGCCGGGCAGCTGCACCGCCACCCAGAGCGGGGCTCCGATCAGCGCCACGAGCGCCCACACGTAGGCGGCATAGACACCAGTCGCGACCGCTCTGCCCAAGTCATGCAGACGACCACCGGTCGACTCCCACGCGGACCGGCAGAGGAGGGCCAGCCGTCCGGCCGTGGGGGCGCTGCGTCGACCGAACGTTCCGGACTCGAATGCCTCACGGGTTGCCGCCCGGCGGATCTTGCCGCTGGCCGTCCGCAGGATCGCCCCGCCCGGGACGAGGACGACCTGATCAGGTGGAGCGCCGAGCAGAGCGACCGCGGCGCGCACGATCCGGGCCTCCAGGGTGGAGCGGGCCTCGGGCACCTCGAGATCCGTCTCGGCGACGACGACCAGCTGCTCGGTCCCCTGCCGTGGATCGGCACTGGCGAACACGGCGACGCCGCCGCGGCGGGCACCGTCGAGCTCGCCGAGCGCCCGCTCGAGCTCCTCGGGATGGATGTTGCGACCACCGCGGATGATCAGGTCCTTCGCCCGACCGGTGAGGAAGAGCTCCCCCTCGGCGACATAACCGAGATCTCCCGTGTCCAACCAGCCCCGGTGCCACAGCGCCCGGCCGGCGCGCTCGTTGCCGAAGTAGCCGGCGGTCGCCGACGGCCCCCGGCACTCGACTCGCCCCTCGTGGCGGTCGGGCCGCTCGCTCCCCCGGCGATCGGCCACCCGGACCTCGTACCCGGGGAGCACCATGCCGCACCCCACGACGGCGACCGCCCCCGGGTCCCCCGGGGCCACCGGGGCCGCCTCGCCGGAACGCCGGAGCTCGGCGCCGGCGATGGAGTCCACCCGCGGTCCCCGGTCGAGTGGGGTGAAGGTGAGCCCGAGTCCCACTTCGGCCAGGCCGTAGGCGGGGCACATCGCCCGGCGGCGGAAGCCGCACGCCGCGAACCGATCGATGAAGCGCTCGAGGGTGAGGGCGCTGACCGGCTCCGAGCCGTTGATCGCCAACCGCCAGCGGGACAGGTCCAGCCCGGCGAGCTCGTCGTCGCCGATCAGGTCCACGCAGAGCTGGTAGGCGAAGTTCGGTGCTGCCGACAACGTCCCCCGGTACGCAGAGATCGCCTCCAGCCAGCTGGCCGGCCGGGCCAGGAACTGCAGAGGGGAGAGGAGCACCAGGGGGAGCCCGAAGTACAGCATGGCGTGCCAGGCACCGATGAGCCCCATGTCGTGGTACAGGGGCAGCCAGCTCACGAACACGTCGTCGGTGTTCACCGCGGCCGCCCGCCCCAGGGCCCGCACGTTGGCCAGGAGCTGGGCATGGGTGAGCACGGCGCCCCTCGGATCGCCGGTGCTCCCCGAGGTGTACTGGATGAGGGCGGTGTCGTCCTCGCCCGGCACCAGGAGCTTCAGGGGAGTACCCCCGGGGTCACGGAGCATCGCCGGGGTGCGGACCGACCGAAGTGAAGGAACGAGCGGGCCCAGGATCTGCTCCGCGGCCGACGGCTCGGCCTCGGCGATCAGTACGCTGGCCCCCGCATCGTCGAGCAGCCGCGCCTGGCGGCCGAGGTGCGCCTCCAACTCTGCCGGCCGGATGGGCGGGTAGAGCGGGACGGGTACCCCGCCGGCGAGCAAGGTGCCGAGGAAGTCGACGAAGAAACCCCGACCGGGTGGCAGCATGATGGCCACGCGCTCACCGCGCCCGATCCCCTCGGCCGACAGTGCGCGTGCGCATTCCTCCGCCTCGGCTGCCAGCGTGGCGTAGGTCAACTCCTCGACGGCGGACCCGTCGTGCCCGCAGAGGAGCCGAACGGTGACGAGGTCCGGGTGCTCCTCCACATGCCACGCCAGGGCCTCGAGGAGCGTCCTGGCGGCCACCGGCCACGCGCCGCCGGGCGCCCGCGTGGTCACGTTCTCCACGGGCCGGTTCTCCCGGGGGCCCATCGGGTGACCCTGGGCCGCGACGACGGCACGAAACCATTCGCCCGGTGTCGTCGCCGAAGCGAGGACCTCTTCGGGCAGGGTGACGCCGAACCTGCGTTGGAGACGGTCGTGGAGTTCGACGATGGCGAGGCTGTCGAGACCCAGTTCGCCGGCGAGATCGCTGTCGAGGCTCACGCCCGTCGGCGCACCCTCGTGGAGGTCCGCGAGCAGCGAGACGACCTCGTCCAGGACGAGGCCCGCCTCCGGATCCACCTTCGGCGGAGTCGCACCACCCGGTGTGCCGGATGCCATCTGCACCCTCCTCTCGTCACGGTCCACCAAGTACGCCAACCATCGTCTGCCCAACCCGGGCCGTCCGCCAGAGGCAAGAGTCCCCAGCCGACGAGTGCCGGTGGGCACGGGCACCGCCGCTGGTCCTCCCGTGCTCAGTCGGCGGCGCCTCCCGCCCCGGCCGTCGGTGCCGGCCACAGGTCCTCCGGCTCCCTGCCGCGTGTCTCGGGGACCAGCCAGAACAGCCCGGCCATCACTGCCGCGGGGAGGAACGTAAGGACCGCGGCCACCGCGAACCGATTGCCCACATCGGCCACCGCCCCGAACACGACGAGCCCGACGACCGCCCCGATGACGCCCGAGGCCACCCACCATCCCGTCACCGACGCCCGCACCGAGGTCGGGAACAGCTCGGTCAGGAGTGAACCCGCCGCGGGGGCGAAGACGGAGCCGGACATCACGCCGAGGATGTAGCCGACGACCAGGGCGGGGCGCGACCCGGCGTAGGCGAGCCCGCCGAACACGGCGAGCCCGACCATCGCCAGCGCCCCCGTGGGCCGGCGACCGAGGTGATCGGACAACCATCGCCCGATCAACAGGCCGGCCAAGCCGGCCACCCCTGCCCCGACGACCATGGCGGCCGTCACATACCCAGGTTGGTGCAGGACATTCTGGGCGTAGAGGAACACGAAGCTGTTGGCCGGCCCGGTGATCACCGAGACCGCGAAGGCGAGCACCACGATCACCGCCAACCGCCGGCGGAACTTCGGGCCGACCGCTCCCAGCACCGGCCGGGGATGCTCCTCCGCTGCCGCGGCAACGGTGAACCGGTCCGGCTCCTGGATCCACCTGCGGAGGACCGGCACCAGCGCCAGCGGCAGCAACACCAACGCGAACAAACCCCGGAACCCGAGTACCCCGGATGCCAGACTGTGGATGACGGCGATCAGACCTGCGCCGACCCCGTAGCCGGCGGCGGTCAGCGCCACCGCTGAGGCCCGGTTCCTGGAGTCGG
>Ga0224534_1000965_pt1 | contig 16274 bp, 16 predicted proteins | sample 714E12024metaG_FD_172012 | JGI IMG/M metagenome (GOLD analysis project Ga0224534, IMG submission 172012) | Peat soil microbial communities from Stordalen Mire, Sweden - 717 E1 20-24 | ecosystem: Environmental > Terrestrial > Soil > Wetlands > Peat | place: Sweden: Norrbotten County, Stordalen... | reverse complement strand
GCCGAAAATCATACCAGCCATGAAACGAATCCTCCATGTGATGGCTTTGGTGCTTCTTGGGTCGGTGAGTCTGGTCTTCGTGAGCGGCTGCGGAAAGCCACACGTTCTGACTTTCAGGGCGGTGGTGGACGGCAGCGATGTCGTCAAGGTGAGCGGCAGCCAGTTGTGGATCGAGCACGAAGAATTTCAACTCCCCGCGCAAATCTTCATCAATGGCAAGCCCTGGCATCCGATATGGACGGACAAGGTGAGTGCGCCGCTCCAAGGCTTAAGCCCCGCTTTCAACCCGCGCGACCCCATGAAGGTCAAACTCACCCAGCTCAAGGGACGCGGGCCGGTGAGCATCATCCAGTTGCCCACCTCCGCCAATGACCAGACGCTGGCCTTCCGGATAGATGACAGCCAGCCGGGCGCCGACACCTACGAGCTTCACGTCACATGGTGAAGCATCGGAAGCGGAAGACGCAGGGAACAAGGCGTTTTGACACTGATTTCACCGATTGACACCGGTTGAAGCCGAATCCCATGGCAATTCGTGCCTGAACACGGAAATTGACGCCGCCTGATTTCCGACGCACACTCGCCGCATGGCAAAAAAGGCCGCTGCAAAAGGTAGGGCGGGCAGTCCTCTGCCCGCCGCTGGCCCGCAATTGGACGACGGCGCGCAGGGGACTGCGCGCCCTACCAAACTGAAATCCTCCGCCCTCCTCGACACCCGCGTCATTTACTGCGGCGACAATCTGGAACAGCTCGCCAAGCGCAGCCACAAAGTCATCGTCGCCCTGACCGTGGAGGAAATCCTTGACGAGCATATTGCGAAGAAATTGGCGTGATTTTATGAGCAATTTAACAAATACAATTCCGACGATATTGAAATACTTAAGCAATATTTCATCATTTCCACTCCGTTGGTATTATACGGATGCCATGCTTGACCAATTTCTAAAAATAGATATTTCAGCATGCGGTGGTCCCATTAATTATATTTTTTCTTCCCAAGAAGGGTCGTGCTGGCTTAACGTGTATAACCTGTCTCCATTTGATTACACAATTGATCGCATAAAAGTTGAGGTGTGCCTCAATGGTGGAGGTTCCTTTTCATGCGAACAAACGATGCCTATTTTAATAAAAGGAATGAGCGACCACCGAATACACATTCATGGTAAATCGCCCATGACACCAGAAGCTGCGACCGCCTCAAAGGCAAGCAAAGAAGCATGGGCTAGTATCAATGCCTACGTTATTACCTCAATACGAAAATTTGAGATTAGGCGGCAACTCACATATATAACAAACGTCCGCGTAAACGCCTAGTTATGGCCCTCATCAAACGCCACGAATGCAGCGAACAGGTCAGCGACCATGCGCGGAGATGGTTGGTTGTCCTGTTCACTCTTGCCGCCATTTCCACCTTCGCCCAAATTCCCGCGCTATCGCTGGAGCAAATCAAGATTGCCGCCGATGCGGGCGATGCCGCCGCGCAAGACAAAATGGCCGAGCGGGATTCGGCCAATGCGGAAACCTGGTATCGCAAGGCGGCGCAACAGGGTTACGTCCATGCGCAAGGCAAACTTGGGGACCGGCTTTTGATGCGCGCCCAGTCCACCATCGGCGCCAAGCCCGATGCGCGCACGGCCCTGATTGATGAGGGCGTCAAATGGGCGACCTTGGCAGCCAACCAAGGCGACAAGCAGGGCCAAGCCACGCTGGCTTGGATTTATCTCAACGGGAATCTGGTGAAACAGGATTTGATCGAGGCTTACAAATGGGGGGATTTGTCCGCCAAAAACCCAAGTTTTGAATTCATCCTTTTTTCCGGGGCATTTTCACGCGACTCGGCCATTTTGAAAATGGATGCAGACCAGATTGCGGAGGCCAAGCGGCGGGTGGCGGCATTTGTCCCGCATCAACCGGACAAGTCCGAACTGCCCAAGCCAGCTTGGATGGCGAAACTTAAATTGCAGGGCATCAGCGGCACGGCGGACCATCGGCTGGCCATCATCAACGGCAGGACTGTGGCAAAAGGCGATGTGGCCACGGTGACTATTGATGGCAATAGCATCAACATCCATTGCCTTGAAGTTTCTGAATCATCAGCCAGCATTTCCATTGAAGGAATTGGCGGCACGCAGGCATTAAAGATTCCTAGACCTTAATTTATGCCCCTCATCCAATGCCACGAATGCAGCGGACAGGTCAGCTAACATGCGCGGACGTGTCCGCATTGGCGTAGCGGCGTCTCGGCAGAGTGCCGCCATCTGAAAACAGCGAGAAAAGTTTGCGGCGGTCTGCCGACGCGCCGCTACGGAGCAGGCGAATCGTCCGCAGTCCCCTTGAAAATCCGCGCGTGGGATGGGCATTGATATTTCGCCCATGCCTGTGCGTCATGGCCAAACGCCTGCGCGACGTTTGCACCTGCCGGCAAGCGAACCGCTCTGGCGCGCTGGACGCGGCTTCGTCGTCCTCCCTTGATTTGTAGGAGACGAGGTAATGAGACTCATTTGAAGTCGGCTTTTGGTTTTCAAGTTAAAGCCTCCTTACGTCGGCTCCTATGTCATGGAGAATTTGAGAACTGGGCCGTCATCGCCCTCGGCGGCATCCCGAACAAATCCATGGCCAATCCGTGTCCATCCGTGGTTGAAACACCCCAAAAGCCAATTTCCGGCCTAAATCCCTTGTTCTCAGCCTGTTCCGTCAATTTTCCTGCCTTTTTTGGCTCCATATTGGCTATTTTTGGCCAGTAAACCAACCGACTCGCTGACCGAACCAACCGACTCGCTGACCGAGTCAACCAACTTACTGACCGCGACGACCGATTCGTTGACCGAGACAATCGTCTCCTGATGCGAAACCAGTTGACCGGCCTCAAGGCATTAATTGACACGCAGCAGGCGCAAATTGACAACCAGCAATCGCAACTCCATGACCAGCAGTTGGCCATCGCGGATTTGCAGGCGGCGGCGAAGAATTTCAAGGACGGTTTGGGCACGCAAAGCGGCGGCAAAGGCGACACCGGCAAGGCATTCCAGGCGCTGGACGCCAAAATCGGGGAAGTGGCGGCGGCGTGCCGGGATTTTCAATACGCCGCCGACACGGTCTGGCCCGCCGGCATTCCTGCCAACGCTCCCATCCGCGCGGAATTCAAGCTGCCGGCGGATTGTTCGCTGAAATAAGCCGCACATCGAAACACGCCTTGCCCATCCGGCCATTCGCGCTAAAATGGCTGCGCTCGATTTTTTTCGGCGCTGTTTGTTGCCGGGATTTCCGCTTCTGCGTTTCCTCGGTTCCAATTCAATTTGCCGGCGCGAAAGCATGATGAAAAGACAGATTCTCATATTACTATTTCTGGCAGCCTCGATTGTGTGCGCGCGCGCCGGCAGCACCAATCAAATCGCTTTGCCGTTGCTTTATCAGCCGCTCTGGAGTGGCGGTTTCAACCCATTTCCCGCTTCCTTGGGAGCGCCGGTGCCGGGAATCATCACCAACAGACCGCGTTGGGAGGCCGACACCAGCCTGGGACTGACATTGACTCGCGGCAACAGCGACACGCTTTTGGCCACCGCCACTGTCAGCGCGCATCGAAACAATCTGACCAATGAATGGTTTCTCGGCCTGGATGGAACTTACGGCGAGAACACCGGCGTTGAAAACGCCGAGGCAGTTCACGGTTTCGGACAATACAACCACCTGTTCACCAGCCGCATATATGGTTACATGCGCGCGGACGCGTTGCACGACGGCATCGCGGACATCGTCTATCGTGTCGCTGTCAGCCCGGGCGTGGGATATTATTTCATCAAGACCAAAAATAACCTGCTGGCCGGGAGCATGGGCCCCGGCATGGTGGCGGAGAAACTGGCTGGTGAAAGGGCCGATTACATGACACTGCGCCTGGCCGAGCGGTTTGAGCACAAGTTCGAGAATCACGCGCGCGTCTGGGACTACGTGGAGTTCCTGCCGCAGGTGGACAAGCCGGATAATTATCTCATCAACGCCGAGGCGGGCGTCGAAACCCCGATCACGAAACAATTCAGTCTGCGGATCGTTTTCCAGGACAGTTTCGCCAACATTCCCGCGCCCGGCCACAAGAACAACGACTTAAAGCTCATCAGCGGCCTGGCCTACAAGTTTTAACGCAGGACAGGCATCCCGCCTGTCACGCCGACGAAGCCGACGGAAAGGTCTTCTTTGCTCGCTCGCGCTACGGCGCAAGGCCCTCCAGCTTCCACGAATGATCCGTCTGCCGCGCGGACGCAATTTGAAACACGCCTCCGTTTCCTTGCGTGGAATTTTTCCGACCGAACCCGCGATGCAGACCTGCCGCTCCGAGACCGGCTAGAAAAAATGGGAAACTGACAACATTGGACCGTCGGCGTTGACTCCCTGATTGTGCGAAGACATGTTGGCGTTCGAGATGTGCTGATAACGATATTCAAGATTGAGCGACCAGTTCCGCGCAAATAAATATCTCGCGCCAATGCCGAGATTGAGGTTGAAATTGAAACTTTGGCCTTCCAGCCGCCGGTTCAAGTCCGTTTCCGTCAACCCGGCACCAGCCTGCAAAAAGGGCGCGAACCGGCTGCCGCGCGGAACGAGGTTGTAGCGCAGCCAGAGTGTTGTGCCGGCGACATAATTTCCATCCCCCTCAAATATGTCGCTGCCAAAGACGCCGCCAACGGCTTCAAGATTTCCCCGGCAGAAAACCGGACCGGACACATCGGTAAGCATGTAGCCAAGCTGCGCCTCGGTCAAAGTGTAGTCGAGCGTCGGACGATCCAAGCCGACAGGAAAGGGTGAGAACATGGCCCCGCCGCCCAGCGACGTTTCGAAAAGTCCCTTTTGGAAAGGATTGTCCGCATTCGTTTCGCTGGCCATCAGCGCTTCGGAAACTGCCAGAACGAAAATGAAGAACAAAAGTGCGAACCGCCATGGATTCCGTTGATTGGGTTTCATGTGCGGCCAGTTTGCACAAAAAGACAAAAGAAATCAATCACGGCGCAAGGCGCTCCAGCTTCCAGGAATTGTCCGGCTGCCGCGTGTAGCAAAACCGGTCGTGCAAACGGCTGGGCCGGCCCTGCCAGAATTCAATCCGCTCCGCCCTCAAAACGTAACCGCCCCAGTTCGGCGGCAGCGGCACGTCATTCGGGAATTTTGACGCCATCTCGCTCCACTTCGCATCAAGCGCCGCGCGGTCGGCAACCACGTCGCGCTGGTTCGATGCCCACGTCGCCAGCCGGCTGCCGCGCGGACGGGATTTGAAATACGCCTCCGATTCCTCGCGCGGAATTTTTCCAACCGAACCGGCGACGCAAACCTGCCGCTCCAAATCCGGCCAGTAAAAAGTCAATGCGGCATTCGGATTTTCCGCCAGCTCCAGCCCCTTGCGGCTGTCGTGGTTCGTGAAAAAAACAAAACCGCGCTCGTCCACGCCCTTGAGCAGAACATTTCGCGATGAAGGCCGGCCGGCTTTGTCCACAGTGGCCAGCACCATTGCGTTCACTTCCGCCGGAGAATGACCGAGGATGGCATGCCAGAGTTTGTAGAGCGCAATGCCGATTTTCCGCCAGCGGCCGCCAGCCGACGCCTGCGCAAACCACGAATTGAATTGCGCCGTCGGATTCGCGTCCAAATCCGCCCGCCGCAATTCGCCTTGCGAGTAGTCCCGTCTGATGTCGGCGATTGCCATTGCAGCCTCACATCCTGCGGAACACGGTCAGGCCGAGGTCAACGATGCATGCCGCGAATCCTAGACGGATCAAACAAAGGATGCGCACGCGCGCCGCGGAATCCGTCGCCCAGTTGATCAAATCGCGCAGCCGCCACGGCGTGATGGTGAGCCAGATGCCCACGACCACAAACAGATAGGCCCAATATTGGATGACCAGCACCCACTGCGATTCACCCAGATGCGGACGGCCGGCGTCCACCATCGTCTTCGCCAGCAACAGCATCAGCACGGCGAGACCGCGCACGGCCAGAAAATCCTGGACGAAGATGCAGGATAAAATCCCCACCGCGATGAACGCGCCAATCATATACGGCTTGAAGGCGGAAAAATCCGCAATCGGCTCGACGTTGACGTTCCAGGCAAACCACGCCGTGGCGAGCAGCATGAGCACGACGCCGGCGCGCAGGTTGCGTGGAAAATTGCGCGCGGTGGCGGCCAGCCGTGCCGGTTTCAGCAAGCCATAGACCTGCGGCAAACCCACGCCGACGCCGAGCAAAACGGTCAAAAGCGACAGATTCATTTCCCGACAGCTAACCACAAATGGACACAAAAGGACATGAAAAATTCATCCTCGTTCTCGTCCTCCTCCTCGTCCTCGATTTGGGAAATAAAATTCGAGGACAAGGACAAGCAGGAGCGCGAGAAGGATGGCGTATCGCAAATGAAATCTTCAAATTGAAATTCCCCTTGTCAAAAAACTATGCCAGGCGCAAAGTTCATACAATGAATCTTGATAGGCTGCAAACCGAACCGGCCATTAATTGTTAGGCCACATCCGAGCCGTGAAATATATCCCACATACCAAGCAGGATTGGTTGCGGTTCCTGCAGCTTTTATTCAAGGCATATCTTATCATTTATCCGATTGTGGCGGTCATCTAGACGGTGATTTCCAGGTCGTATTCACGTCAATTTAGGAGCTTGTTCACATTCCAAGTGCGCGAAGAAATTGCGAAGGCTCATATTCTTGAATGTTTTGCGATAGCATACTTGGTGTGTTTCATCATGATGATTGTCGCCGCATTAAATCAGTTCATTAGGCACCAGTGGCAACCAGCTATTAGGATCGTTTTATTTATTGCGGGAACCATTATTTTTTGGATTCTTTGTTTGCCGATGCTAGCTGAAGCTAAATGAAGACCATGACCATGTGGCCCAATATGAGGATAAGCTGCGCCCGACAAGCTCATCACAAATTCACAATCGCAGGATCGCCATAAAGCGTGAAGGAGCCGGCGCGAATGATTTTCAAATCCATGACTTGGCCGCGATGACGGTCGCTGCCGTCGAACACCACGATTTTGTTGCAGCGCGTCCGGCCCGTCATCCGCGCCGGATTTTTCTTGCTCGGCCCTTCGACGAGAATCTGCACCTGCCGCCCGATGAATTTTTTGAATTTCCGCGCGGCAATTTCGTTGACGAGTCCGAGCAGCCGCTGATTGCGTTCCTCGCGGATTTTCTGCGGGACTTGATCGGGCATTTCGGCGGCGGGTGTGTCGCGGCGCTGCGAGAATTTGAAAACAAACGCATTGTCGAACTCCACTTCGCGCGCCAGCGAAAGCGTCTCTTCAAAATCATTTTCCGTTTCGCCGGGAAAACCGACGATGATGTCCGTCGTGATGCCGATGTTCGGTTTGGCTCGCCGCAATTTTTGGATGATGGCAAGGAATCGTTCGCGCGTGTAGCCTCGGTGCATCAGCTTCAAAACACGGTCGCTGCCGCTTTGCACGGGAATGTGCGCGCTCTCGACGAGCTTCGGCAGGCGCGCGTAGGCGTCAATCAAATCATCGCCGTAACCCTTCGGATGCGGCGAGGTGAAACGAATGCGTTCCAGTCCGTCAATTTCGTGGATGGCGTCGAGCAGTTGGACGAAGGGGGTCTTGGTAGGGCGCGTCACTCCGTGCGCGCCGTCGGCGGGCAGAGGACTGCCCGCCCTACCGAATAATTCGTCGGATGAAAATCGCCTGCCGTAACTCGTTACAATCTGGCCGAGCAGGGTGATTTCCTTCACGCCGCGCGAAACGAGTTCGCGGCATTCGGCCACAATGTCGGGAATCGTGCGGCTGCGCTCCTCGCCGCGCGTGAACGGCACAATGCAGAAGGTGCAACGCTGATTGCAGCCCTGCATGATGCTGACGAAGGCGCTGACGGATTTTTTCGCGCTGCCGTTCAGCAGATGCTCGCGAATCGCCGCCTCGCTCCCCTGCTCTTCCGCCACGTCCACGATTTTTTTGCGCGCGCCGGAAATGATTTCACCCAGATAATCCGCCGCGCGATGAAATTTCTGCGTGCCGAGGACCAAATCCACATCCGGCAATTTATCTATCAATTCCTGTCCGCGGCTTTGCGCCATGCAGCCCATGAAACCCAGAACGACATCCGACCGCTCGCGGCGGATTTCGGCGGCGACATTTTCCATTTTGCGCAACGCCTTCTGTTCGGCAAGGTCGCGCACGCTGCATGTGTTGAGCAAAATCACGTCGGCAGTATTTTCCGACGGTGCCAGCGACCAGCCTTTGGCCACGAGCTGCGCGGCTACGGCCTCGCTGTCGCGCTCATTCATCTGGCATCCGTAGGTTTTGATGAAAACACTTGGCATGATTTGTCAGATAAACAGGATACTTTGGAGCGGCGTTGTTGAAAAGCTGAAACCGGGAACGCCGCATTCACGCGGCAGCAGTTTGGTTTGCATCGTTGCTGCCGCCTGAAGGCGGCGTTCCAAGGGCGTTGTCCGGCTGATTTCCAACGCAACCCGCTTGCCGGCTCAATACGGACCCAATCGCCGTCCCCGTCAATTCTCAACGAATTTCATCACGCGCGATTTCTCGGAACGTTTGCGCGCGGTTTCATTAAGGATTTTTTTCCGCAACCGGAGATTTTCCGGTGTCGCTTCCACGTATTCGTCCACGTCAATGTATTCCAGCGCGCGTTCGAGCGAGAGTCTCAACGGCGGCGAGAGCTGGATGCCCTTGCCGTCGCCCTGTGACCTCATGTTGGTCAGGCGCTTCGCCTTGCACGGGTTCACCGGTATGTCGTTTTCGCGCGCGTTTTCGCCGACAATCATGCCCTTGTAAATCATGTCGCCCGGCTCGACCATCAATCGCCCGCGCTCCTGAACCATGTTCAGCGCGTAACTCATCGCCTCGCCGTCCTCCATGCTCACGAGCGAGCCGTTCTTGCGCGCGGCGATTTCGCCACGATCGGGGCCGTATTCGTGGAACAAATGGCTCATCACGCCCATGCCTTTGGTCATGTTGACGAGGTCGGTTTCAAAACCAATCAGCCCCCGCATCGGAATCAGCGCCTCGATGGTCACCTGGTTGCCATGATGATTCATGCTCGCGATTTCGGCCTTCCGGAAGGCAAGATTTTCCATCACGCTGCCCATGTTTTCCTGCGGAATTTCCAGAAACAATTTTTCAATCGGCTCCAGCGCATTTCCGGAGGCGTCTTTTTTCCAAAGCACTTCCGGACGCGACACCAAAACTTCGAAGCCTTCACGGCGCATCTGTTCCACGAGAATGGCGATTTGCATCTCGCCGCGTCCGCTGACCGCGAACACCTTCGGATCACTCGTCTGCGCGATGCGCAGGGCGACGTTCGTTCGGATTTCCTTCACGAGGCGGTCCCAGATGTGGCGCGCGGTGACGAGCTTGCCGTCCTTGCCGGCGAGCGGGCCGTCGTTCACGGCAAATTCCATCTGGATGGTCGGCGGGTCAATCGGGATGTAGGGCAGCGCCGCGTGCGCCTCGGAATCGCAAATCGTCTCGCCGATGAAAACCTCCTCAAACCCGGTAAGGCCGACGATGTCGCCCGCGTGCGCCTCCTGGACTTCGATGCGCTTCATGCCTTCGAAATGAAAAATCGCCGTGATTTTGCCCTTGGAAATTTTCCCGTGGCCGTGGCGGCAAATCGCCGCGTCGCCGAGCTTCACCTTGCCCTCGTAAATCTTCCCGAACGCGATTCGGCCCAGGTAATCGCTGTAATCCAGATTCGCCACGAGCATTTGGAAGCCGACGCCCGCCTTCGCGCGCGGCGGTGGAATGTGCTTCACAATGGCGTCGAACAACGGCTCCATCGTGCCGCTGACGTGTTTCAGTTCGGTTTTTGCGTAGCCGCCCTTGGCCGAGCAAAAGATGAACGGAAAATCAAGCTGCTCGTCCGTCGCGTTGAGCGACTCGAACAATTCAAACACTTCGTCGAGGACTTTTTGGGGAGTCGCGTTCTCGCGGTCAATTTTGTTGATGACGACAATCGGCTTGGCGCCGGCTTCCAGCGCCTTGCGCAGCACGAAGCGCGTCTGCGCCTGCGGGCCATCGGCGGCGTCCACCACCAGCAGCACGCCGTCAATCATGTTCATGATGCGCTCCACCTCGCCGCCGAAATCCGCGTGGCCGGGCGTGTCCACGATGTTGATGTGGTAATCCTTGTATTTGAACGCGGCGTTTTTGGCGCGGATGGTGATGCCCTTTTCCTTTTCCAGATCCATGGAATCCATCAGGCGCTCCTCCTGCGACTCGTGCTGGTTGGCGCGGAAGGTGCCGGATTGTTTGAGCAGGCAGTCCACGAGCGTGGTCTTGCCGTGGTCCACATGCGCGATGATGGCGATGTTTCGAATGTGCTTCATAAATAAAATCGTCAAACCATAAGGCCGCGAATTTCGGTTCGCGTGAAAACGCAATCCAAAGAGTGCGGCTACATCCTCTTTTCAAACCGAGCCGGATAGTATGCCTTTTGGGTGGAAAAGGTCAAGCTCTTGCTCGCTCCGGTAGTGCCTTAATTTGAAATTCCTTATGCAATCGCCCCAAATCCTGCGATATTCCCGAAAAGTGAAAATCATTTTTTCCTGATGATGATTAGCACTACAGGATTTGTGAAAATCGGCCCCGTGGTTCCCGCCATCATATCACCTGGCTCTATGCCGATTTGTTGGTGGCTGCCGGTTTTGTCGAGAATCATTGGCAACGCCTCAAGAATTCCCGCACTAACTGGCGCACTCACGGTTCGCGCATGATCTGGCTGCGGCCTGAATCCGGCAGCGTGTTTGCGGTTCCAGCCCTTGGTTTGGCAGTCGTTGGAGCAGTCCATCCAACTTATAAATGAAATGCAAGCTGTGGTTTAACGAAGTCACCGGAGCCGACTGTCCATCGCGGTTCCCTGCGTCAAATCATGTCCGCCGCGAGCACGCGGACGGTTTCTTCCAGCGAGGTCTGGCCGTGGATGGCGCGGTGCAGGCCGTTTTGCCAGAGGGTCCTCATGCCTTTCTGAATGGCGATGTCTTCGAGGGCGCTGGTGGGCATTTTTTTCAGGATGGCTTCGCGGAAGGGTTCGTCCACGACCAGCAGCTCGGTCACGGGCAGGCGTCCGGAGAATCCGGTCTGGACGCAGTGCTCGCAGCCGGTGCCGTGGCGGAATTGCGCCTGCGGCCTCAATTCTTCCGGTATCATTTTGAGCATGCTCGGCTCCGGCGTATAAGGCTGGGTGCAATCGGGACAAATGCTGCGGACCAGCCGCATTCCCATCACGCCCAGGATGGCCGAGCAGAGCATGAACGGTTCGATTTCCATGTTGATGAGCCGCGTGAACGCGCCCGCCGACACGCCGGAATGGATGGTGCTCAACACCAGATGCCCCGTCAGCCCGGCTTGCACGGCGATGGCGGCGGTTTCCGGGTCGCGAATTTCGCCCACCATGACGACCTGCGGGTCCTGCCGCATGATGCTGCGCAAGGCCACGGCGTAGGTGAAATCCTGCGCGGGATTGATCTGCGTCTGGCTGACCATCGGCAAATTAAATTCCACCGGGTCTTCCACGGTGCTGATGCTGACGCTGGAGCCGTCGCGCTGCGTGATGTGGCAGAGCGCGGAATACATCGTGTTGGTCTTGCCGGAGCCGGTGGGGCCGGTGAACAGGAGCAGCCCGCTGGGACGCTTGAGCAAACGCATCAAACCTTTCAGCGTCGAATCGTCGAAGCCGAGCGTGTTCAAATCGAACCGGCGGTCGCGCGGGTCGAAGAGGCGGACGACGATTTTCTCGCCGCGCGTGGTGGGGAAGATGGAGACGCGCAACTGCACGCCGTCCAGTTCCGGCCCGCCGATGGCCGCGCCGTCCTGCGGAGTTCCGGCCTGATAGGTGACGAGGTTGGCCATGACCTTGAAGCGCATGGAAATTTTGTCGAGCAGTTCCAGCGGCAGGTGGGCGACCTCGACGAGGACGCCGTTGACGCGGGCGCGGACGGCGATGGCGGCTTCCCACGGCTCGATGTGGAGGTCGCTCGCGCCGAGCTGGATGGCGTCCTGCGCGAGGCAGTTGACGAGCACGGGGATTTCAACCTGCTGTGCCGCGCCGTCGGAACGGAGATATTCGTCGGTGTAACTCATATTGCGCGCTTTCAGGTCAAGCATAAGAGCGCCGCCGGGGAAGTTCAAGGAATGGATTCGGCGCGCTTGTGCTTGCGCCGAGGTTCCGCCGGTTTAAGCTATGCTCGTGACTTGGTTCACCGACCGGCATTTTTTTCTGCTCGCCGTGGCGTTTTACGGCTTGAGCACGGTGTATTCGGTTTTCCTGTGGCGAAGAGGCTTTCGCAAGGACGACTGGGCGAATTATTTTCTGATCGTCGCCGGCGTGGCGCTGCACACGGTGGCGATGTTCAAGCGCGGCCTGACGCTGCACAGTTGCCCCGTCAACAATCTCTACGAAGCCACCACGTTCCTGCTCTGGGCGCTGGGTCTGGCGTGCCTGGTTTATTCGCTGCTTCCGCGCTTCAAGTTTCTCGCCGCGTTCACCGCGCCCGTTCTCTTCACCATCGGCGTGTTCGCGCTCATGCCATCGCTTGACGTGCATCCGCTGCCGGGCGCAAAACCGGATTTCTCCAACTGGCTGCGCAGCCTGCACGCGGCAACCATTCTGCAATCCTATGGCGCGTTCGGGCTCGCTGCGGTGGCTGCGGCAATGTTTCTGATGCAGCAGCACGACTTGAAATTCGACAAACTGCGCGCCGTGCTGTCGTTGTTGCCGTCCATCCAGCGGCTGGAACTCATCACGTTGCGGCTTGCGCTGGTCGGTTTCGTCCTGTTCACCATCGGCTTGGTCACCGGCCAGCAACTGCCACGGCCCGAAGGCAAACCGTATTTCTCCGATCCCAAGGTCATCTGGTCCGCGCTGCTCTGGCTGGTTTATCTGGAACTGATCGTGGCCCGGCTGTTTTTCGGTCGCTCCACCCGGCGTTTCACCATCGGAGTCGTCGTCGCCTTCGCGTTTTTGCTGCTGACGTTCTGGATTACCAATCTCTATTCCGGCCTGCATCATCCATGAGCGTTGTCGTCATCGGTTTGAGCCACCGCACGTCGCCAGTGGAACTGCGCGAACGTTTCGCATTTGCGGAGGGAAAAATTCCCGACGCGCTCAAGTCGCTGCGCAACGCCGGCGTGGCGGGCGAGGCGGTGATTCTTTCGACATGCAACCGGGTGGAGATTTACGCCGCGACACCGCTGGAACCGACAAAAGCGTTCGGTGAATTGAAAAATTTTCTCGTCAGCCATCACGCTTACGACGCGGCACTCGGTGACGAACTTTACACGCTCGCCGAACCGCACAGCCTCCGGCACCTGTTCAAGGTCGCGTGCGGCCTCGATTCGATGGTGCTGGGCGAGACGGAGATTCTCGGCCAGCTCAAGACGGCCTACGACATGGCGCTCAAGCACGGCCACACCGGCGCGCGGCTGAACAAGGCGTTCCAGCGCGCTTTCCATACGGCCAAGCACGTTCGCACCCATACAAACATCCAGCGCGGCAGCGTGTCCGTGGCGTCGGTTGCGGTCGAACTGGCGGAAAAGATTTTCAATTCGCTCGGAGACCGCGAAGTGCTCGTCATCGGCGCTGGCGACACGAGCGAGAAGACGGCGCGCGCTTTGCTTTCACGCGGCGCGAAGAGCATCATCGTGACGAACCGTTCGTTCGACCGGGCGCAGGCTTTGGCCGCTGAACTCGGCGGACGCGCCGTGTCATTTGACAATTGGGCGGGGGAGTTTGAGAAGGTTGACATCGTCATCAGCAGCACGTCCGCGCCGCACCACATATTGGATTGCGCCAAGCTTGAGCCGCTGATGAAGGCGCGGCGTCAACGTTCGCTACTGCTGATTGACATCGCCGTGCCACGCGATGTGGACCCCGCCGTCAACGCGCTCGACAACGTCTATCTCTACAACGTGGACGATTTGCAAAGCATCGCCAACGACTACCTGAAGCTGCGCCAGGAGGAAATCGCTCTGTGCGAGGCCATCATCGCGGAGAAAGTGAAGCCGCTGCTTGCAGCGAAATCATCCATAGATTTCGCAGACGAGCGCAGATTACACTTTTCTCATCTGCGGAAATCTGCGCAATCTGCGGACTGAACGATGCCAACCGAACGCCCCATCATCATCGCCACACGCGGCAGCGCGCTGGCGCTCGCACAGGCCAACATGATTGCCGCGCAATGCCGCGCCGCGTTTCCCCGGCTGCGGTTCGAGCTGAAAATCATCAAGACCACCGGCGACAAATTGCAAAAGGCCTCGATGGCCAAGACCGACGCCAGCCTGCCGAAGGGCCTGTTCACGAAAGAGCTCGAAGTTGCACTGGTCAAGGGCCAAGCCGACCTCGCGGTTCACAGCCTGAAGGATTTGCCGACGGATTTGCCCGCCGGATTGGTTCTTGCCGCCACGCCCAAGCGCGCCGACGTGCGCGATGTGCTGATTTACCGCTCGGCTGAATACATCGCCAACCCGGAAAATCATTTGAAGGAAGATTGGTCGCCGGGCCAAAGCGCGCTGCGCGGTTTCAAGCCGCACGCGTCGCTGAAAGATTTTCCAAAGGGCGCGACGATTGCCACCAGCAGCACCCGGCGCAAGGAGCAGTTGCTCGCGGCGCGGCCGGATTTGAACGTGGTCGAGATTCGCGGCAACGTCACCACGCGGATGCAGAAGGTGGCCGAGCGCGGCGAACTGGACGCGACCGTGCTCGCGCTCGCGGGCATCACGCGGCTGAATTTTATCGTCAAACCCGACGGCACGCTCACCGGCGACGCCGTGCCGGACGGCCTGCTGGCGACGGTGCTGGACCTCGACGTGATGCTGCCGTGCGTGGGGCAGGGCGCCATTGGCATTGAGATACGCGCGGACGACGAGCGCATCGCGAAAATCGTCGAGCGGCTGAATCATTTCAACACGTTCCAGGCCGTGACCGCCGAGCGCGCGTTTCTGCACGGCATGGGCGGCGGCTGCCAAAGTCCGGTGGCGGCTTATGCGGAAATTTGCGGCGACAAAATTTGCATGCGCGCCGTCTCGTTTCGTGATGAAATGGAAAAGCGCGGCGAAGCGAAGCGACCATTGCCTGAAGCGGCGGCTTTGGGCGAAGCGCTGGCGGCGCTGTTGAAATAAATCTTTCCCAATTCTTTCATTCTGGCATTCGCGGAATGACTTTTGGCGTCCACGGATAAAAACCAACGCCGTTAAACAAAAAGGCGTCCATTGCCGGACGCCTTTGAATTTTGTTTGAAGAACTTTCCGTTACGCGCTTTCGCCCACCTGAAACCGCACGAAGCGGCGGATGGTGATTTCGTCGCCAAGCTGCTTGGCGGTTTGCGCGACGTGCTCCTTCACGCTTACTTCGGAGTTGCGTTTCACGAAGCCCTGGTCCACAAGGCAGTAAAGCTGGAAGAATTTTTCCAGAACGCCCTGCATGATTTTTTCCATCGCCTGCGCCGGCTTGCCTTTGAAACGATCCGATTGCATGGCAATTTCGCGTTCCTTCGCGATGACTTCGGGCGCGACCTGCTCGCGCGAGACGGCGTGCGGATGGCCCGCCGCAATTTGCAGCGTGATGTCCTTGACGAGCTGTTTGAACTCGTCCTTCGCCACGGTCTCCGCCTTGCCCGCGCCGACTTCGACGAGCACGCCAACCTTCGCGCCGGTGTGGATGTAGCCGGCAATCATTCCGTTGCCGGTCACTGCCATTTTCGCGTGCCGGGCGACTTTGATGTTCTCGCGGATTTTGGCGACGAGCGTCTCGCGCTCCGCCTCGAAATCCGGACTGGCCTGGGTCGCGTAACGTTTCGCCACGTCGTCACAAAACGCGCGGAAGATGTCGTTGCGGGCCACGAAATCCGTCTCGCTGTTCACCTCCACGAGCACGCCGAGCTTGCCGCCGGGCGCGATGTATTGGGTGATGGCGCCGTCCTTCGCGTCGCGCGCCGCCTTCACGGAAGCGGTCGCCTGTCCCTTCTTGCGCAAAACGCTCACGGCGTCGTCGAGGTTGCCCTTCGCTTCCACCAGCGCCTTTTTGCAGTCCATCATGCCAGCGCCGGTCATTTCCCGGAGCTTGCCCACGTCAGCAGCAGTAAATTCAGCCATATAAAATGTTGATTGTTAAAAGTTGGTCGTTTAATGATGCGTTTGAAGGTAGGGCGGGTCAGTCCTCTGTCCGCCGCGGCGCGCACGGAGTGACACGCCCTACCAAAAAATCTATGCCGTCGCCTGCGGAACAGCCTCGGCCGGTGCCACCGCGGCGGG
>Ga0224534_1000963_pt1 | contig 16300 bp, 9 predicted proteins | sample 714E12024metaG_FD_172012 | JGI IMG/M metagenome (GOLD analysis project Ga0224534, IMG submission 172012) | Peat soil microbial communities from Stordalen Mire, Sweden - 717 E1 20-24 | ecosystem: Environmental > Terrestrial > Soil > Wetlands > Peat | place: Sweden: Norrbotten County, Stordalen... | reverse complement strand
GTCTCCACGTCGAGCCGCGTGCCTTTGGTGCCCATGTAGCTGAGTTCCAGCGCCCAACTCCGGCTGAGATTCTGCTCGAAGGAGAAATTCCAGGTCTGCGCGTAGCCGTCCTTATAATACCGGTCGATGGCAAAACTGTTGTTGATCAACTTGGTGCTGGCACTTGTGAAACCGGTGGCCAGGCGCAGCGCATAGTCCAGGCTGGCAAGAATCGAGTTGCTGTGGGCAAATGGCGGCTGGGACGCCAGATGGCCCGGCAATTCCCCGTAGGCGGAGCCGTTGTAAAAGATGCTGTATCCCGCGCGCAGGACGATGTGTCTCTTCTGGGTGGGGCGCCAGGCAATCCCCGCCCGTGGAGAAAGATTCTTCGGGTCGCCATCGATCAGCGCCCGCGGAAACGTGCCGGTGTAAGGCCCGCTTTGTCCTGGGATTACTACCGCCGCGCCGGTGAAACCGGAGGCCAGATCCAGGTTGGACATGCGGTCGTACTTCTCGGTCGACGGCGCGAAATACTCGTAGCGCAGGCCCACATTGAGCGACAGGTTGGAGCGGACCTTCCAATCGTCCACCACGTAAGCGCTCGACGCCCACGAGCGGAAGTAATTGGCGGAGTTTCCATACCGGACCTTGGCCTGGTTCGGAAAACCGAAGAGGAAATCCGCGAAATCGAAGCCGGTGTCCGGTAGCAGGCGCTCGTTGTTGTCGAAGCCGCTGGTCAGCAGACCGGTGAACACGTAGGAGCCGCGGCCGTACGTATCGGTGGTGGCGTTGTTTTGAACGCGCCGGTATTCGCCGCCGAAGGTCACGCTGTGCACGCCGCGCACCACGGTCACGGCATCGCGCAACGCGGATGTCTGGTCGCGCTTCTCGAACGGGGTGCCGTCCGTCATGTTGCCGAAGTTGGTGAAGGAGAGATTGGGCGGGCCGTAGTTGATGGGGTCGGGCGAAGTACCCTGAATGCCCATGGCGGCCGCCACATTGGGACCGTAGGCGAACTGTGGGACGTAGTTCGAGCGGTTGCGGCTGAACGCCCAGTGCAAGGCGTTGATGGCGCGCGGCCCGAAGTTATGCGTCCAGCCGGCTTCGGATTGCCAGCCGAACCCATCCAGCTTGTCTTCGAAACCGTAGAGTTGCGCCTGGCGTCCGTTGCGGCTCTGCATGGCGAAGCTCAGGCTGAGGCGGTTCTTGTCGTTCAACGTATGGTTGAGCTTGACCGAGAAATCGCTGGTGTTGAGGGGCACCGCCGTGGTGATCTGGTAATTCTGGACGCCTCCGGGCAGGTTGGGCAGCGGGATGTAGCTGAGCAACTGAGTGGCGATTGGGTCGATGCGGCTGGCAGGCACGATATTGCCGGCGAGCGGCAGATGGCTGATGGGATCGTAGAGCACCAGAGGTCCGGCAACCGTGGGCTTTGTAAAATTACCGCTGCGCTCATCGGCGGAAGGGACGGTGTCGAAGTTGGCGTATGGCACGCCACCGCGCACGAGGGCAAAATTGAGGAAGAAGGTAGTCTGGGGGCTACCCGGGAGTGGGCCGCCGGCGGCGGCGCCGAAACGGCTCTGCTGGTACCCTGGCTTGTTCAAAGGCTGGCCGCTGAGCGAGTACGGGCTGGCATCGAAGGCGGAGTCGCGGAAGGTATACAGGACGTTGCCTTTAATCTGGTTCTGCTTCTTGGTGGCGCCGAAGCTGTTCACGGTGTCGCTCAGGGACTTCTTCTTCTTTGCCTTCTTGGCGGCTTTCTTGGCGCGTTTTTCGCCGGGCGCGAGGTCGCTTTTGGACTTCTTCTGTGTCTTGGCAATGGTCTGATCCCGGTCCAACTGGTCGAAGAAGTTCTCTTGCTGAACGGATTGCAGTCCGCCACTGAGGCTTCCGTTCACCAGGAAGGCTGCATTGACGTCGGAGCCGCCCATGGGCTGGGCAATGGGAGGAGCGGCGGCTGCCTCCAGTTGCTGCTCGATCGGCGCCGGGCTGTCGGCCTGTTCCTCCACATCCACCGTCTGGAATCCGGCGGCGGGCGCCGTGGCCGGGGTTTCGGCGACGCCCGCAGCCTGGAGTTGCAGGTCGAAATCCAGGACCGATGCCGCGCCCATCAGGGTCCGTTCTTCGCGGGCCGGCGCAAAGCCGAACATCTCGGCTTGAAACACCCACTTACCCCAATCGGGAAGATCGAAAAAATACATGCCAGTCTCATCGGTGGTGGTCACCAGCTTCCACTGGTCCAGCGATGCGGTGACGGTAGCGCCGGGAATGGCCTTCTTACCGGAGCGGACGTAACCGTAGTGCTCGGCGCCAAACAAAGTGCTGGAAATGAGAAGGGTAAGAAAGCCGCGCAAGAGCCATTCCACAGAACTGGCCTTCGTCATACGTGTATTCAGAATAACTCAGCACATGCATGGCCAGATTGGAAGCGGGTCCCAGCTTTGTGGCGCAGGCACTCGTGCCCAATGCCATTTGGTTTTTCGGCGTGGGGCAGGCTTTTCAGCCTGCGGACCCGCTTTCCAGCGGGTCCAGCCGGCCGGAAGGCCGGCTGCGGGCACGATTGCCCGCCCCACAGTCTGTGCGGAATGCCGTTCTTGCGAAAACTAAGTGGCATTGGGCAGGAGTGCCTGCGCCACGGCGGCAGGCTAAGAGGCAAAAGCAGTGCACTTGAGTGCAGCTTTTGCCTGTACCCGTGTAGGCACCTTGTGGCGTGTCATGTGTTTGCATTGGGCCAAGCACGTGCACTACGACACAGGAGGGATTGCCGTGGCATTCCAAAAGCAACTCTTGTTGGTCGCGTTGTTCGGAGTGCCGGCGACTGCGCTGGCCCAGACCCCGACCACCGCGGACCTCTTCGACGGCAGCGTTCTTCACGAAGTCCGCATCACCATGTCGACCTACGCGTGGGCGGCGCTGAAGGAAGACTACGCGACAGATGCGGTATTCATTGTCGACACGTTCCAATGGACGGGCGCCGGCGGCATGACCGCCTCGGTCGGCCATTTCCAGATGCATAACCGCGGCCACGGCAGCCGCAGCCCAATCAAACCGGGGTTGCACCTGAGCTTCGATGCCCTCGTCCCGGGGCAGACTTTCCTGGGCCTGTCCGCACTCGAACTCAAGCCCAATACCCAGGACGCCAGCATGCTTCACGAGCGGCTGTCCATGTTGCTGTTCGCCCGCATGGGCATCCCATGTTCGCGCGAGGTCCATTCGACCTTTTACGTGAATGGAGAGTACATCGGCGTTTACGTGCTGGTCGAGTACCCGGACGCGGCTTTTCTGACGCGCATCTTCAACGAGAGCACCGGATATGAATACAATTACGTTCCGGGCGACTGGACGGGTGTCGTCGGTTTCGGCTACCATTTTGAATACCTCGGCCCCGATCTTACGAAGTATGCGTCGGTCAACGTTCCAACGCCGTTCGACCCCGAGTCCCACCCCAATGCGCCCGACACGGTGACGCTGGAGGGGATGATCCGGACGATGAATCAGGAGCCGGATGCCACTTTCCTTTCGGCGATGGCGCCTTATCTCGACCTCAAGCTCTTCCTCCGCCACATAGCCGTGGAAACGTACGTCGCGGATTTCGACTGTATTCTCGGCGACTATTTCGGGATGAACAACTTTCACTTCTACCGGTTCGTGAACCAGCAGTTGTCCCAATTCATCCCTTGGGATAAAGACGAAGCGTTCAGTGCGACGGTGCGGCCGGTGCTGCAGAACGCCGACCAAAACGTGCTCATGCGGCGGCTCATGGCGATCCCCGAGTACAAGCAGTACTACTTCCAAGCCCTGGTCAACACGGCCACGAATGCGATGGCGGGCAACTGGATGCAACAGGAAGCCACGCGCGAGTACAACCAGATCCAGCAGGCGGCTTACGCCGACTCCAACAAGCTTTATTCGGATAATGGCTACAATGTGTCCTGCTCCAACGCTTGTTTCGACGCCGCGGCGGCATATGTAGTAGCGTTTCCCCCGCTGCGGACGCAGTTCGTTATGACTGACATCGTGACTCAGGGCTACCAGTTGCCCTCCAACTATCCGAAGCTGACCGACGGCGGTGTAGTGAGCGCAGCCTCTTGCGTGGCCTCCCCAGCGCGGGGCGGACTGGCGAGCATTTATGGCTCCAACATGGGAAAGGGCGACAACACCACGGTCTACATCAACGGCTTTCCCGCCCCGGTGTTTTTCGCCTCGCCGGGCCAGTTCAACGTGCAAATCCCCTGGGAAGTCACCGGGATGGGTACGTTCAGCATGATCGTGAACGGCATGCCCAGCAACGTCCAGTCTGCCGGCGTGATCACCTATTCTCCGGATGTTTTCGTGGTTTCGCCGACTCAGGCCGCGATTACTCACGCCGACGGCACCCTGGTATCGAGCGCGAGTCCCGCGGCCGCGAATGAAACGGTGGTCGTCTACGCCACCGGATTGGGGCCGGTAAGCGGTGCCATGGTTACCGGAGCACCCGCATCCTCGACCAGTCTTCAGGCCATAACAACAACGCAGCCGGCGACGGCCACGCTTGGCGGCGTTCCCGCCACGGTGTCCTTCTCCGGCCTGACCCCGGGCTTCATTGGCCTGTACCAGGTGAACGTACAGGTCCCCGCGAACACGGCTCCCGGCTCGTTGCTCACCATCGCCATCGGCGGAGGAATGGCGCCGGCGGTGCCGCTGCCGACTAAGTGACACTCCATTGCTGTCGCCGGCGCCGCGCTGAACCCGGCGCTGGCATTGCCCCCTTTTCGTCCGCTTTCCCGCCGAGTCCCTTGGAACGGTCCCATGGCGGTGGGAGAATGACAGATAGGCGTTGGATCAGGAGGGACCGGAACTTGCGAATCTGCCTCGCCATGGTGGCCGCGATCGACTGGGAAACAATAGAATACAGTGAAGGGCTGACCGTCCTGGCGCGTCCGAGTGCCGGCGCGCGCGAGCTCGGGCTGAGAATGTAGGAGAGATCGCGGTGGCATTCCAAAAGCAGCTCTTGTTGGTCGCGATGTTCGGAGCGCGGGCGGCCGCGCTGGCCCAGACCCCGACGGCGAACGACCTGTTCGACGGCAGCGTTCTTCACGAAGTCCGCATCACCATGCTGGACGCCGATTGGCAGGCGCTGAAGGCAGCCTACGAGACCGATACGCCATTCAATGTAGCCACGTTCCAGTGGACGGGCGCCGGCGGTCTGACCGCCTCGGCCGCCAATTTCCAGATGCATAACCGCGGCCACGGCAGCCGCAGCCCCATCAAACCGGGGTTGCACCTGACCTTCGATGCCAACGTCAAGGGCCAGACTTTCCTGGGCCTGACTTCGCTCGAACTCAAGCCCAATACCCAGGACGGAAGCATGCTCCACGAGCGGCTGTCCATGTTGCTGTTCGCCCGCATGGGTATCCCATGTTCACGTGAGGTCCATTCGACCTTTTACGTGAATGGAGAGTATATCGGCGTTTACCTGCTGGTGGAGTACCCGGACGCGGCTTTTCTGACACGCATCTTCAACGAGAACACCGGCTACGAATACAATTACGTTCCGGGCGACTGGGCGGGTATCGCCGGTGGCGGCTACCATTTTGAATACCTCGGCTCCGATCTTACGAAGTACGCGTCGGCCACCATTCCAACGCCGTTCGACCCCGAGACCCACAGCAATGCGCCCGACACCGTGACGTTGGAGGGGATGATCCGGACCATCAATCAGGAGCCGGATGCCACTTTCCTTTCGGCCATGACGCCTTATCTGGACCTCCATCTCTTTCTCACCCACATAGCCGTGGAAACGTACGTAGCGGATGACGACTGTATTCTGGGCGACGTATTCGGGATGAACAACTTCCACTTCTACCGATTCGTCAACCAGCAGTTGTCGCAGTTCATCCCGTGGGATAAAGACGAGGCGTTTTCCTGGACCGAGCGGCCGGTGCTGCGAAACGCGACCCAAAACATGCTCATGGGGCGGCTGATGGCGATCCCCGAATATGAAAAGTACTACTTCGAAGCGATCGTCAAGGTTGCCATGCTGGCCGGAGGCGACGGCGGCTGGTTGCAACAGGAAGCCACGCGCGAGTATAACCAAATCCAGCAGGCGGCTTACGCCGATCCCAACAAGCTTTATGAAAATTTGGGCTACCTTCTGCCCTGCGACAACGCTTGTTTCGCCGCCGACGCCGCGTTGGTGATGACGTTTGCGGCGGATCGGACGCGGTTCGTTCTCAGCGACATGGCGGCTGACGGCTATCAGTTGCCCTCCAACTATCCGACGCTGAACGACGGCGGCGTAGTCAACGCAGCCGCTCTCGTGGCCACCGCCGCGGGCGGACTGGCGAGCATTTACGGCTCCAACATGGGGAGCGGCGACAACACCACGGTCTACATCAACGGCTATGCCGCCCCGGTGTTCTACGCCTCGCCGGGCCAGTTCAATGTGCAAGTGCCTTGGGAAGCCACCGGGTACGCGCCGTTCGGCATGATCGTGAACGGCGCACCCAGCAATCTTCAGGATGCCACCGTGAGCACCTATTCTCCGGGTGTTTTCATGGTTTCTCCGGCTCAGGCCGTGATTACTCACGCCGACGGCAGCCTGGTGTCGGACACCAGTCCCGCGGCCGCGAATGAAACGGTGGTGGTCTACGCCACGGGACTGGGGCCGGTAAGCGGCGCGATGGTCACCGGGAATCCGGCATCGACCACCAGTCTCCAGCCCACATCGCCGGACCAGGCGACCGCCAATATTGGCGGCATCAATGCCCCGGTGTCGTTCTCGGGGCTGACTCCGGGCTTCGTTGGGCTGTGCCAGATAAACGTGCAGGTTCCCGCGAACGCGGCTTCCGGCTCGCTCCTCATCATCAGTATCGGCGGGGTATCGGCGCCGCCGGTATCGCTGTCGATTCGGTGACGCTTAATCCGCAGACGCCAGGGTTAGCCAGCGGGTGTGAGCGCACGTTTGATGTGGTAGGGTTTGTTGCCGAACTCGTGGATCCGATCCCGCTCTTCCAAACTCTTCAGGTATTTCAGCATTTCGCGGCGCACCTCGGCGGTCTCCCAGCCCGGGTAGTGCTTGGCCAGGTTCGCGCAGAAGAACTCCACGAAGCCCGGCTCCCCGTCGCCGTCCTTCTTCTTTTCCTTGCCCTTTTTCTTTTCTTTCAAACGAAACGAGGCCGCCGGTTTGGGGGCGAAGCGGAACAACTCCTCGATCCAGTCCTTGGGCAGACCGGCGGCGACACCGAATGCCATGGCGCTTTCCACGTAGGGCGCGGCCACCACGGTGCGCCCTTCTTTCAGCGTGGGCTCGATCTCCCAGCGCAGGCGGAACAGCAGGTCGGAGGCGTATAAGAGCAGCAACACTCTGGGGGTCGGCGTGAGGTTCTTGGCCTTGACCATGCGCAATTCGTAGAACGTGTTGGAAGCGTCCCAGAGGCTCCAGGCTGGGTCGGCCGCGCCGCAGCATAGGCGGGCCAGACGCTCGGCTTCGGAGCGCAGCATCACGCCATTCGTTCCATCCAGCGAGACCAGCCGTCCGGGAGGCTTGGTGTCCGCAGCGCTCTTCCGGTGAACTTTCTTAGTGTTCTTCTTTTCCGGTTTCGCCATTCGGGGCTCCCGCCCTGGCACTCAGCCACGCCAGCACCGCGTCGGTGTTCCAATCGCCCCAAGGCCTGCGTTTGGCCGTCATGAACATCTGCCGGATTTCGCGATGCTGCTCCCAAATCGAATGCCGCGCATCCACTTTCAGAAACTGAAAGATGGTGGACAGCGCTTCGTACTCCTGGATCACGCGGCCGAGGAATTGGAGATGACTTTTTTCCGGGTCCGCGATATTCGTTACGTCCTGCCCAGCCGCGTAAAAGCCCGGCATCTTGGCGTGGCCGCGCTCGGAAGCAGCCTCGGCGGACAGCGCAAAGTAGAAGACCTGGTCGGGCCAGAAGAGCGGCAGGTAAGCGTTCAGCACCCAGTGCAAATCGAGCCCACGCGCCGAATCGCGCGCCAGCGCCGTGTACAGGAACTGGTCGGCCACCACGACCTTGCCGGACCAAAGCGCGGGCAGGATCTCGGTATTCAACTGGTGCCGGAATGCCGCCGCGCTCAGGATACAATACTGCTCAGGGCTTAGGGAATGCGCCAGCTTCCGGGCTTTCAAGATGGGCGAGATGAGCGGCGAGGAGTTCCACTTATAAGTCACCACCTCGTGCCCGACGCTGCGCATCCAGGCCTTGAACAGCTTGCGCTGCGTGGTTTTTCCGGAGCCATCGGGTCCTTCGAACGCCACCAGAAAACCGCGGTTCTTGTCCTGCCTGCGCAGGAGTTCGCGGAGTCTCCGGCCTTCCGCCGCATCGGGGCACTGAAAGGACATCTCTACACCGAATATACCTTACAATCGGAGGAGACCGGACTTTAGCATGATAAACTCGCCTGGCGGCATCGCTCAAGAACGGGATCAAGTGATTCTGGCGATCAGGCAACGGCGCGAAACCGTGCTTCAGGTCATCCACTCCGCGCGCGAGCGATTGCTGATCTCGGTGTTTCGCTGCACCGACGTCGCCGTGCTGGACGCCATCGGCGAGGCATTGAACCGCAAAGTGGACGTCCGCTTCCTGATGACGCCCCGGGCCCGAGGTTGGGAAAAGAGGCTCAAAGCGTTGAGCTCGTATTTGGAGAGCATGGGCGCCAAGGTACATCCGTATTCGGACCCGGTGGTAAAGTATCACGCCAAGTATCTCCTGGCGGACGACGGCCCCGCTTTGATTACCTCGCTCAACCTGACGGCCAAATGCTTTGGGGCGACCTGCGACTTCATTCTGTTGACCCACGACCCCGGGGTAGTCGCCGGCCTGCGTGAATTGTTCGACGTGGACTGGCTGGCGCCGCATTCGACGCTTTCCTCGCACCTCAGTCCGCGCCTGATCGTCGGCCCGGAACGGGCGCGCGTCCAATTCACCGCGCTACTGGAGAGCGCCAGGCGCTCGATTCACATCATCGACCATAAGCTGGACGATCCCGCGATTCAGGCGCTGCTGAAGTCCAAGAAGGCGCAGGGCTTGGACGTGCAGGTGCTGGGCGAGGGGAACCTCGGCGGTCTGCTGGCGCACGGCAAACTGATGATCATCGACGGGCGCATCGCGGCCATCGGGAGCATGGCGCAGACGGCGCTGAGTCTGGACTTCCGCCGCGAAATCGCGGTCACCGTGGAAGAACCCAGGTGCGTACGCAAGCTGAAGAACTTCTACCGGCTGCTGGCATCCGACCGCGAATTGATGGACCCGGCCAAGGCCGCCGCTTTTGTCAGGGTGAAATAGGAGCTGCGGTACGAGTGACCAGCCAGCACCCCATTGACGTGGTGCTTAATAAGAACTATGATGCCGACTGTAGGAGGTTCGCCCATGTCGGCAACCGCAACGCCTGAGAAGAACGTATACGAGGTCGCACTCGAGAACTTTGACCTGGCGGCAAACGCGCTGGAGCTCGAAGAAAACGTGCGGGCCATGATCAAGTATCCGGAACGCATACTTTGCGTGAGCGTGCCCGTCCGGATGGATACCGGACACATCCTCCGGTTCGAGGGATACCGCGTGCAGCACAGCACCACGCGCGGTCCGGCCAAGGGCGGCATCCGGTACCACCCCAACGTCACCGTGGACGAAGTGAAGGCGCTGGCCACGTGGATGACGTGGAAGTGCGCGGTAGTGAATATCCCGTTCGGCGGCGGCAAGGGCGGCATCACCTGCAACCCCAAGGAGATGTCGATTGGCGAGATCGAGCGGCTGACCCGCCGCTATGCCAGCGCCATTCTCCCGCTGATCGGACCGGAACAGGATATCCCGGCGCCGGACGTCTATACCACGCCGCAAATCATGGCGTGGATCATGGACACCTATAGCATGACCAAGGGCTATCCGGTTCCGGGCGTGGTGACGGGCAAGCCGATCAGCCTGGGCGGATCGCTGGGCCGCAACGAAGCCACCGGCCGGGGCGTGTACTACACGGTGCTCAGCAGCGGCGAGGAACTCGGTATTCCGATTAAGGGTGCGCGCGTGGTGGTGCAGGGATTCGGCAACGCCGGGTCGATCGCCGCGCAGTTGTTGGCGAGCGCGCAGGCCGTGGTCATTGGGGCGAGCGACTCGCGGATCGCCATCTACAACCGGCACGGATTGGACATCCCCAAGCTGATCACGCACAAGGAGCGCACCGGCAGCTTGAAAGGCTTCCCCGCCGCGGAGGAGATCACGCCCGCGGAACTGCTGAGCCTGGAGTGCGAAATCCTCGTCCCGGCGGCGCTCGAAAACACCATAACAGAGGCCAACGCGCACACCATTCGCACGCGCATCGTGGCCGAAGCCGCCAACGGGCCAGTGACGCCGGAGGCGGACCGCATTCTGGATGGGAAGGGCGTGTTTCTGATTCCCGACATTCTGTGCAATGCGGGTGGCGTGACCGTGTCGTACTTCGAGTGGGTGCAGGACGAGCAGCACCTGTTCTGGGACGCGCAGGATGTCTACAACCGGCTGGAGCGCGTGATGAAGACCTCGTTCACCGAGGTGTTCAAGATTCACACCGATCGCAAAGTGAACATGCGGCTGGCGGCCAACATGCTGGGGGTCGGACGGGTGGCGGAAGCGGTCAAACTTCGCGGGCTGTATCCGTGATCGGGGTCTGACCCAAGGAATTGGATTATAATCGGCGCATCGTATGGACCAGCGCCGAGTAGCTTTCGTGGGAGCCGGAGCGGTGGCGCACTGTCACGCTTATGCGCTGGCCGTCCTGCCATTCTACTATCCGCGGGTTCCTTCGGTTCGTCTGGTGGCGGTCGCGTCGGCGAATCGGGCGAGCAGCGACGCCTTCAGCTCGCGTTTCGGTTTCGCCTCCAGCTCGCCTGCCGGCGAAATCTGGTCGCGTGGCGATATCGATACCATTTATCTGCTGGGGCCCAATGCGCTCCATTTCAATCACTTGGAACGGGCGCTCGCCATGCCTTCAGCGAAGCGCATTTATGTCGAGAAGCCGCTCTGCGCCAGCGAAGAGGAGGAGCGCGCGATAGAAAAGAACCTGATTCCCCTGGCCGGCGAGCGCGTCGTGCAGGTTGGCTTTCAGTTCCTCCAGATGCCCGCTGTGCGCCGGGCCCGCATGTTGTATCACGAAGGGAAATTCGGCCGGCCGGTGCATTTTCGGCTGTCGTACCTGCATAGCGGGTACCTCGACAGAGAGTATCGAAGTAAGCGCCCCGAACGTTTGAAGCCGGCCCCAGTGGGGGGCGCGATGGCCGACCTCGGCTCGCACGCGTTCAGCCTGCTCGTTGCATTCCTCGGCGACAGCCTGGCGGTCGTGGATGCGCGCCAGTGCGCGCCGTTCGAGGATGTTCCTTCCGCGTCCGACCTGTGCAGCATCGCTTTGCTCACCGATGGCGCCACTGGCGCGGTGGGAACGTTGACGGCCAGCCGCATCTCAGCCGGGGCCGGAGAATCCCTGGAGATGGAGATCCGCTGCGTCGATGGCGGATTCCGATTTTCGACGGAACGGCCGGACGAGCTCGAAGTCTTCGAGGCTACAGCCGGCTCGCATCGGGTTGTCCATTGCGGCAGCGATTACGGTTCCCACAGCCATTTTCCGGGAGCCGTTGTCGCGGCGGGTTGGCTACGGTCGTTTGTTCATGCGCAATACATTTTTCTGGGGGGGCTGGACGAGTTGCCCGCGCCCGACCTGCACCATGGCCTTTCGGTGCAGCGGCTGTTGCGGGAAAGCGTCAACCGCTTCACCGCGCACTAATCTAAGGGACTGTCAGGAAATGACCAGTCCAATCGCCAGCAATCGCTCCCTTACGGTCGCGGCTCTGAAAGCGTATCGGAGCCGCGACCGTAAGGGAGCGATTGGCACGGTTGTTTCGTGACGAGCCCTAGGGTGCGTCTCGATCCGTGTTCAAATAGAAGATTACGAAAATGGCGTTTCGAGGCGTGGACTATTTCTGCGTCGACTCCCTGTTCAGCGAAGAGGAGTTGCTGGTGCGGCGGACAGCCCGGCGGTTCGCCGATGAGCGCATCCTGCCGTTGATCCGCGACTGCTACCGCGAGGCGCGGTTTCCGTCCGAATTGATTCCCGAAATGGCGGAATTGGGGTTCCTGGGCGCCAACCTGGAAGGCTATGGGTGCGCCGGGATGAGCAACGTGGAATACGGGCTTATCATGCAGGAACTGGAACGAGCCGATTCGGGCGTGCGCAGCTTCGTTTCCGTGCAGGGGGCGCTGGCGATGTACCCCATCCTCCGCTACGGGTCGGAGGAGCAGAAACAGAAGTGGCTGCCACGGTTGCAGAGCGGAAAGGCGGTGGGCTGCTTCGGGCTGACGGAGCCGGATTTCGGGTCCAACCCGGCGGGCATGCGCGCCACCGCGCGGCGCGACGGCGATCGCTGGGTGCTCAACGGCGAGAAGACCTGGATCACCAACGGAACGGCGGCGGACGTGGCGGTGGTGTGGGCGCGCACCGACGCCGGCGGCGCGCTGGGCGGATTTCTGGTGGAGCGCGGCACGAAAGGGTACACCACCTCCGACATTCACGGGAAATGGTCGATGCGGGCGTCGGTGACATCCAGCCTCTCGTTTCAGGACTGCCGCGTGAGCGAACGCGACCGGCTGCCGGGGGCGAAGGGGTTGCAGGCCGCGCTGGCGTGCCTCTCGCAAGCGCGGTACGGCATCGGTTGGGGCGCGACGGGCGCGGCCATGGACTGCTACGAAACGGCGCGGTCCTATTCGCTCCAACGGAAACAGTTCGGCGGGCGGCCCATCGCGTCGCATCAGCTCGTGCAGGAAAAGCTGGCCTGGATGATCACCGAGATCACCAAAGCGCAATTGCTGGCGGTGCACGCGGGACGGCTCAAGGACCAGGGAAAGATCGAGCCGGCGCAGATTTCCATGCTCAAGCGGAACAATGTGGCGATGGCGCTCGAGTGCGCGCGGCTGAGCCGGGATTTGCTGGGAGCCAACGGAATTACGGACGAATACCCCGTCATGCGTCACCTATGTAATCTGGAAACCGTCAAGACATACGAGGGGACGGATCATATACATGCGCTGATCATTGGGGAAAAGGTTACGGGGATCGCAGCGTACGAGTAGGGGCCGTGGCCGGGGGCCAGGGGTCGGGGGCCGGGGGACAGCGAACGGGGCCAAAAGGGGCCGAGCGAATTCATGATTCTTTACGCACTGACAATCGTGGTGAGCGCCTTCCTGTTGTTTCAGGTTCAACCGGTGATCGCCAAGATCATTTTGCCGTGGTTCGGCGGCTCGGCTGCCGTGTGGACCGTGTGCATGTTGTTTTTTCAGATGGCGCTGCTGCTGGGGTACCTCTATGCGCATGCGCTGGTGCGCTACCTCAAGCCGCGAACGCAAATGCTGGTTCACGCGGGCCTGCTGCTGGTGAGCGCGCTGGCGCTTCCGGTGTACCCCAACACTTCGTGGAAACCAACGGGCGGGGACGAGCCCACGCTGCGGATTCTGGGATTGCTGGCGGTGACGGTAGGTCTCCCGTATTTTCTGCTGTCCACCACCGGGCCCCTGCTACAAGCGTGGTACGCCCGGCGGTTCCAGGGCGCCATGCCGTACCGGTTGTACGCGCTCTCGAATGCCGGCTCCATGTTCGCGCTGGTGAGCTACCCTTTTCTCTTCGAGCCGGTGTTCACGACGCACCAGCAGGCCTGGATGTGGTCGGCGGCGTATGGCGTGTTTGTGGTGCTGTGCGGCGTGACGGCGATGAAGTCGGGGCCGGGGACCGGGCTCGCTGCGCTCGCGGGGCCGGGGGCCAGGGGCCAGGGGCCGGGGGCCGACAGCGCCGCGGCGGATGCGGACATCGTGGCGCCATCGGCCAAGAAGTATTTGATGTGGCTGTTGCTGCCGGCGGTGGCCTCGTTGTTGCTGCTGGCAATCACCAATCATATTTCGCAAAACGTGGCATCCATTCCGTTCCTGTGGGTGCTGACGCTGAGCACCTATCTGCTGACGTTCATCCTGTGCTTTGAAGGCAGCGGCTGGTATCGGCGCAATCCCTATCTGCAGCTTCTGGCGGTGGCGCTGGGGTCCATGGCATACGCGCTGAGCGTGGATTCCACCGGCAGCGTTCCCATCCGGGTGATGGTGCCGCTGTTTACGATGGGCCTCTTTACCTGCTGCATGGTGTGCCACGGCGAGCTGGCGCGGCTGAAGCCCGATCCGCGCTACCTCACGCACTTTTACGTCATGATTGCGGCGGGCGGAGCGCTGGGCGGACTTCTGGTGGGCCTGGTGGCGCCGCACCTGTTCAACGCCCTCTACGAGATGCCGCTGGGCCTGGTGGCCTGCGCGGTGCTGGTGGTGTGGGTGCTGCGGCAGGACGCGGAGCTCAAATGGTTTCAGCGCTGGCGACAGCCGGTACCCATTGTGGCGGCGGTGCTGACGGTGGCGCTGGCGGTATTCGTGGGCATGCAGATCCGGAGTTCGGTGCGCGGGTCGCGCGAGCTGGTCCGCAATTTTTATGGCGCGCTGAAGGTGCGCGATAACGGCCCGGCCACCCAACTGGATGCCACCCGGACCCTGACCCACGGCACCATCAACCACGGCGAACAGTTTCTGAATCCGGCGCGCCGCGATCTGCCGACCACGTATTACGGTCCGGACACCGGGGTGGGGCTGGCCATCCGGGAAAGAGGGAAGACCAGGGCCATCCGGGTGGGTGTGATCGGGCTGGGCACGGGGACTCTGGCGGCGTACGGGCGGGCGGGAGATTATTACCGCTTCTACGAGATCAACCCGCTGGTGCTGCGGCTGGCGCACACGGAATTCAGTTTCGTGGGCGATTCGAAGGCCAAGGTAGATGTAGCCATGGGCGATGCGCGGTTGTCCCTGGAGCGCGAGTCCCCCGAGAATTTCGATGTTCTGGCGGTGGACGCGTTCTCCAGCGACTCCATCCCCGTACACCTGCTGACGCTCGAGGCCATGGAGTTGTATTTCCGGCACCTGCGGCCGGACGGCGTGCTGGCGATGCATATCTCCAATCGCTACTTGGATTTGGAGCCGGTGCTGGCGGGGGAGACCCGCGCCACCAGGAAAGTGGCGCGCCTGGTGGACACCGACGACGACGATACGCAGGATGTTTTCGCCGCCACCTGGGTGCTCATCACCTCCCCGGCCAGCGGTTTCCACGGCGAGGAGCTGAAGAATTCGACGGAAATCGGGTCGCACCGGACTGTGCGATTGTGGACAGACGACTACAGTAATCTTTTCCGGATCTTGAAATAGAGGTATGATAGAGGGGAACCGCGTCCGTATCCCAATATAAACAGACAGTTAAGTCTGTTATTCAGATTGATGTTGGTGTATCATCAATTTGGCTGAGGAAAAATCATGGACGCCGCTTACAAGCATTTCAACAAGACCGTTCTATTTCTCGCGACCGTGCTGCTCATGGTGGTACCTGGACGCGCGCAAACGACGTTTGTTCTGAACAGCGGTGCGAGCCCCGCCGCGGTTACGCTGTTCACGAACCAGTACGTGCCGGTCACCGTTGCTGCCTCGGACGGAAGTTCGATCCCGTTCACGACATCGATACTGGACACGAGCGTCCATCCAACCGGTCTCACCTGGCTGGGTGCGACCGGTGGGTCGACTACGCCGACTATTCTGTACTTCAGCATTGTCACGACGGGGAATATGGTGGCTGGCCAAACGTACTCCGCCGCGGTCACCCTGACGTCGGGTGCCATAACCGGCATCATTAACGTCTCGTTCACGAACGGCTCGGGGAGCGGCGGCGGCACGCTTACTCCGAGCCAGACTTCCGTGATCTTGAGCGCGGCGTCAGGATCGAGTACCTCGGCTCAGATCACTCTGAGCAACAACACCGGCAATACGGTTACGTTCCCCGCACCCACCGTAGGGACGACCTCGGGCGGCAATTGGCTGGCAGCGGCGGTAAGCGCCAACACGCTGGCCGCCGGCGCCTTCGCGACCCTGACCATCTCGGTGCCCAATGGGTTGACGTTGGCGAACGGCACGTATTATGGCACGGTTACCATCTCGCCTATCGGCGGGGGATCGTCGTCGCAGATTACCGTCACGTTCACGGTGGGGACGGGTGGGGGAACCGGGAATCTGATCGCCAGCCCCAACCCGATCTACTGGAGCTACACCACAGGAAGCGCAACGTACCCCTCAAACCAGTCGATAACGCTTACCAGTGCTTCCAGCGCCGGCTACTACACGGCCAGCGTGAGCCCTTCCAATTCCTGGCTGTTAGCCAACGGCGTCGCCACTACCACTTCGGGTTATTTCACCTCCGGCTCGGGGACAATTACTATTGCGCCTAACCC
>Ga0224534_1000961_pt1 | contig 16313 bp, 17 predicted proteins | sample 714E12024metaG_FD_172012 | JGI IMG/M metagenome (GOLD analysis project Ga0224534, IMG submission 172012) | Peat soil microbial communities from Stordalen Mire, Sweden - 717 E1 20-24 | ecosystem: Environmental > Terrestrial > Soil > Wetlands > Peat | place: Sweden: Norrbotten County, Stordalen... | reverse complement strand
GTCACCTCTTTGACAACCTTCTCCGATAGGCGGATTACGGCATTGCGCGTGACCGTAAACCAGGCGTCGGCCGGATCGATTTCTCGCACGCCTTCTCTCGTCACCTGCGCTAACTCCTCGGAATGCTGGATCACTCGCTGAAGCGGGTACTGGGCGGACTCCTCCGAGCCACTGCGCCCGTATACTGCCGCCGCAAGAGTGATCCGGTAGTAATGCTCGACGGAGTTGTTAGCTCCCGCTCGTTGGCCGTGATAACGCTCTACGACTCCGACCTCTACGCGGTGCTCCGGAGTTTCACGCGCGGCCTGGGCCAGCGTCTCAGCGTGAAGCGTCATGAGGCCGTTCGAGGCGAGTTTGGAGTACCGGGCGACTTGCTCCTTGAGTTTCTGAACCTCTATACGCACTGCCACACTACTGAGTTCGGGCGGAAGAAGTTTCAACCCGCCACTTTTGCTGATGTAGTCATTGAACAGCCCCAGCAGGGCGTCTGGATTGAGCACCTGGATTTGCGATTCTTCAGGTATTGCGAGCGATGGTCCGATCCAACCCAACGCAACTCGCGGTTCCGGCCTCTCGGTTGGTTTGTCCACGACGGTGAGTGTGTAGCGCTCTCCTTGCGCGATCTGCCGCTTTGGGTCCGCGACGTCCTCAATGGCCGAAAAGCCCGCGGCAACCAGGGTCACGCGGGCAAAGTGCCCATTGGCTCCAGAGAGCGTAGCGCCTCGCCGGAGCCCGCGTGCGATTCCATACGGCCAAATGCCTCCCGGTGATTTTCGGGCTTGCTGGGGAACCGCTACAGTCTCCGAGTCCAGGACAAAAGGCGCTAGCTTCTGCCGCATTTCTTCAAGCGATGCTGCGATCCAGCGGCTGTAGGCATCGCGAAAGGCTTCGCGTATCTTCGCGTCGGCATCGGAAAGGGCGCTCTGTCCAAGTTGGACTTTGCCCGAGACCATTCGGGTTGCGGAATAGAGGTTTGCGCCCGTCCACGGATCAAGGGCAGAAACGTCACCCACCACGATGGCGTCAAACGAATGCACCGAGCCGGCCTGCACCATATGCGCAGTCCTTACCGCAAGGACCCTCGGCAGGACCACTATTACCCGTTCATCGGGAGAGATCATCCGGTCCGGGCTAAGTTCCAGGACTTGGCCGGGAAGTGCGGCTTCGAAGCGGGAGCGGAACTCACCCTGCGCCAGTGACTGCGCGTCAAACCGTGGGTCCGGTGCGGGATCTGTAAGGAGCACTCGTTCTGCCAGAACATACCGAACTGGCATCTCGGCATGGGCAGCCGCCAACGCCAAAAGAACAACAGGCGCGAGCCGCATCTCATTTGACCCTGAGGATGGCCGCGTGGTCGTCCAGGCTCACGACGTCGTAGTGCGCAAGCAGTGGCTCAAGCGTTGCCGAAACGTCCCCTCCCGATTTACCGTTCAGTTTTATGGTGACCGACTCGCTCGATGCTGCCCCTCGGAACTGCGTGCTCATGACAAAGCCCGCATTGCGCAACGCTTGTTTTAGTGCCACGGTGACGGAGGGGTTTGCGACGTTGTCGATGCGCAACAGGTACTCGCTCGCGGAGGTCGTCGATACCCGCGCTTCGGTGCGCTGATTCTGCCGTAGCGCGCGGGTAATCTCCCCGGGAATGATATCGCTGGCTTTATTCAGCGCCAGTTCGGTCGCGACGGTGCGGGCCAAATCGTCGGAGACTTGATCCCCCGAGTCGGCTGCCACGTTCTTGTCGGGGAGCAGTAGTTCGCCGTCGCTGATTCGCAGAACCCTGTACGTCACCTGGGCGGTGAACCGATGCGTCGTGGGATCGGCAGGTGTCAACCGGTTCAGAGCGACGGCCATGCAGTCTTCTGGTTTTACACTCGGGTCCTGCTGTAACGTACTCAGGATTTCGTGGTAGAGCGCGTCTTCGTCTGAAAACTCTCGGCCCATCAGGTTGATGTCATAGAAATTCGTCATAAGACCACTCGTCTTCAGGATTTCGCCCAATTTGGCCCGCACTTCATTCGTTCCCCCAGCGCCCTTTTTAGTGGTGTCCGAATATACGACCAGCTTGTGGTAGGCGGTGCTGGTGTCGCTGAACTCTGCCTTTGCATTCTCCTCGTGGCGGAATGAATCTTGTGCGGCACTGGCCTGCTCCTTCACACTCCCACTGTTGTGGCGGTCCCATTCCGCACCAGACGCGGAGGACTGACTGGCGGACAGCTTTTCGCTCGCCGATCCAGATACATTCATGGCCGCACGTTCAGTCGCCGTCAAGGATCCATCGGAGCCTGATCCTCGTAACGCTGCCCGCTCCGAAGCGCTGGCATTGATCTTGGCCGATCCCTGGTAGTCCACAGATTCCTGTGATTGCGACGCCCTGCTCCCCTGGTCTGACGATGCGTGTGCCGCGTCCAGGGCATACGATGCGGCTTCAGATTCGGCGTTGGTCTGGGCCGAGGAGGACTTAGTATCATGGATGTTCTTGCGGTTGTCCGTGACTTCTTCCCTGAGAACCTGCGGTTGCGCTCGATTTGGGTCCATTCCCTCAACCGTGTAAGCCAGCACAAACGTTCGAAACTTGCCCTCGTTTTCCTGTGTCAATGAGAGTCCCAGCGAATGTTCAAGATAGTCGCGCATCGCTTTGCCGTCAATTTTAAGGATGACTTCAGCCACGGCAACCGCACCCTGCACGTCTACGCTCTTCACCTGTGTGTCGAGGATCATTGCGGCCGAGTGATCGACGACGTCGCGGATGACGCTGTCGGCCTGAGCACCGAGTTTCTGGCGGTTTCCATAGACCTGAAACAGCGCCTGTGCCACAGCGTCTGCCACAGCAGATTGTTGTGCGACCGCCAGGGCCTGCTGATTGATCGCGGCTGTGTCTTTTTTCTTTCCTGCCGGAACTGGAGCTTGCCCCTTCCCCGATACGGTCAGCGTCTCGGCGGAAACGATACCCTGACAGAGGAGGACGATAAGTCCCCAATATCCTAATTTGGACATCATGAGTCGATTACACCATCGCTTGGCGAGCGCGTACAAGTCCCCTACGTACCACTGCCGATAACGCGCGGTGACAACACACTATGGATAACCAAGGTTAATAGAGCTGCTGCTTGGCAGCTTCTTCTTCCGTACATTTTGACCGGAATTTCTATTTTGGCTTCCAGATTCCATGAATTGTACTGCCATCACCAGTCGCTCCACCATGTAGGCGATCACGCTCAGCCACAGGCGGACCTCGTTGGACCGGAACCGGTGGCAGCTCAGCCGCGTCATCTTGACCGCCTGCTTGCCTTCCTTGATCCACTGTTCCGCCGTGCCCCGCTTGTTGTAGAACCGCAGCACCGCCCGGCTGTCCGTCTCCAGGTTGGTCACGACCAATCCCACGCGGGGGAACAGCTCCCCGAAGTGGAATTCCACCTTCGCCACCACCCGCCGCGCCGTCTTCCAACTCGCAGCTTGATGAAGAAAGCTCTTGTACCAGAACACCGGATTGTGGCTTGGTCTTTCCGCAGACCGCGTCAACAACTCCGCGACGTCCCGCTCCAGGCTGTCGTTGGCCGGAATGCGGATGGCGCACTTCACGCCGCGCTCCTCCAGCACCTCGTAGACCTCGGGCCTGGCGAAGGCGGCATCGGCCCGGAACACGACTTCCTTGCCCAGTTTCTGCTGCCGCGCGATCTCTTTGCGCCGCAACCGCGTCACGTATAGTCACTTCACCAACCGTGGCGTGTTGCTTCAAGAAGGGCAGGAAACGTCTTCGACACGAATGACACTAATTCTGAACTCCTGCAAAAAAAGAGGTGAGAAAATCAATGACCATCGAAACCATGGCTAGAGAATTCCGCTACGATTCCGTCCGGCTCCCAGATCCGGATGCGAGGCTCACCGTAGAGGAAGTCCGCACTGCATTTTCGGCGACGTATCCGGAGATCGCGACGGCTGTCGTTACCGGACCCGAGGCGGTCGGGAACAAACTGGTCTACCACTTCGCGAAGGCGATCGGCACGAAGGGGTGACGAAGAAAAACGTCCTCAGCGAGCTCCAGCGCGTAATCGAAGGACAGACTGGCAAGACCAGTCAGATCGTTCGGGAGTTCAAGAGATGTCCACAGTTCCAACAGTCCTGCCAAATCCTGGTGCACGCGCTCCGGCACAACGTTTACGGCCGCAAGAGTCCGGCCATGAAGGCGCCGCTCGGACTCGTGCCCCCTGGCTGATTGCGCCCGGACGCAGCCTGAGCGTTCCGCGACTCGATCAGGTTGGCTTTCGACACTCCTCATTCGGAAGCGATGCAGCCGCGGCGCGATTCGCCACCATTCTAGTCGAACTCGGCATCGGCAGTCCGTCCGATTGGACCGCATGTGGGCGGGAACCCGCGAAGTTCTTGCGCCGGACGCTCGACCGGTTTGTGAAGAGTCACGCTGAGCCTGCTATCGACGGCGCCTTCGAGCTTTCCGTGACCCTTTCGACGGACCCTCACGAATGGTGCGAGACCGAGGATGAGCCTGACGGTTCGCAGATGTTCATCTATATCGAGGCGTCGTCGTGCGGGTTCGTGAATCTTGGGGCCGCCCTCACTCTTTGCGAAAAGGAAGACCCACGGCTGCCAGTGACGTTCGCCCGGCTTTTCCTGCGGGGCCTCGGGCGGCTTTTCCGAGTATACGATGATCGCGATGCGGAGGAGCATCTTTCGCTCCTTGAAGGCAGCTACGATCCCGCGGAGGACCGTGAAGCGCTGGCGGCTCCGCCTGATCGCAAAAACATCTTACCGGCGTGCATGAACCAACGGCCACTGGGCCGCCGCGCGCTGAAGGCAATACTGGCCCGGATGGCGCCGCGGAATCGAGTACTGCGCCTGCTCCAAGCAACGCTCGAACTGGATCGGATATCGCGCCGAGTGCGGTTTCCGGAGATCCCGGAACCAGTCCGGGAGATGTTCTGCGATTGCAATCCACCGGTTCCGATCCTGCTGGCGATCTATCGACCAGGCGACGCCATTGAAACGTGTTTCGACGACGAGAGCCAGTCCATGCTCGAACAGACGCCCGAACCGTGGCCGTTGATTCCGTTTAACGGGACGGATCCGACAAGCACCAAGCTGGCGTTTGGCTGCCTGAGCGGCGCGCTTGAGACGCTTGCAGCCGCTCGCCGGGTGCTCGACTTGGTGCCTGGCTGGGAGGCGATCCGGCGGGACCGTCAAAGACCATGATGAAAACAACGCATTTTGGTTCGAATCGAAGTTATGGCCTTTCGAAGGCAATCCTGCTCTATTCGGACGGCCAGGAAGCGTTCGCGACCGTCCACGAGCCCAAAGACTCGCCGGATGGCGGGCCGCCTTATCTCGATGCCGGCGAGCCGCTCTCCGTGGGCTTCTTGAGGGACCTGGCAAGAGCGCTCGGGCAAACAGTGCAGCGGGAGATTCTTCCGGCCAACGTCCTCGCGCGCACGCCAGACATGGTCGTTTGGTGGACCAAGCAGCAGCGACGCGTCATGTTCTATAGCGAATCGAGCGACGGCCGAACGCTGAACGGCCAAGTGTTTCCCCAGCCGCCACTGGTCTTCAGAGTTTGCGGATCTGAACTGGCGATACGCGCCTTGTCCCAGAACAAACGGCCCGCAGCCGACACGGTGCTTATGTTTGCACCGTATTGGAACTGCGATGGGGCAGGACGCGTGTGCCAAGGCAGCATGCGCGTCCCGGGAACGCTGTGCCTTGAAGCAATGAAGGCGTGGGAAAGGGCATTCTTTGAAAGCGAGTTCACCCACGCTGCGATTGGCGCCCGGCTGACGACGCACCCGGAGGGTTTCCTCGGATTGTGGCGAGACCTGATGAGCACCGCGGGAGCGTTCCCCTCGGAGTCTCTCGTCAAGAGCGGTGACACGCTTGACTCCTTTGTTCAGACCCGGGAGGACTGAGTGCACACGATATTCCCGTACCTGCTTCGGCGGACCATCAAAGTGGCGGTGGTCGGTTGCGGGGGAACGGGCAGCGCGGTTGTTGGCGGGTTGCCGCATCTTCACCAGGCGCTTATCGCGGGCGGGCATCCGTCCGGCCTGGCGGTGACCGTGATCGATGGTGATCGGATCTCGGCCGCGAACTGCGTGCGCCAACCGTTCTCCGCTAGCGAGATTGGGCTATTCAAATCGGTCGTTCTCATCAACCGGCTGAACCTGTTCTGGGGACTCAATTGGCAAGCCGTCCCGCAGCATCTGGGCGCCGGTCACAAGCTGGACAACGATGTTGATCTCGTCATCGGTTGCGTCGACAGCAGGGCTGCCAGAGCCAAGATACATGACGCGCTCACAGCAACGTGGTGCGGCATTTCCTACTGGCTCGATCTCGGCAACAATGCGGACACGGGGCAGTTCGTCCTCGGACAGCCTCTCAATCGAACTAACAGGCATAAGGCTCACCGGCTTCGCGCAGTTTCGGAGCTTTTCCCCGAGATCATCGATCCGGCGCTCGATGACGATCAGCAACCCAGTTGTAGCGCCGCCGAGGCGCTGGAGCGGCAACACCCGTTCATCAACCAGACGCTAGCAAACCACGCGCTTGCGCTGCTGAGCCGCCTCTTTCGGTGCGAGCCGATGGCGCACCACGGCGGCTTCCTGAACTTGACCAGCGGAGCGTTGGTCCCTCTCCGAGCAGAACCAAAAGTCTGGAGACGCATGCGACGCACAATGCGGAAGCCGGAATAAACACAACAGCTATTCCACCAATCCATAAGGCAGTCAACATCTGTTCAATGCAGGTCCCTTCACCTCGGCATGAATATGCCGTTGGGTAAACACATCTTTCAATTCACAATTCACCAACACAGGAGACAAAATGTCAGAAACTAGCACCCTAATTGGGTACGCAGGCCGAACCATCAATCGAGAAGACCTGGCCCTCGTTCCCACACCGCCGGCAACGGCAACTCACCAACCCGTACCGCATCATGAAATCGTCCAGGCGCTCGTGGAAACGCTTGGATTCCGTCACATTGGCGTGGTTCACGACGAATACGCAGTATCGCCGGACGGCATGAAGATGTTCGGTGTACTCGACCTGGAGACCGAGATGCACGGAGCGCGTTTCTCGATCGGGCTCAAAAACAGCCACGACAAGAGTATGAGACTCGCGCTGACTTGTGGGTACAAGGTCTTTGTTTGCAGCAACATGGCGTTCAGCGGCGATTTTACTCCGGTCCTCGCGAAGCACTCGAAGTCGCTAAACCTCCTCGATTCTATCTCAGTCGGCGTCGATCGAATGCAGCGCAACTTCGGTCCTATGCAAAAGCAGGTGGAGTCGTGGCGAGGAATGGAATTGAGCAACGTCGCAGCAAAGATGATCGTCTACGAGGCGTTTATCGAGAGCGAACTCGAGGTCCCGAAGCACCTGGCTCGGCGCGTGCATGACTTGTATTTTGAACCACAGTACGAAGACTTCCGGCCGCGGACCCTGTGGAGCCTGTCCAACGCATTCACCTCGGCCTTCAAGGAACTCGACCCGATCCCGCAATTCAAAGCCACGGCGAAGCTGGGCGGATTCCTGGAAGAGCGGCTCGCGCGGAAGTTCTGAGCCGGTGCGACGACGGTGGCCGTGGGCCGGCCGAGCCAGCAGCCACCGCGCTGAACATTGATCGGGCCACTGGCGGTCGAAAGCGACTCGGTGCTGTGCGAGGAGGGAGAACCCGCCGTGAGCTACTTCAATCTTGAAATTAACCCGCAGATGGCAATTTCGCTTGTCCATTGCCTCAACCGGCGGTACAGGGGCGCCCGGAAGTTTCCGGTAACGGCCCCCGACGCACAAGGCACTCTGATCGTCTGGGCGCGCGATTCCCAAGAGTGCCAGGAGCATCTGCTGAACGCGCTGTTCGACCTCCTCTTCGCGAGAAATCGCGTCGCGGCTGCGGTATTCAATCCAGCGTGCATATTTTGCGGAGGAAAAACGCAAAGCCGGGGACGCAATAGTTCGGGTACAAGAGGATGGCGCTGCGTAAACTCGGAGTGCCAACGAAGCTTTGTCATAGACCGCAGCTTCCGGGGTGGCATTAACCATCCGACCCAGTCGAAGAAACCAGAATTTCACCGCCTCGTTTTTGTCGAAGGCAAAACAATTCGGGAAGCGTGCGACGCACTCGGACTCTCCATGAGCACCGGTGACAACTGGTTCAGGAAAATGGTGGCGTTTTGGCGGCAGATCGATCACAGGTGCCCTTGCGGAAGGGATCTGCGCCATCGAGGATCGTGCCAGTTTCGGCGAGAATATCGCGCTGGAGAGGAAAAGGCGAATCACAACAAACAGACAGTGGAGCTTTCGGAAAACGGCCGTGTGCGAGCGGGCGAGGCCGCTACTGATTGAACTTCATCGGGGTGGCCTGATCATGCACCTGAAAGCGCCGCGATCAGCGAGAGCACGAGGTTATAGGTGGCGTGCATCAGCGTTGCTGCGGCCGTAGAGCCGGACCGCACTCGCATCCAACCAAACGCAAGGCCGGTCAGGATTGTGGCGTAGAGGCGGAGGCCACTCCGGTCATTGTGAGAGAACGCGAAGGCAATTGCCGCGAGACAGACTGCCGCGCCGGCCGCCGCCGACTGTGGCACGCCTCTGCGTTTCAAAAGCTCGAAGATCAGCCAGAAGAGGAGACCGCGGAAAAGCATCTCCTCGATCATTGGGCCAGAGAAACTGGCCAGGAGGATCCGCTGCGGGGGAGGAACCCCTCCCAAGGACTGCTGGAAGAACCGGGCGATCCACCAAATGCTAGCGGCAGCCGCAACGCCCGCGATTAGGCTGTAAAACCAGAATCCTTGACGCGGCGCCACCCAGCCTAGGCGGCGCAGCCATTCGGTTTTTCCAAGCACGCGATAGCCGTAGATCAACAGGAGCAGGGTCAGCAAAAGAGCCAATCCGAATGCGGCCGGCTTCGCCGCGACCGCCGTGACCTGCCATACAAAGAGGCAAGCGACCGGCAGGAAGAGTTCCGGATTGGCCGTGATGGTTCCGCGAAGGAGTACTGTGAAACGGGCCAACGCTACCCTCATTCCCGGCCCGTGCCATTGCTTAATGTAGCTCCGATCTCTCACACATTTTACCTGCTGTGCTTATACGGTATAAACGCTTCAGCATGCTTTAAGAGCCCGCCGAACCATGTCCCAAGGGCGAGTTCGCCGTTCTCGCGGCGGAAGACCGCAAAGCGGCGTCCGGCGTTAAGGATAGCAATACTGATTTTACCTGCCCTGTGAGCGGCTATCTCCAAACGGGGTTCTGGGAGATCATTGCCGACATTCGCCGCAAATTGATCGGAGACTTCATCTCGGAGCATGATACCGCAGATGGCCTGTAGCTTCGAATCTTCGGCAAACGCGGTTTCTTTGAATGGCTTATCTGGCTCTTCGCCGGCCAATTGTACGCACCGCCGATTAGACGCCGCAATGACCTCGGCAGCGGACACGCCGGGGACACCTTGCGACGGTGGCGCCTCCACTAGGTCGTCTGTTTCGCCAAGACCTTCATTGAATAAGTTTGTCTGAAGCCTCCGCTCCAGCGTCTGTTTTGTTTCACCATCATCGGTCCGTGGATTGTAGGAGTTTCGTGTGTCTCGCCTCGCTGCAAAAGCTCGCTGCAACTATTACCCTCTGCCGCTTAGAGAAGCGGAGAGAATCCGAAACCTAGTGCAGTTTCCCGCCGAGCCGTTTTCCGCTCTGGACCCGTGCGTTGGAGAAGGCATAGCGTTTGCCGCCATTACCAGGGATTCCAGCGCCCGACGCTATGGAATAGAGCTGGACGCTTACCGCGCGGAACAAGCCGGTCCAATGCTGGCGAAGATCATCCAGGGCAACTGCCTTGAAACCCATTGTCCGGTTGAGTCCTTTTCGTTCATCTACGAAAATTCGCCGTACGACTGGGCGCTCTCAGCAAACGCGCGGGAACGACTTGAGGCCGTTTTCCTGAATCACACTTTTCGGTGGCTCATTCCGGGTGGCGTTCTCGTTCTCGTTATTCCCGCAGAGCGGGCGGCGGAGTGTGCGCAGGTTCTGGCCTCCCACTTTAAGCGTTGCCGGATCTTTCGCCTTGGCGATCCGGAATCTGTCCGCTATCGCCAGGTCCTCATTGCCGGCGTCCGGCGCACTCGGCGCGAGCGCGAGCAACTTCGCGATCGCGAGATCAGCGAAGGGCGTCTCCTTTTCACGACGCTCGGACGCCAATACGAACGTTTAACGGAGTTGCCCGAGTTCTGCGAAGATCCATACACCGTGCCACCGACCGGCCCGGTCACACTGACTTTCAAAGGGCTGCCGCTCGACGAGTTGGAGGACCTGATCCCGACGTCGCTGGCGTCCCGGCAGGCGGCGAGAATTCTTGCCCCGGAGCCAACCGTAATCGGAGGAAGGCCCCTCACACCGTTGCACGCCGGCCAGGTTGGCCTCGTAGCCTGTTCCGGTGGGATCAACGGCATCTTCGGCGCTGGCGAGGAACGCCACATCGCGGCTTGGAAGAGCAAGAAGGTCACGACGAAGTTCACGGAAGAAGAGGCGGACGGGACCACCATCATCCGCGAGCGGGAACGATTCGTGCAGGAGCTTTCCGTCGTGTTCGCAACCGGAGAGACGGGCACGCTCGAATGAGTCCCGGTTCTCGCAAGATCCGGCCGAGCGGTAAGGGCGTGTCCGGTTTATGCGGAATCGCGGGCGACGCGCTGGAAGGCGAATGCCAATGAAGAACGCACATGAACGCTTTGGCTGGTTGGAGTTTGACAAACAGCTCAGAGATACGAGAACGAGGATTCGCGTCGCACTGGACCGGTTCATTGGGGAACCGGCTGAGAACAAAGAGGCATCCGGGGTCTGCCATCTTATTTCCGTTTTCGGAAACGATGTCGACATCGGCGCCATCTGGGCGGCCATCGCGGGCCAGGAATGGCTGACGGTCGCCGGTCCCGGCCTTACCCAAAGAAAAGTATCGTTGGGAAAAGATGCTCGGGTGTTGCGTGGGACGGTAACCGTCGCTGGACGGATCCGAAGCGTGCGCCACTTGATGGCCGTGTCCTCCCAGATGGCTGATGATACCGATGTTGGGAGGATCATCCTGAGCCAGGGCAATCCGGAGTTTGTCCTGTACCGGATTTCGCAACGGCTCGGACTTCCAGTTCACCCTACATGGGCGAATTGGTTTTGGCGAACGTTGGTCCAGCAGAAACGCACGCAGCGTTTGGATGGCTTGGGCTATCGGCCGCTTGCGGTAGCCGGAACGAAGGAGGAATTCTTGCAGTGGATCGGAACTGCGGTGAGGCTGAAGGAAATCGAGATTCCTGACGATGGCAGCTCGGTCGATTGGGAATCGTTCGATACGAGTACGCTTGGCTGACGGCGGCGCGCGGCGAGTTCAAGCGAATTCACTGTTAGCCAAGTCCTTCGCGTCTACTCGCGAGGAATCCGGCGGGCGCTGAAGACGGCGGCTATCCGAGGCGCCGACTCCGCGGCAAGGTGGATCGGCGGAACCAGGCGCGTTTGGCGGTATCTATCACTCCAGGATGCGGCGGACCTGTCCGCCTTGTGCATCTGGCACACAGTTATGCGCCGGATGTTGAGACGGGCGATTCCGGACCTTGGACCTCAACTTTCGCATCGCAATTCTGGGGGGTACCAGCTCGGGCATTTTCAAGAGAAACGCCATTTTGCAAGAGGGAGCTATAATTGCTTTCTGATCTCATGGCTCCTAACCGCCATTCCGCAGCAGGCCCCGCCGCCGGCTTTGCGTATCAGTTTGAGCGCGCATTAAACTGGCTTGCGCAGAAAGACGCCGGCGCCTCTATCGGCATCGAAGCCGGCGACGACGTCGAGGTGCGCAATTCCGACGCCACATCGGTTCTTGAGGAAGATAAGTATTCAATTCGCGAGTCCGCCCAGCCGTTCAGCGATCGATCAAAGGGCCTGTGGAACACCTTGGGGATATGGATTGAGGCCATCGATTCAGGAGAGCGGTCAATCGACTCCACGTCTTTTCTGATGGTCACAAACAAGGCGGTGCCGAATTGTATTGCACGGCGAATCGCCCGCGCGAAATCAAAGGCAGAAATCGAGGCCTGCATCGCGGAGTTGCAAACTGCGGGCGCAAATCCCCCAGAGCACATTTCAAAGATCGTGACGCGGGTTCTCAGCCCCGAATCAGGCGACACGCTGCAAGCAGTGATCCAACGAATTGATCTATCAGATGCCTCGGACGGCGCCGCTTCTCCTGACCTGCGGAAAAGCACAATCGGGCATCTGCAGCTGCCAGACTGGTGCTTGGAACATTCAGACTCGATTGCCGACGAGCTCTTGGGTTGGCTGCATAAAGCTGTCATGTCAGCATGGCTCCAGAAACAGCCCGCCTGGGTGCAACGCGACCATTTTGTCAACCAGTTTCATGCGATTCTGGACCGCCGAAAGCGCCAAGTGAAACGGGAACGGGCTGAACTCTTAATCCCCGTTACCGACGACAAGGTCGGGAGCGAAAAGGGCCGACCTTTCGTGCGGCAGCTGTATTTCGTCTCCGACGACGACATGATCGTCGACACGGCAATCCGGGAGTTTATACGCTGCAACATCGAAAAGGCGCGCCTGTCCAAGGAAGGCAACGTCACCGACGATGACTGGAGGGCGTTCGAAAACGTACTCGTGTCGCGGTGGAGCAAAATTCGCTCGCGAGTTTTGCGCATGAAGAGCGGTGCCGCCGAACAGGATGTCGGCTTTGAAATCTTCTCGGACACAACCTTGGACCATAGGGAGAAGCTCGCCGGAAGCGACACGGAACAGGTGTACCTCACTTCAGGAACTTACCACCGGTTGGCCGATTTGCTGACTGTAGGCTGGCACCCCCGCTACGAAGCTCTGATGCGGGAGATATTGGGCAAGCAATGATCGACGTACTTTTTGAACAGCGCGTCGTCCAAAACACTGGGCTTGCGGCCGAGGCGGTCTGGCATGCGGTAAATGAGACGTACAATGCAAAAGGCCGCGCGGAAGGTGTGCCGCTTCCCCTCATCTTTCTGGTGCTTCCGCTCACGTTTCACCAGCGCACTGCCGTCTCGCTCGCGTCCAAGACTCAGCCGGGTGCGCTTTATAAGCTGCTTGCGGAAGACCGGGAGGTGACGGTCGGCCTGCAGGCTAGAATGCAGGCAATGGCGGACCGTACCTTCCAAGCCCTGTCCATCGGCTTTCAGACCAACTTGCTTCACATGGACAGCGACCGCATGCGGCAGGTCATTCCCGGCAGGAAAACGGCGCCCGTGACGCATGTGACCGAAGAGGTCAAGATAATTTTGAACGCGGCAAAGCGCGTAGGGCAGGGCTTTGCAGAGATGAGCGTGATACAGCTCGCAGTCCATCTCAGGGTCCGATTCTAATGAGACTAGCCATCCTCAAAGTCATCCTTTGGCCGAAAGACACAAGCCACGCTCCGCGCATCATACCGTTCGAGCCGGGTAGGATCAACATCATCAGCGGAGAAAACGGCAGCGGGAAATCCACGATTACCTGGATCATCGACTATTGTCTGGGCAGCGAAAAATGCTCTATCCCGGTAGGATTGATCCGGAACGTCACAGGATGGTTCGGGCTCCATCTAAGGCTCGCAAACACGGAGATGATCGTCGCGCGCCGTAATCCCGGCGACCAGCAGGCGACCAATGAAATGTATTGGAGCGAGGGTCTGGAATTGGGCGTTCCGCCCATCATTGCCGAAAAGAATGCACGTGTTGAGGACCTGAAGTACCGCTTCAACCAAATATCCAACCTTCCCTCACTGGATTTTGCTGGGGGTGAAGACGTCGGCTTCGCCGGCCGCCCAAGTTTCCGCGATATGTCGTCGTTCAACTTCCAGCCGCAGCATATTGTCGCGAACCCCTACACGTTCTTTTACAAGGCGGACACTACGGAGAACCGGGAGAAACTGAAGATCATTTTTCCACTCGTGCTCGGGGCCGTCACTGCGAGCACACTTGCCACGCAGCGCGAACTGAAGGACCTCGAACGAGAGTTTGAGCGCGTGCGCCGCGAACTCGACGCGCGCCTGAATGCTGCGCGTGCCTGGGAGACTGAGGTTGAGAGCTATTACCTGCAAGCCCGCGGGCTTGGTTTGCTTGCCGGTTCCGAGCCGCATGTAGCCGGATGGTCACTGGACAAGTACATACTGGAACTCCGCAGGGTCCCAGCGCTCGTAAAGGCTATGGACATTCCGGATGTCCAGGAGGGCACCAATGAGGCCGCTGCGGTCGAATTAAACCACGTCGTCAGTGATGAGGACCAACTCGCACAGGAAACGGGATCGATCCGCCGTCGCCTTGATAAGGTCGAGCAGTTGTCGACAGCGCTCGACCAGTACGGCGGCGACCTAATCAGCCAGGAGGATCGGCTGCAAGGTGTTGGCTGGTTCGAAGAGAAGCTGCAAGATACGCACCTGTGCCCCGTTTGTGCTGCCGTACACACCGATGGGAACGCCCGCCTTGCCGATCTGCAAACGCTGGCGCGGGAGATGACGGCACTCACAGCCTCTGTTCACCAAGCGCCGGCCAAGCTAGACCAGGAACTTGCGGCATTACGGGTCGAGTTGCGCGAGAAAGAGGCCGCGCTTTCGAAGGCGCGGCAGAAGCGCAAGTACCTCGAGGCGGAGTCGACGGTGCTGGCCGCGCAACGTCAGCGGGTACGACAAATCTACCTGTTCGTCGGTCGCGTGGAGCAGGCTTTGGAGAATGTGTCGGCCAGTCGCAACGTGGACGAGCTTCGGAGCCAGGTGCAAACCCTAGGAGCACGGATCGCGCAATTGAGGCGGGACCTCGATCCGCGCACCCAGCGGGACAAGCTCAGCGCTGCCGTTGATAGAGTTTCCGCCAAAATAGCCGAATACGCTAGTCTGCTGCGTTTGGAGCACCGGACCGAGAATGTGCGGCTCAATGTGCGCGAACTAACGCTGCAGTTCAGCCCGTTGTCCGGCCGAACCGATTTCCTTTGGGAGGTTGGCAGCGGCCAGAATTGGGTTGGCTACCACATTGCAGGAATGCTTGCGTTGCATGAGCACTTCATTGGCATGCGCGAGAATCCGGTGCCCAACTTTCTGGTCATCGACCAGCCGAGCCAAGTGTATTTCCCAGAGGCATGGCCTTCGATGGAAGAGACTCCAGAAACGATTGGCAAGTCTGACCGGTCGCCGGATATCGAAGGCGTGCACCGCATTTTCAGCGCGCTTTCCGCGTTCCTCGATGCCGTCTCCGCTGACTTCCAGATTATTGTCACGGAGCATGCAGGTTCGATCACGTGGCGCGGACTTCCTCATGTGCATGTTGTGGGGAATTGGAGGGTAGGCCAAGATGAGTTCCTTATTCCGGCTGCTTGGATGCCGCAGGAATAGTGGCTGACCGCAACCTTGGATGCAAAGGCCCTCTCAAGGAGGCAGGCTGACGCTCCAGAGCAGGGTGCAGACAAAGTCGCTGAGATGGGCCGGAACTATATAAAAACAATTGCTTAGAGCCCCTATGGCGGGGTCGGTACCGTGAACTCGATCACGGAAATAGGTAATGGGAGTCGGCTGCGGCCGCTAATGTGGTCGTCACCGCCGGGCGCTAGGCGGCATTGCCTTTGCTCGCTTGCGCAGCTCTCAAAGTGGCACCCGATTCCTCTGGATGTATCGCCCAGGCCACCCGCGATGGGTCGGCGCGCTCGCAGTCAACCTGCTGATTCGCCGAGTCTTATATATCATTTCTACTGATCGACCCCGGTGGTCCCCTCCACGCCAACCGGACGATGAACGCCATTCCGAAGATCTGCCTTTTGTCGCGGATCGGTACGGAGTCGAGTCCGCAGGCAGCACGCGTGAAACCCTGCTTTGTTTACTAACCTGGCTCACTGCCACGCTGTCAACGAGTCGGCGAGAGGACTGGACGCTGCGCCAATCACGCCTCACCGTCGAGAGATAACTCGCGTCTCGCCCGCCAACTCGAAAGGCAAGTTCTCGATCCTCTGAAGAAGGTCAGCCATGAACATTCCCTCAACGATCGCCGACTATTTGCGCCGTTGCTCTCAGGAGTTGGGCGAACGAATCTTGAAAGTTTATCCCGCGCTGCAAGCTCCGGGCGACCCCGTCTCGGATCGATTCAATAGTCTGTTGCGCAGCCCGTTCACTGCGCAACGATTGGCCGCGATGGGTATCGTTAAGCTGTCATTGCGACCATAAACTGGCCTTTCGAACTGAACGGTCACTCCCATCTTTTTGCTCGGGTATCGGCCGGTCACATTGCGGCGTCCGCCACCGACCCGGCGGGCCGGGTCGGAAGAGCGGACACAATCAATGACTGCCCG
>Ga0224534_1000960_pt1 | contig 16322 bp, 14 predicted proteins | sample 714E12024metaG_FD_172012 | JGI IMG/M metagenome (GOLD analysis project Ga0224534, IMG submission 172012) | Peat soil microbial communities from Stordalen Mire, Sweden - 717 E1 20-24 | ecosystem: Environmental > Terrestrial > Soil > Wetlands > Peat | place: Sweden: Norrbotten County, Stordalen... | reverse complement strand
TTCTGTTGTGGTCTGCGCTTTCCAAGTGACATAAAAATCAGACGTTTCCCCCGCACTCTCGTTCAATTATCCAAAGGACTTTTTTAACGGGCTGTTAGCGATGATTTTGGCAAAGTTTCTGCCTGACAGGTCAATGCTCATCGAGTCGAAATCGTACTCAACGGTGAAAAACATGGCCATAATATCTTCACCCGCATTTTTCAAACTGTGCCTGTAAGTCAACGACTTGCAAAGTTCGCTAATGTTTCGGGCGTCCCGATTTGGGATGGTGGGTTGGCTTGGCTGCGCAATTCCCTCTGCCTGACCGAAATTTCATGGCCGCAATAATCGAACCTCTCAAGTCTCACCCAGCCAAGATTCGCATAGAGAACTTCAGCGGAAGGAGTCCAAAAGGCAAAAACGCTTAATCTGCCGCTATCAGCCGGCGAATGAGCGCAGTCACCACGCCGCATTTTCATTTCGTTCCGCCATTGCAAACCTCCTGCGCCCGTTTTAGAATTTTCACAGTTCATTCAGCGCATGGCGGAATACAAAGTCCAGTTCGAGGTCTTCGAAGGCCCGCTCGATTTGCTCCTTTACCTCATCAAAAAGGAGGAGGTGGACATTTATGAGGTCAACCTCACGCGGCTCGCCACGCAGTTCATCGAATATATTGACCTCATGCGCCAGTTCGATCTGGAGATCGCCGGCGAATTCCTCGTCATGGCCTCGACGCTCATGTATATCAAGAGCCGCGAACTGCTGCCCGTGGACCAGCAGGTGCAGGTGGAAGGCGAGGAGGAAGGCGCAGACCCGCGCTGGGAACTCATCCGCCAGCTCGTCGAATACAAAAAATTCAAGGACGCCGCCGCGCGCCTGCAGGTCCTTGAGGCCGAACAGGAAAACATTTTTCCGCGCCTGCCCGGCAAACTCGAATTTGAAAGCGCCGCACCGCCGCCCAGGCCGGACGTTTCGATTTTCGATTTGCTCAACGCCGTCAACGGCGTGCTTCAACGGTTCACCAGGCGCGAAGACCGGGGCGACATTTTTGAGGACAAATGGATCGTCAGTGAAAAAATCGAGTTCATTCTCCGCGCGATTGCCGGGCGCGGCAGCATGCGCTTCGCCGAATTGTTCGAGCGCGCGGCCAGCCGCTCCGAAGTCGTCTGCACCTTTTTGGCGCTGCTGGAATTGATCCGCCTGCGGCAACTCGTTTGCTCGCAACCCGAACCTTTCGGCGAAATTGAAATCCGCCTTGCCGCGCCGCCAGCCGAAACTCCGGCGACACCTGAACCGGCCGCTGCGCCCGCGTCCGAACCTGTGGCCGCTGCCGAAACCAATCCGCAATCTGCCATCCCCCAATCGCAATCCGAATCACATGGAACTTAAACTCATTCTGGAATCGCTGCTGTTCTCCGCGCAAAAACCTTTGAGCGTGAAGGAACTTCGCGACGTGCTCGCCGCCGCCGCCGGACACGAAGATGCCGATGCCACCGCCAAATCGCTGGCCAAAGTCAAGGAGAGCGAACTGACCGCCGCGTTGGAACAATTGGCGCGCGAACACGAAACCGCCGCTCGCAGCTATCGCCTCGCATGCGTCGCGGGTTCCTGGCAATTTGTCACACAGCCGGAATTTGGCCCGTGGTTGCGCGCGCTCGTGGGCGTGAAGGCCCGTCCGCCGCGGCTTTCGCTGCCCGCGCTTGAAACGCTGGCCATCATCTCGTATCGCCAGCCCATCACGCGCGCCCAGATCGAACAGATTCGCGGTGTGAACGTGGACGCCACGATGCAGACGCTCATGGAACGTGGTTTGGTGGAGGCCGTTGGCCGCGCCGAAGTTGTAGGCCGCCCGCCGACTTACGGCACGACCGCGTTGTTCCTCGAATACTTCGGCCTGCGCGGTCTGGAGGATTTGCCCGCCGCGGACGAACTCCGCCGCATTGTTATTGAAAGACCGCCCGCGCCGGTCACCGCCGAACCCGGCCTGGCCACCACTCCGCCAGAACAACTCGCATTACAGCCTGCCGCGCCGGAGCCGGGCGAAGGCGGGAATAAAGAAGCTGGAAGCCAAAAGCCAGAGGAACAGGAAAAATCGCAGTGAACATTTCAAGGTTATCAGCGATGATGAACTTTGAAACTTTGTTACATGGGACAAAGCCAACATTTGTTTAGCAGTAAAGACCTGAGCAGCCACCTTGAACAAATCCGATGGAGGATTCTGGAAAGCATCAAGAACGAAACCGATGATTACATTCGTAATGTCAATGAAGAGGCATACATTGCCAGCTTAGAAAGTCGTTCTGTCATTGAAGAGTTGCAATTGTTTACTGATCAGTCTTGTATCGCTTGGGAAGGAGACAAAGAGGTCACGTTTGAATCGATGTTTGGTGGAACCGGCCTACGCAACGTTCATCACATTACTTTTGCCTTGCCGTTTGCAGGGCCAAAATGGCTGCTTGAGTGTCGGCCTAATACATGTACTTGCAACCCACCACGAGCTGAAACTTCCGGAAACGAATTGCGTTGGACGTTTGCCACTGAAAATCGGACCCCAGAACAAGTTCGTTCACTGTTCGATACCCAAGTAACTTCTGTGGTTCAATATGCAGGTTGGGTTAACGAAATGGTTAGGCATTGGAATCAAAACCTCCGCGCTTTAATCGAACCGGCGTTTCGGGAACGAAAGCAACGATTAACCAAAGGAACGGCTTTTGCTCAGAGTTTTGGACTTCCTGTGCGCACTCGAAATGCGAGTCAACAACCAATTCCTGTGCCTATTGTTCGAAAGCACATTGAAATAACCAAACCCTCCGCCGCGCTGACACCAAAAGAGCAGGCTTACGTTTTGAATGAAGCGGTTTACGAGGAGATCCTAGCTAACCTTCGGAACATGAATACCGTTTTGGAGCGCAATCCATCGGCGTTTCAAAGTATGGACGAAGAAAGTTTGCGTTGGCACTTTTTAGTCCAGCTCAACAATAACTTTGAAAGTGGAGCTACAGGTGAAACTTTCAGCAAAAAAGGGAAGACAGACATCTATTTACCTGCTGATAATCATGCGGCTTTTATTGCAGAATGTAAATTCTGGAGCGGTTCTGCATCTTACCTGCCAATCATTGACCAATTGTTGAGTTATCTCACTTGGCGCGATTCGAAAACAGCAATTCTCTTGTTTGTGAGAAACAAAGATTTCGGCGCGGTGACTGGCCAAATTGTTTCGCTTACTGCAAGTCATTCAAACCATGTTAAATTTCTTGGGGAAAAGCACCCTGGTGAATTTCGTTTTTTGATGCGGTCACCAAATGCGAGCAACGAGTTTCTAACGATGACAGTTATGTGTTTTCATTTGCCGCCGGCTTGAGTCATGAAGAACATTTTTCTTCTGCCAACCCTCGCCGCCGCACCATCGTGGTGACCGTGTCCAGCGAATGAGATTTTACGAAAGGGTGACGGTATCGCTGCCTGGCCGTGAACCCGAAATGGCTCTTTCGTTCTTACTGAGGCTGATTGCTCGCGCCAAACTCTTCCCAAATCTTCCCGGCTTTCTCAAAGTCCTCGTCCAGTTGCGGCGGCGCTGGGCCTGGTTTGACGCGGAAAGCTCCCTGCTCGTAACACTTCGCAATGCCGGCCATCAGATTCTTTGCTGATGGGAAAAAGACAAAGGTGTTGTCCTCGGTGAACGTGTAAAACACCGCGCCTTCGGACGGCTTGCGTTTGGGATCGAACCAGTAGCCGTCCCGCACGCCGTCGCTGAACAGGCAAAACCACGAATCCCGCTGTCCGGCGAAAATCCGATACGCCGCACGCTGTAACAGCGTTGCCGGCCCTTTGCCTTCCGCCGCCTTTTCCGCCAGCATCTCCTCCAATGGCACGAAACGATGGATCGGAATGAAATCGTCTCCGACATAATTCGTGGTGGAACGCGCGCCGTCGTGCCACTGGTAAATCGTCCGGATGTCGTCCGGCAATTGAACGTTATATTGCTGCTCCAGTTTGGAGATGTCGCTGGCGGTCAGACCGGGCTGCAATCCGGCCAGCACCTGCGGAGCGTTGGTTTTGAGAATGGATTCGAGCTGGGCAAGAATTACCGGCATCGGTTCGCTGACAACGGTCGGCATGGGCGGCGCGATAGGGTAGAAAAAACTCCTGAGACCGGCCCGCGCCAGAACGCCGAGCCCGACGAGGACGATCACGGCGATGACAATTCCAATTCCCACTTTGTGCCAGCTTTTCATTTCATAACGGTTGTTCTCTGCCCGCGATGCCGGGCAACGTCGTGCTGCACACGTAAAGAGCCAATCCGCCGATTACTGTTCCCAGCGCGATGTTATCGAGCAGCGCACAGCGGAATTTGTCCCCGGCGATTCATAGATCGAGATGGTTGCCAACTATAGTCTCAAGCTCGCCGAACAGATCGGTCGTCCGTTCGGCGTTCTCGGAGTCTCGCCATTTCTCCCGCACTTCGGCGAGCACGACCTTGCGATTGAAAGCAGGGCGCGGAGTCCGCACTAAATAAACAATAGCCATCCGCGCGTTATTGTCTTTGAACGCTCGCGGCAGTGCGACGATCAATCGCAATTCGCAGTTGCGTGCTAGAGTCATTCGGAGTGCAGGCATTCCTCGATTGTCGCGTGTCATAAGTCCTTCGGGAACCAGAAGGCAAATGCGCCCCCCATCCGGTCGGACCAACTCAACGGCGCGACGGATGAAGCAATGGTGGTCCATCAAGCCGCCTTCGGTATGGCCGAATCGCTTTTTCCACTGACGCATAATTTCCGCCCGGTTCGTGCCAGAATATTCGTCGTTGCCCGGCGGATTGCCGATGACCAAATCGTAGCTTCCGGGGCGAAGGTGCCGTACTGCGCTTGGGTCTTCGTTAATCTCGCTTTTTGTCGGGGCGCGCTGGTAAAGAGCGTTGTGTAAAAAGACCTGCAAGCGCCCGGCTTGCTGCGGATACAGGAACGTTAACAACTCACGGGCGCAGGAAACGCAGAATGGGTCGTCATCAATGCCAACCAGGCGACGAGTGAGAAATTCTTGCGCCCGTTTGTCGCCCTCCACTTGCGCAACGTGGTTCACGCATTCGGCAAGATAGCCGCCTGTGCCACAAGTCATGTCAATTACCCGCTCGTTGGCGCGGGGATGCGCCAACCTTACCATCTGCTGGATAATCTCAGTGGGCGTGAAATACCTCGCAACATTCCGATACCGCACCACGCCATTAACACGATAAGGGCGCGATTGCGCCTCGCCTGTGAAGAAGCGATGCGCACCGCGACCGCCGGGCTGAAGCAAGAACGTCCGATATCCACGCGCAACCGCAGCGCCAGTGAACTCACGCGACTCGATCTTCTGCCGATACAACGCAATTGTCTTCAGCACGCGGCTGCATGACCGGATATTCACGCCGAATTGCCGGCACACCGAACGGATGCCGGCTTCTCCGCCTTGTCGAGCATGGTCAATGATACGATTGAACAGGATGATTTTCTGGTCGTCCTTATTCCGCAGCGCTGTCACGCGATCAATTGAACCGAAAAGTTCGGTGAAAAACTGGTTAGCCAGATCTGCCACAAGCACCTGTTGCTGGCGGGAAACGACCGCCGCAGGTTGGGTTTGGCCCGCTTCGGCGAGCAACTCGTCCCATTCGAGGAAAGCCGGGAGCCCATCCCGGCGGATCGGCTCGTACTCAACGTTGAGTCCCCGGACAACAGCGCGGCACATTTCAGCCCGGTTCCCTGCGGCGGTGATCAGGAACGGGACCGTCCGCTCTTGCATGAGACAACCACGCTGGCGCGGCTTGAAATTCCGGCTGTAATTCTTCGCTTGCCTGAATCCGATCTCAAATTGCCGGGCGGTTGGTTCGCCTTCAATCGTCACCAGCGGCACATCGCCGTGATGAATGAGATAATCGAGCCGGAGCAAACCGTCACCGAATGGATTCTCAATCTGGAACTGCGGGCGGCGGGCTTGAGTTGGAATGCCCAGGTAATCGAGCAGCGGCCAGATCACCCGGTGGCCGTATTCAATGTCGTTGAGACAGGTCGCGCCGAGCAGTTCTCGAATTCGACCATTTGTTTTCATACCCTGAACCCCGTAAACTCAACCGGGAAACGGCCGGATTTTTTTCTGCTCGCCGTCAAGAACGGCTTCCAGTTCGGCAATCAAGTGCTTCAAGCGCTCCTGCGCTTCAGCCATCGCCTGCTTGTAGTTGGCGTTCTTATTGGCCAAGTTGTTGATGGCTTCGCCATACTGCCCAGGGTCAATGCCACTTTCTTCCAGCAATCGCTCTTTGATAGTCATGGCTCGGTCGTGTTGTTTTGCCATGTCCAGGTACTGACGTCGCACACTGAATTGCATATCCACCGACAACACTGGAATTTCGATTTTCTTAATTTGGCCGAAGCTGATGGTCATCGCGTCCACTCCATGCATCACTCTTTGGACTTGGAGCGCCCCAAATCTGGATTTCAGGAGGCAGCAGACATAGAACGGATCGATTCCGTCAACCCGGATACGGTCAATGTGTTGACTGATGTTCACCTTGCCGTAGTCGCGTGTTACCGCAACGCACCGTCCGATCAAGGTTTCCGTTCCGCGAAAGGCGTTGTTCGTGAAAAGAATATCCCCTGCGCTCATCCGACTCCGCTCCGGATCGTTGTGACTTCCCTCGGCGATCCGATCCGGCTTGATTGAAAAGTCAATCCCGGTGTCCCGGATATTGATAACTTGCAGGTAACGAACGGATCCGCGCGGGCTGAGTTTTCGAGCGCCGACTTGCCCGTAAGTAATCCCCTTTGAGCCGTCGGGCAGTTCATCGGGGATGAAGTCGCCCAAAGGCGCGCTGTGCAGTTGCTTGAGTTTCTTTTCATTCCGCCGGAAGCGCTCTTCGAAATAGCCGGCGTTCCAACGGTTGTGCCGCAGCAGTTCGGGCCGGCCAATCTTGACCTCCAGCGTGGGAGCATCAGATAGTTCTTGCATGATTATTTCGCCTCCGGCCAGAACGTGTCCCGCTTGCGCTGCGCGTCTGCCAGAACGCGTGCCAAATATCCCTCGATGCTGAAGCCCGGCGCATCAAGGCGTGGGGCAGCCAGGAATATGGGACTATCTTCCTCCGGCAGGTTGTCGAGCGCGTCTGGCGAATACCAGCCGTTGGGGCGGTCGTGAGCGCGGCGGCGGGCAAAGACTATGGAGGTCTTGGCATTGGCACCGACACCGGTGAAAACCTTTTGCGGCAGACTCACGGAGGCGAGCAGGTCCATCCGGCCAAGCAACCAGATTCGGAACAGTCCCAATCGGTCGCTCGCAACGATGCTTTCCGGCACGATCACGGCGATTAGTCCGCCGGGTTTCGCCAGCCGCACGAATCGCTCCGTGAACATTACCTCAATGGCCGTGCTGGCGAGGCGGCGGATTGTATCGCGCACTTCGAACCGTGAAGTGTCCAACGGACGGTTGTGCGGCCACTGAGCAATGAGTTGGGCCGCCCGTTCGTAGTCGCTTGCCGTTAGCCGGCGTCGGTCGCACAGAGCCTCCGCGGCAAAAAGTTCCGTTGGCGCTCCTTTTGAGTCTTCGTCGGCTTCGTCAACCTGTTCTGATTCCGTTTCGAGTCGCCAGCAGGAATATTGGCTCAAGGTTCTTACCAAGCGATCCAACTCTGAGCGTTCCTGACGCGACAAGGGCGGGCGCATAGTCATCGCCTCTTCTTTGAGACAACTGGCCTGAAAAAAATCCTGCTCTTCATGGCGCGCTCCGTCGTTCGGTTCTTCGAGCAACCGAAGCAGCTCTCGGAATCCTTTGCCGCTGAACGGCGGGTTACCGGCGGCGATGTTGAAAGTTCCTTCCACAATACCGTGGATCGGATCGTCCAGCAGCCCGTCCGCGAGATTTACGTTGGCCGCGCGCAGCAGCGGGTCTAAACGCCAAACCGGTGCCAATGTTGCGTCAATGTCGGCACCGGAAAGACTCTTGGCAGGCAGTCCCCCGCGCTCGTGAGCTACGCGAAGAAAAACGCCCTCGCCGCAGGCTGGATCAATAAGCCGCGTATTCGCGGGAAATGGCCCACCGTGGATGATTTCCAACAGATCCCACATGAATCCGGCCACCGTAGGTGAAGTAAAGAATTGCCCCAGTTCGCGTCTCCGCTCCAAGTCGTTGACGTTCGCCTCCACGAGAGGGAATGCCTGCCGGGATGTCGGTTTGGATTTGGCGGGCGCGACGTTCATATTTGAATGCGATCAGGTTGGCGAAACGCGAACGGATGGTCAACAGCCGAGTACGGGGTTGCGCAAAAAGAGTTTTCACTCAGCTTCTTTCGCCGCGCCGGCGGCGATGTGTTTATCAAACCCGATGTAAATCCGCGCGTTGGTGTTTCAATCCCGTCGGGGCAATGGCGAGTGAACACCCGGCTACAGGAGAAGTCTTGGCGTGTTTTTGGTGGGGTGAACGTCCTCGCGAGCCGTCGTCGCTGTGCTTTGACCCGCCAAAACCGGCTCGTCAGCAGCCTCGCCCCACCAAATTGTACCTGAGTCGGTTGTAGTGTCGGCGCTGTGCCCGATTTATTCGAGCCACAAGCTCAACGCTACAGGCTTAAATCTTCGCCAGCGCCTGCTTCAGGTCGGTGATCAGGTCCTCGACATCTTCCAGTCCCAGGGCGATGCGCACGAGGTTGTCCACCATGCCGAGGGACTCGCGGTATTCAACCGGATAGTCGAAGAACGACATCATGGACATCTGAGTGACGAGACTCTCGGAACCGCCGAGACTGGGCGTGATGAGGAAAAGTTCCAGCGAATCAATGAACCGCCGGGTGGCCTGATCATTGCCTTTCACCAGGAAAGTGATGACGCTGCCGAAACCGCGCATCTGTTTTTTCGCCAGCCGGTAATCCGGATGTGACTTCAATCCGGGATACCAGACCTTTTTGATTTTGGGATGCGATTCAAGAAAGCGCGCGATTTCCAGTCCGGCGCGATTGTGATGTTCCATCCGCAGCCCGAAGGTCTTCAATCCGCGTTCCAGCAGAAAGCAGGTGAGCGGTCCCGGAATGGAGCCGATCATCCGTTGCAGCTTGTTCAGGTCGTCCAGCAACTTGTAATTGGCCAGCGTGACGCCGGCCAGAAGATCGTTATGGCCGCCGAGATATTTCGTGGCCGAGTGGATGACGATGTCCACGCCCAGTTCCAGCGGCCGGATATTGAAGGGCGTGGCCAGCGTCGCGTCAATCATCGTGAGCAGCTTGTGCCGCTGCGCGACTTTCACGATGGCCGGGAGGTCCGGCACACGCAGATAGGGATTCGTCGGTAATTCGGTGAAAATGATGTTCGTGTTGGGCTGGATGGCCTTTTCGATGGCCGCCGCCGTCGGGTCCACGAGGCTGGATTGAATCCCGAATTTCTTCAGCAGGTTGGTCGCGAAATCGCGCGTCTGCCGGTAGCAATCGCTCGTGAAAATGATGTGGCCGTCCTTTTTCATGTAGGCCATGAGCGTGAGGATGACCGCGCTCATGCCGGTGGAAAAAAGAATGGCCCGTTCGGCGCCTTCGATGGCGGCGAGTTTGCGCTCGGTCTCCTGCTGGGTCGGATTGCCGTACCGGCCGTATTCGTGTTCGCGGATGACGCGGCCCTGGCCCTTGGCCTTCATGAACTCGAAGACTTCGGACGTGGACTCGAAGCTGTAGTTTGAGGTATGGACGATGGGCGTGGAAACGGCGTGATGCGCCTTGCGCCTCCGGCCCCGGCCATGAATGGCGAGCGTGGACGAACCCCAGTTATGAATGCTGCGAGTTTTAGAATTCATTGAACAAATCCTTGTTTCGGAGGGGCGGGTGCATCCGCACACTGCCCCCGAAGTAAGCGGGCGTTTCGTTCGGAGTTCCGCGTTTACGCGGCAAAAGGTGGTGAATGCCCCGAGCCGCCTGAAGGCGGAACTCCAAACGGGGGCAATGCGCGGATGCGCCCCTGACTTTCCGTGAAAAATGATTCAGGGTCTCGTGTAACTCGACCCTCCGATTTTTAGACATCGAATCGGCTCCTTTTCTTGAGCGCCTTGTGAAGCGCGTCTTTCACCGCGTCCAAACGAGCGGGCAGTTCAATCGGCTGGTTCACGTGACGGCACGGAAAATCCAGTTTCCGCTGGTGATACTTGACCTTCATCTCGACAAACTTCAAACCGTGCGCCGTGGAGATGACGACCACGCGCTCGGATTTATCAATCTTGCCGGCCTTGAGCAGTTTGATTAAAACCGCCAGCGCCACGCCAGTGTGCGGGCAATTAAACATTCCGGTGCGGTCGCCCAGCGCCGCGGCGTTGGCCAGTTCCTCCTCGGTGGCCTGTTCGACGATGCCGTTGAATTGTTTCAACGTGCGGATCGCCTTCTGAATGCTCACCGGATTGCCGATCTGGATCGCGCTGGCCAGAGTCTTCCGGGCATGAATCGGCTTGAAGGTTTCAAAGTTCCGCAGATAAGCGCGATAAAGCGGGTTGGCCCGCTCGGCTTGCGCCACGACGATGCGTGGCAGCTTTGAAATCAGGCCGAGGTCTTTCATCATCATCAGACCTTTGCCGAGCGCGGAAACATTGCCGAGATTGCCGCCGGGAATGATGATCACGTCCGGCGCTTTCCAATCGAACTGCTGGACGATTTCGACGCCCACCGTCTTCTGGCCTTCAACCCGCAGCGAATTCATCGAGTTCGCCAGGTAAAGCGTTTCGTCCTTGGTGATTTCCTGGACCAGCCGCATGCAGCCGTCGAAATCGGTGTCGAGATAGAGCACGAGTGCGCCGTTCGAAATCGGCTGGATGAGCTGCGCGATGGAAATTTTCCCGCGCGGGAGGAGCACGATGGATTGGATGCCCGCCGCTGCACAATAGGTTGCCAACGCCGCCGAGGTGTCGCCGGTGGAGGCGCAGACAACGGCCTTGATCGGCGCGCCTTCGGAAATCATCTGCTTGACCTGCGACACGAGCACGGTCATGCCGAGGTCTTTGAACGAGCCGCTGTGCGTGTTGCCGCAGAGCTTGATCCAAAGGTCGTTCAGACCCAGGACCTTTGCAAAACGCTCCGCCCAGAAAAGATTGGTGCCGCCTTCGTAAAGTGAAACGATGTTATCGTCCGCGATTTCCGGCAAAATCCATTCCTTTTTGCCCCACACACCGGAGCCGTAAGGCCATTCATTGCTCATGTACCGCTTTTCAAAAAGCTTTTTCCAGCTCGCGGCGCTGCGGCGTTTCAGTGCCTTGAGATCATGCTGCACTTCCAGCAATGAATCGCAGCGTTTGCATTGGTACACGATGGAGTTGAGCGGGTAGGTCTGCCCGCACTCCGGATTAATACATTGAAACCAGGCTCGGTATGACATCGTTATCTTTCCGGTGCCGCGCGCGACCAGGTATTCTCAACCGGGGCTGCCACGGCACCATTTATGTGCCACAGCATGGACATCCGCTTCGCAGTTTTCAAGAAAACAGCGGAAGCAGGCCGGGAAATTAGGATCGTTACTACGCCGGGTAAGTGGTCGCTGGCGGGGGTGTAATGAACGGAAGCGGTTAAAATCAGCGCCTACTTTCCACTCGCATCAGACCCGGCGCAAACCTACCCTGCCGAACCCATGAAACCAAAGTGTTCAACCTTGTCGCTCCTGCTTCTTTTCACCTGCGCTCTCTCCGCCGCCGCAGCCATGCCGAAGTTTGAAATGCCGCGGATGCGGGAACCAAAAATCCCAAAGCGGACGGCAACCGTCACCGACTTCGGCGCCGTGCCCGACGGCAAGACGCTCAATACCGACGCCATCGCCAGGGGCATTGCCGCGCTCGCTAAAAAGGGCGGCGGACGGCTGATTTTTCCGCCCGGCATCTGGCTGACCGGGCCGATTGGTTTGAAAAGCCATGTGGAACTTCATCTGGAAGAGGGCGCCCTGGTCCAGTTCCAGCCGGACTACAGCCTGTATCCGCCAATCCAGTTGGACATGAAAGGCCGCCCGCGCACCGTGACCACCTCGCCCATCCATGGCGAAAATCTGGAGGACATCGCCATCACCGGCCAGGGTGTGATGGACGGCTCGGGCGATGCCTGGCGGCCCGTGAAAAAATCCAAGATGACCGAGGGCCAGTGGAAACAACTGCTGGCCATCCCCAACAGTGTGTTGGAAACCAACGGTGACCTCTGGTGGCCGTCACGCGAGGCGAAGGCCGACCGGCGCCCGACCTTGTTGAAGCTGGTCAACTGCCGCCGGGTCCTGCTGGAAGGCGTGACGTTCCAAAATTCACCGGGCTGGAATCTCAACCCGACACTGTGCGAAGACCTGACCCTTCGCAACGTCATCGTCCGCAACCCGTGGTATTCGCAGAACGGCGACGGCCTGGACATTGAAAATTGCCAAAAGGTCGTCGTGCGCGGCTCGCGGTTCGACGTGGGCGACGACGGCATCTGCCTGAAATCCGGCGCGAACGAGGAGGGCCGCCGCATCGGCGTGCCCACCGAGAACGTGTTGATTGAAGATTGCGTCGTCTATCACGCCCACGGCGGCGTCACCATCGGCAGCGAAATGTCCGCCGGCGTCCGCAACGTGCGCGTCAACAACTGCCTGTTCATGGGCACCGACGTCGGCCTGCGTTTCAAGAGCACGCGCGGCCGCGGCGGCGTGGTGGAAAAAATTTACATCAGCAACGTCCGCATGACCGATATCGCCACCGACGCCATCGGGTTCAACCTGTATTACGGCGGACAGGGACCGGGCGGGGGCGGCGAAGGCGCCGCTGCCGAAGCCAAGCCCGTGCCCGTCAGCGAACAGACGCCGCAATTCCGCGACATCTACATCGAGAACGTGATTTGCCGGGGCGCACGCCAGGCGGTGGCGTTGCAGGGCCTGCCCGAAATGCCGATTCGCGGCATTCACTTGAACAACGTTTCGCTCACCGCCGAGCGCGGCATGGCCTGCACGGACGCGCAGGACATCACGCTCGACAACGTGGAGATTCTCAACTCCCGCGGCCCGGTGATCAGCCTGCTCAACAGTCGCGACGTGTCGGTTGACCATCTGACTTACGCTTCCGGCGCCGGGGCGGTGATTAAAGCGGAGGGGACAAACAACACTGCCACCATCAAGCGCACCGATTTGAAGGCCGCCGGACGAGACTTTGATTTATCCAACGGCGCGGCGCGTGAAAGTTTCAAAGTCGAATAATCGGTCCGGCGTTGTTGAGGCTGCGCCTACTTCCGCCCCAGCCGCTCCAGCAGCTTCGCGTGAATCCCGCCGAAGCCGCCGTTGCTGAACACCACGACGATGTCGCCGCCCTGAACGTTCTTCGCAACGTGCGCGACGATTGAATCCGCGTCCGGCAGATACGTGGCGTCCCGGCCCGACGCCTTCAAATCCTGCATCAATTTTTCGGGATTGAGCCGCTCTTCGGGCGCGATCTGTTCCAGCCGCGCCACCTGCGAGACGACCACGGCGTCCGCGCGGCCAAACGCGCCCACAAGGTCGGTTTGAAACACGTTGCGCCGCGTCGTGTTCGAGCGCGGCTCGAACAGCGCCCAGATTTTTTGCGCGGGATATTTCACGCGCAACGCCGCCAGCGTCTCGCGGATGGCCGTCGGATGATGGCCGAAGTCGTCAATCAACGTCACGCCGCCCACGATGCCGCGCACCTCCATCCGCCGCTTTACGCCCTTGAACGTCTCGAAGGCGGACTGAATCTGATGGTTTTTCAGCCCGCAATGTTTCGCGCACGCCACCACGGCCAGCGCGTTCCGCACGTTGAATTCGCCAATCAGGTTCAAATGGAATTTGAAACTGGGGATTTCAAACTCGCTCGCCGTCGGGCCGTAGCGGATGTTGAAGGCATGCACCGCGTTGTCCTCGCCGAGGCCGAAGCGCTTCACCGGACAATGGGTCACATTGAGCAGCGGAGCGAGGTTCGCGTCGTCGCCGTTGCCGAGCAGCAGGCCGTTGCGCGGAATGATCCGGAAGAAATGCGAGAACGTTTTTTTGATCGCGTCCAGGTTTTCAAAAATGTCCGCGTGATCGAACTCCAGGTTGTTGACGATGGCGATTTCCGGCTGATAATGGACGAACTTGCTGCGCTTGTCGAAAAACGCGGTGTCGTATTCGTCGCCCTCGATGACGAACCATTCGCTGTCGGTGAACCGCGCGCCCTGGCTGAGATTGTTCGGGATGCCGCCGATAAGATAGCTAGGATTCAGCCCGTTGTGCTCGAACACCCACGCCAGCAGCGCCGTCGTGGTCGTCTTGCCGTGCGTGCCGGTGACGACGATCGAGCGTTTGCCGCGGATGAAAAATTCGCGAAGCAGTTCCGGCAGCGAGCAATAACGCAATTTGTGGTCGAGCGCAAACTCTGCTTCCGGGTTGCCGCGGGAAATCGCGTTGCCGATGACGGCGAGGTCGGGCTTGTGCGCGAGGTTCCGCTCCGCGTAGCCGTTCATCACCGCGATCTTTCGCTCCGCAAGAAACGTGGACATCGGCGGATAAACATTCTGGTCCGAGCCGGTGACCGCAAAACCTTTTTCCTTCATGGCCGCGGCGGCGGACGCCATGGCCGTGCCGCCGATGCCGACAAAGTGAACCGATTTGATTTCAGACGAAAACATGGTCAGGCGAAGATAAAGGAACTTGCAAATGAGCGAAACGGAAATTCGCGGGTGCGGGGTATCGCCCGGCTGAGCAAACATTTTTGAAAGAAACGCGTCGCTTTTCACGAGTTATCGTTGTATGAACTGTGTCATGACGTTGCTGGTGGAAGATCCCATTCCCACGCGTTACACCCTCCTGAGCCGGCTGGAAGACCGGGGCGACCAGGACAGTTGGAAGGATTTCTTCGACACCTACTGGCGGTTGATTTACTCGGTCGCCATCAAGTCCGGCCTGACGGAAGCCGAGGCCCAGGACGTGGTCCAGGAGACCATCATTTCCGTGGCCCGGGACATCCACAAATTCAAACGGGACCGCGCGCTGGGTTCGTTCAAGGGCTGGTTGCGAAACATCATCCGCTGGCGCATTGCCGACCAGTTGCGAAAACGCACCCGCGCCAGTTGGGGGGACGCTCCCAAAACCGGAGCGGACCGGCCGCGGCCGGACGTGGCGGAAATTCCCGACCCGGCCGGCGCAGGTGCGGAATCCGTCTGGGAAGAGGAATGGCGGGCAAATCTGCTGAAAGCAGCGATGGAAAAGGTCAAACGTTGCGTCAAGGAAGAACACTATCAAATATTTGATTTATACGTGATCAAGCAATGGCCGGTGAGAAATGTGGCCCGGGCGCTGGGGGTCAACGTGGGACTGGTTTACCTGGTCAAATATCGCATTTCGGCCTTGCTCAAAAAGGAAGTGCGCCGACTGGAGGAAAAATGGAATCAGGCCTGAGGAAATGGAAGCGCATCTGGGCACTGCCTCCGCCGGGAGTTCCGCGTTTACGCGGCAATGACCGTTTATGCTGCCCGGCCCGCCTGGAGGCGGAACTCCGAACCGGCGAACCGGTGAAAAGGGGAATGGACATCGAGGTGAAACCGGAGCCAACGTCATGACCGAACCTGCCAATCCGGCCCGTGAAGCATCGGCCGCGGCTGCCCCGCCGGCCGTCCCGCCTGTCGTTCCGGATCACGAACTCATCCGGGTCATCGGCGGCGGCAGCGGCGGCGAGGTGTGGCTGGCCAGGAATGTTCTGGGGACCCACCGCGCAGTGAAAATTGTGTATGCGCGGGCGTTCGAGCAGCGCCGGTCTTTTGAACGTGAGTTTGACGGCGTGTTGAAATTCGAACCGGTCTCGCGGTTGCACGATGGGTTGATGGATATCCTCCAGGTGGGATGCAACGATGCCGCCGGATATTTTTATTACGTGATGGAACTCTGCGACGATGTCAGCACCGGCCAGGTTATCGTTCCGGAACAATACTCGCCCCGAACCTTGGCGTACGATTACCGCCAGCGCCGGCGCCTGCCCATTGGCGAATGCATCCGGCTGGGTGCGGCCATTGCCTCGGCTTTGGGTTACCTGCACCGGCACGGCTTGATCCATCGGGACGTCAAGCCTTCCAACATCATCTTTGTGAACGGTTTCCCCAAGCTGGCGGACGTGGGGCTGGTCTCGGAACTGTCCGAACCCGGTTCGCAGGTGGGCACGGAAGGCTTCATCGCGCCGGAAGGCGCCGGGACGCCGCAGGCGGACATCTACTCGCTCGGCAAGGTCCTCTACGAAATCAGCACCGGCAAGGACCGGAATGAATATCCGGTGCTGCCGGCGCCGCTGGAGGACAACGCCGAGGGCCGGGACCTGGTCCATTTCAACAAAATCGTCCTGGATGCCTGCCGTGCCGACCCGCGCCGGCGTTA
>Ga0224534_1000957_pt1 | contig 16342 bp, 12 predicted proteins | sample 714E12024metaG_FD_172012 | JGI IMG/M metagenome (GOLD analysis project Ga0224534, IMG submission 172012) | Peat soil microbial communities from Stordalen Mire, Sweden - 717 E1 20-24 | ecosystem: Environmental > Terrestrial > Soil > Wetlands > Peat | place: Sweden: Norrbotten County, Stordalen... | reverse complement strand
CGCGTAGTGACGGTTCTTGGTCTCGTACTCCACATGCGCCGTCGCAATCGTGATGCCGCGCTCACGCTCTTCCGGCGCGTTGTCGATCGAGTCGAACGAGCGGAACGAGTTCTTCGGGTTGTGCTTTGCGAGCACCTTCGTGATCGCCGCCGTCAGCGTCGTCTTGCCGTGATCAATGTGCCCAATCGTCCCAACGTTAACATGCGGCTTCGACCGGTCAAACTTTTCCTTGCCCATTGCGATTCTCCGTGTACTGCAAATTTGTTGTCAGCCAATCCTGTGCGCCGGTCATGCAGGCCAGCGCGAGTCCATTCTTCGTCTACTTGTCCTTGACTTCCTTGCCCTGCACCTTCGCAATGACCTCTTCCGACACCGACCGCGGCGCCTCTTCGTACTGTTTGAACTGCATCGAATAGTTGGCGCGGCCCTGCGTCGCTCCGCGCATGTGCGTGGCGTACCCGAACATCGTCGACAGCGGCACCGTGGCGCGGATGGCCTGCGTATTGCCCACCATCTCCATGCCCTCGATGCGCCCGCGGCGCGAGTTCAGGTCGCCGATGATCGCGCCCATGTAGTCCTCGGGGACGACAACCTCGACCGCCATCACAGGCTCCAGCAGCACCGGCTTGGCCTTGCGCGCGGCCTCCTTGAATGCAATCGAGCCGGCGATCTTGAAGGCCATCTCATTGGAGTCGACCTCGTGATAGCTGCCGTCGTAGAGCGACACCTTGACGTCGACCATCTCGTAGCCGGCCAGCACGCCGCCCTGCATCGCCTCCTGAATTCCCTGGTCGATGGGCTTGATGTACTCCTTGGGAATGGTGCCGCCCTTGATGTCGTTGCTGAACTCGTATCCCTTGCCAGGCTGGTTGGGCGTGATGCGGATCTTGCAGTGCCCGTAGTTGCCCGAGCCGCCGGTCTGGCGGATGTACTTGCCCTCGGCCTCGGAGTGCGAGCGGATTGTCTCGCGATAGTTCACCTGCGGTTTGCCCACGCTGGCCTCGACCTTGAACTCGCGCATCATGCGATCGACAATGATCTCCAGGTGCAGTTCGCCCATGCCCGCGATGATGGTCTGCCCGGAGTCGATGTCGGTGCGCACGTTGAAGGTCGGGTCTTCCTGCGCCAGCTTGGACAGCGCCACGCCCATCTTCTCCTGGTCCGCCTTAGTCTTGGGCTCGACCGCAACCTCGATAACCGGCTTGGGGAAGTCGATGGATTCAAGCACTACCGGGTGACGGTCCGAGCAGATCGTATCGCCGGTGATCAGGTTCTTGAGCCCCACCGCGGCGCAGATATCGCCCGCCAGAATCTCGGTGATCTCTTCCCGCTTGTTGGCGTGCATCTTCAGCAGGCGGCCGATGCGCTCGGTCTTGCGCGTGCGCGGGTTCAGCACCGAGTCGCCCGTCTTCAGCGTGCCCGAATAGACGCGGATGAAGATCAGTTGGCCGACGAACGGGTCGGTCATGATCTTGAAGCCGAGCGCGGAGAGAGGCTCTGCGTCGTCCGGCTTGCGCACGATCTCCACCGCCATGTTCTCCGGGTCGTGGCCGATCATGGGAGGAATGTCGAGCGGGCTGGGCAGGTAGTCGACGACGGCATCCAGCAGCGTCTGCACGCCCTTGTTCTTGAACGCCGCGCCGCACAGCACCGGGAATATCTTCATCGCGATGGTCGCCTTGCGGATGCCGGCTTTGAGCTGCTCCTCGGTCGGCTCCTGGCCTTCGAGAAACAGATGAAGAAGCACGTCGTCGGAGTCGGCAACCGCCTCGATGAGATCGTGGCGTGCCTTCTTCGCCGTCTCCAGCAGCTCAGCGGGAATCTCTTCCACCGAGTACTCCGCGCCCATTGTCTCGTCGAGCCACAGAATCGCCCTCATCGTGACCAGGTCGATCACGCCTAGAAACTTCGCCTCCGCGCCGATCTGAATGTTGATCGGCACCGCGCGAGCGCCCAGCCGGTCGACGATGGTAGACGTGGCGTAGACCGCGTCCGCGCCGGCCTTGTCCATCTTGTTGATGAAGCAGATGCGCGGAACCCCATACTTGTCGGCCTGGCGCCACACCGTCTCGGACTGCGGCTGCACGCCCGCGACCGCGTCGAAACATGCAACCGCGCCGTCCAGCACGCGCAGGCTGCGCTCCACCTCGGCGGTGAAGTCCACATGGCCGGGCGTATCGATGATGTTGATGCGATGATCCAGCCAGGTGCAGGTCGTCGCGGCGGAGGTGATCGTGATGCCGCGCTCCTGCTCCTGCTCCATCCAGTCCATGGTCGCAGTGCCCTCATGCACCTCGCCGATACGGTGCGTGATGCCCGTATAGAACAGGATGCGCTCGGTCGTCGTCGTCTTTCCGGCGTCGATGTGAGCCATGATCCCGATGTTCCGGCAATGGTCCAGAGCTACAGTGCGTGCCACGTTGTCTATCTCTCACTCTGCAAGGCGTGCCTTGCGTGTCAATCAAAAACTCGTCTCAAGCAGGCCAGGTTTGCTGTTCCCTGTTCCCTACTTCCTGTTTCCCGCTTTACCAGCGGTAGTGGGCGAACGCCTTGTTGGCCTCGGCCATGCGGTGTACATCTTCCTTCTTCTTCATCGCCGCGCCGCGACCGTTGGCGGCGTCCAGCAGTTCGGCGGTCAGCTTCTCCACCATGCCCTTCTCACCGCGCGCACGGCCAAAAGTCACAATCCAGCGAATCGCCAGCGAGGTGCGCCGCTCCGGCAGGACCTCGATCGGCACCTGGTAGTTGGCGCCGCCGACGCGCCGGCTCTTGACCTCAAGCAGCGGCTTGCAGTTCTCGATCGCCTTCTTGAACAGCTTCAGGGCCTCGTCGCCGCCCTTCTGCTCCAGGTTCGTCATCGCTGAGTAGAAGATGCTCTGCGCGGTCGACTTCTTGCCGCCCCACATCATCGAGTTGACGAACTTCGTGACCAGCGTCGAACCATAAACCGGGTCGGGAGCAACTTCGCGCTTCGCAATGTAACCTTTTCTCGGCATCTTCTCTCTCTTCTCTTCTTCCCTCAGCCCGGGGACATCTCACGCGCTGAGCCTCATTCATCTTGTTTGTCATTCCGCAGCGCCTTTTGTTGTCATCCCGCAGCGCAGCGGAGGGATCTGCTTTTGCCCTACTTGCCCGCAGCGGCCTTGGGACGCTTCGCCCCGTACTTCGACCGGCTCTGCTTGCGTTCCGACACGCCGACCGAGTCCAGCGAGCCACGCACCACGTGGTAACGAACCCCGGGCAGGTCCTTCACGCGGCCACCGCGGATCAGCACAATCGAGTGCTCCTGCAAGTTGTGTCCGATGCCCGGGATGTAGGTCGTCACCTCGATCCCGTTGGTCAGGCGGACACGCGCCACCTTGCGCAGCGCCGAGTTCGGCTTCTTGGGGGTCTGGGTGTAGACGCGGGTACAGACGCCGCGGCGCTGCGGCGAACCCTGCAGCGCGGGGCTGGCGGTCTTATAACGGGTGGGCGTGCGGCCCTGCTTGACGAGCTGATGGAACGTAGGCACTCGAACTCCTTGAACTTCTACTCAACAACGTACGGCCGGAAGCCGTTTCTATTCCACAATCCACTCTCAGACCGAGAGGAAGAGCCCTCTTTCGCGAATGCTTCGTGCGACGTACGCACAAAAAGGTGAGGACACTGACGTGCCTCGCGCGAAGATTGTCCCTTGCTTCCCGTCTGTAACACTCAAATCAGACGAACAACAGACGACGGTGGCCTAGCGTCCCTTGCTTCCCGCCCTCAACAAGCAGCCCTTACCGGAAGATGGAGTTGACTCCGTTTCGCTGTTCCGCCCCGCATAGCCCATCCAAGGTGGAGGGTGTCGCAGGTACGATTGCGAGGATGTTGCGCCGCGGTGGTACCGGCCCATGCCATGCTGCCCGTGCATGGGCCCGCGGATTTACTACCTGTCCATTGTATCGCAAGCCAGTGGAAAGCCCTTGCGGCCCTGCCCCAGTCTGCCCAACACACCAACCGCCTCCGTGCAACCTGCACGGCAACGGGTTCCCTATTCACGCGGAACCTTCTAACGATACCAAGCGCGCGGCGCAGGGTCAAGCTCGCCGGGGATAAATCTCAGCTCCCGCGCATTGTCTGATATCAGCCACCGGTCGCCTGCCATCGGACATCGGTCGCCCATGAATTCGAGCAATGCTTGGCACAACAGAATCTCGCCGCTTCTGATAGACTCTTTCTTGTCGTGAAGTTGGTGGTTCTGGTGTACCCTTGGTCTCCCAATCGGCCCAGGACTGAGTCCACAGCAGCGACAAGGTAGAACCAGGCGAATTAGCAATTCATGAGCGGCTCTGCCCAGAGCAACTCCCCGCGCGAATCCGCCTGTTCTATGTGACATTTGCTCAAGTTGTTGCAAAACAACCTGGGGACGTAGCTCAGTTGGTTAGAGCGCTGCCCTGTCACGGCAGAGGTCGCGGGTTCGAGCCCCGTCGTCCCCGCCATAAACTTCAAAAACATAATGGTTTATGGCAATGATAGCTGCTTCATACGGCCTCCGAGGGTGCGGAAGCGAGACCCCTCAAAGCAGGGCAGTAATATACCTGACTCCACCACCTCATGAAGAGATGTTACTTGGATGCTGCGGGTTTGTGCTCTTTGGCCTTGAGCTGCCATAGGTCGATCTGGTCGCGAGCGGACTGTGCGTCCGCCGCGTTGGGCACAAGCTCCAGGTACGACTGCATGTGTTCGATAGCATCGGTGTAGTCGCCCAGCTCAGCGGCAATCAAGGCGGCGTTGAAGTGGCCCTCCGGCCAGGTGGGGTAAAGGTCCAGCCCTTCTTCGTAGTACTCCTGCGCTGCATCTGGATGGCTATTCTTGATGGCGTCCTCGGCCGCGATGCGCTGGATGCGCACAGCATTCGGCAGCGGAGGCTTGGTGGCGAGCGCGCGCCATGCCGCAGCCTGCTGCCGGAACTGGTTCCATGCCGCGCCGTTATCGTTGGCCAGCACATGCAGCCGGTTGAGAGCAGCGGCGAAGTTCTTCGCGGCCTGAACGCAATCCTCCAGACAATGGTAATTATCGTCCCACCACCAAATGTTCAGGGGATCATCCTCGACGATTCTGGTCGACTGCTTGACCGCATCGTGCTTCCAGATACAAGTTTCCCTCAACATATCAGAATGTTTTTTGGAGCAGATAACGTCGAAGACCTCCACGGTTTTAAGGTCAATCGTGTGATGTCCTGTACCCAAATCCAAGTTCACGGCATCCTTGTCATTCTTGCTCATGTCATATTCGAAGGTGCCGGAGGTAAACCGCATGCTGCTGCGATCGACATGCGCCAAGTTCGATCGCATACGCATAAACACGCTGGATTCGATGATGGCGCGCCGTGCCTGCCAGGCGGTCATGGTGTCCGCCGTAGGCGACGAAGGCTGCGCGATGGCCGCGGGAATCGAGATCAGGACCAGAGCTGCAACGGTTGCGATAATTCCAGAAATGCGTTTCATGGGTTCTCTTCCTTTCGTGGTATCGCTTGAACAAGGAATGCTTGAATTACTTGACGCCTGCGGGATTCTGCTGGCCGGCTTTGTGCTGCCAGATCGTGAGCTGGTCGTGCGCGGCCTGTGCGTCTGCCGCGTTGGGCACAAGCTCCAGGTACGACTGCATGTGATCGACGGCGTCGGCGAAGTCGTTCAGCTCCGCGGCAATCAAGGCTGCGTTAAAGTGGCCCTCCGGCCAGGTGGGAGAGAACTGTAGTCCAATCTCGTAATCATTCATCGCTTCGACAGGTTTATTATTCTTCACCGCGTCTTCAGCCAACAGACGCTGTACACGAACCTCCTCCGGCTGGGGAGGTTTCGCGGTCAGGGCACGCCACTCCGCGGCTTGTTGATGGAAGTCGCCCGAATCGTTGGGATGCGAGATGGCGTATGCGTGCAGACTATTGAGGGCTGCGGCAAACCAAGCAGCGGATTGGGGGCAGTCAGCGGCATTCTTCGCAATCGAACAGAGCGGAATATCTGGACCGTATGGATCCCAACCGAAGTAGAGGCGGTACTCTACTGCCTCTTTGTCCTGAATTGTGTAATAGTTTCCCGACGCTGTATCCAACGAGCAGAAGCCGCCGTTGCAGATCGCAGAAAGCTTCTCGATGCTCTTGAGATTAATTCGAAAATGCTTTGTCTCCTTCTTTTTGTTTGTGGCATCGAAATCGAGACTGTCGAGCGTTAGCACTAAGCTGCTGGGATTGACTGAGAAATAATGGAAGGCAAAATTTGCGGGATGGAACGCACCGGCATATTTGCCAGCGGAGACGATGGCGCGGCGTGCCTGACGAACGCTTATCTCATCCGGAGGCGATTGTGCGTACTGTGTCTGGCCTGATGCCTTCACTCCGGGTATGAGTAGAAAAGCCAGAACAACAAGGGCCCAAAAACGTGCGATAACGTTCTTCATGAATTTCCTTCCCTGGGTGCAGTCAATCGTTAGAGTAGGACAGCTTTACTTTTTTCCTGGCACTCCAGTAGCTTGGGCCGCCGACGGCGATTGGCCGGCTTTGTACTTCCACAGGTCGATCTGGTCGCGCGCGGACTTCGCGTCGGCCGCATCCGGCAGCAACTCCAGATAGTTCTGCATATGCTCGGCGGCGTCGGCGAAGAAGCCCAGTTCACCGGCAAGCAGCGCTGCATTGAACCATCCCTGCGCCCAGGTCGGGTCCGCCTGGACTCCGAGTTCGAAGTCGTTGAGCGCCTCGTCCGGCTTCTGCCGCTTGATGGCGTCTTCGGCTGCCAGGCGGAGGATGCGTGCGTTTTCCGCCAACGCAGGTTTGGTCGTCAGGGCGCGCCACGCCGCGGCTTGCGCATGGAAATCGCCCAAGCCGGCTGGGTGCGAGATGGCGAGTTCATGCAGGCCATTGAGGGCTGCGGCAAACCAGTATGCGGACTGGATACATTCACCCTTCTCCGCGCTCCCACACGGTCTCTCAAATTCAGTCCATCCGAACCAGAGCTCGTACTGGACTCCATCCTTGTCTTGAACCGCGAGCTCTCCGAGTTTATCTCCCCCCGCCGCAGGTCTCAGCTCGCAATAGGAATGATCTCCGCATGTCGCCGAGACCTTTACCAAATCCTTGACGTTAACCTGAAGATGCTTCGTTCCGCCTTTTCTGCCTTTTCTGTAGACAGCGTCAAACTCCATCCCGACGGCCGTGATCTTGATGCTGCCTGGATCGATGGAATAGTCTGTCTTCTCGCTCAATGGTTCCACAGTGATATATTTGCTGGCGTTGTCTATGGCATGCCCGGCTTGCCAGAGGCTCAATGCATTGGTGGGGGATGAGGAGTACTGCGGCTGGCCCGCGGCTTGATTGGCTGGCATCAGTGCCAGAAAGAGACCTGCAAGGAGAATGAATATACGTGGGATGTTTTTCATGATGCTCCTGAACCGAAATGCGGTTACGGCGAGCATGGAGACGAGCAAGGAGGGAAAGTTGCGCGAGCATGTTCAGCCTGAGTCTGAACTCACATGCCATTCTTGTTCTCGCTGCCCCGGCTGTCAAGAAAGGAATGGTTCCGCTCCCTCGCACTTTTTTGGAATGCTCCCATAGAGATAAGGGCTACAATCAATTCGTCGTAATTCCATCACGGACCGCTGTAGGCCCAAGGTGGAAGGGGCCACCATGCGCACGCAGATTGTCTTCCTTATCTCTCTCCTTCTGGTTGTGAGTGCATTCCCGGCAGCGTCCGCATTCGCACAATATATTCCTCCGGCCTCCGCTCCGCAGTGTACCGACCCGGCAACCGGGGCGGTGGTTTCGTGTAGCTATCAGCCTCCCTCCAGCACGCAAGGCTCCAGCACGCAAGGCTCCAGCACTCCACGCCCCAGCGCCGCTCAAAGCGCGGCCAACCTGAATAACGCCATTCAGCAGCAAGTGGTCGGCGCCGTGATGCAGAGCTTCTTCCAGATGCTTTTCAGCACAGACTCAACGGCGGACGCGCAGAAGCAGCAGATGATGGCGGAGCTACAGCAGCGCCAGGCCGCGGCCGAGAAGCAGCACAACATCGAGGAGGCGCAGCGGCTGGCCGCCATCTGCAACCGGCTGCAGGCTTCCTTGAAGCTCGCCGGCCTGCCTGAGCTGCCAATGAAGAGCACTGGCGGCTCCGGGTTGCAACTGAAGCTGAGCGACAGCGGAAGCGGCAGCAGACACCACGTCGGAGAAGCGGGATTGCCGGGAATCGCTCTGAACGACACCACGGGGAACGGAGGCACAACTCCCTACGGCGAAGCCGGTCTGCCTGGCATTTACACCAATGGGTCCGGCTCCGGGTCTGGCAGCGCGAGCTCGGATGGACCAAAGCTGAGCCTGAAGATGGACGGTGGCAGCACACCACCGGCTTCTCCTGCGCCGGTCGAGGGAACAACTGCCGGAAGCAACCCGCCCGCCGAGGTCGCGGTGCCCGCGGACACGATCACGGATGTACGCAAGATGTCGCCACAGCAGTTGGCCGACCTGGCGACCAAGATCGATAATCTGCCGCCGGAGGAAAAGCAGCGCCTGATGGATGCGGCGCGCAACTCCGCTCCCTCCCCCGCCGGAGGGGCTGCCAATCCTTCTCCCGCTGGCGCAGCAGCCAATCCTGCTCCCGCTGGCCCAGCCGCGAATCCTGCTCCCGCCGGCGCGGCCGCCAATCCTTCTCCCACTAGCGCAGCCGCAAGCCAGCCCGCGCAGTCGCAGTTGCAGCAGATCGCCGCCACGTCGCACTCGGCGGCCACCGCCGCTTCGCCAGAAGATGCGGCGGCTTTAGCGCGTTCCGGTTTTGATACTCCCGGTGGCGGTACCGTGCATCCAGCGGTGGCGATCTCAGGCACCACGGTGGCTCCTATCCCAGCTCCGGCCAGCAGCCAGCCCAACGCGCGAAGCAATGCGCCGCTTCCACCGGCGCATTCTCCTGCCAGAGCGTCCGCGCCAACCTATCCGGTCGTGCCGCTCCTCAACATGGCCTCGTCCTCCGGCAGCGCCGCGCCGGCAGCTGGGGCAGCGCCTGCTTCAGATCGGCAGGAATCTGCGAGTGGAACCTGTCCTCATGGCTTCGAGAAGGTAATCCCCACCCGCGAGCAACTGCAAACTGAACTGGCGGTGGAACGCGCGCAACTGGTGAGCCTGCAAAACACCATCATGCGCTTCAATCGCACGATCCAACTCGATCAACAGCAGTACGCCGTTTGGGAGGATGAAGCAACAACGGCGAAGAAACGCGTTGAGGACCACCTCGTCAATCTTGTTACGGATGCGGCCTTCAACAGCTTCGTCGACAATAAGGAAGAGTTCTACGAGGACTTGAAGACGGAAGGAAAGCTCACCGATGTTTACAAGAAACAGATGAGCTGGTTGCAACAAGCCAAGGAGCTGAAGAGCTTTTCCGAGTTCAAGGAATGGGCGCTGGCCAAACAAGACAACACGGATAAGCTGGAAGAAGGCGCCCGGCAAGTTTTCGGCCTGATCCCTCTGAGCAAAGAGTTACTTGTGAACCAGGAGATTCAATCCTACATTCGGTGCGGCGAGGCCCTGATCGACAACGCCTACGATTTAACGGACCTCCTGGCTACCATGGACAACGTGGACAGGCTCGACCGCAACACAGCGCAGTATCCCGATATCGTGCGCAAGAATGGGGAGCGGATCATACCGCTGGTAAAAAATATCAACGATATCGAGCATAAGTTGAATGCGACGCCCATCCTGCCGCCGGGCACGCCAGCCTGCCGTGCCTCCTTGCAACGCAACCAATAGGTTCCGGCCAGCATGGATAGGCATCGGAAAACCGTCAGAATTCAGGAATGCAAAGCCCCATTTTACAGAAACCACTTAGCAACATGTGAGCATATAACTCAGGTGCCCGGGGCTAACATTACGCCGCAAGTAGACTCTCCCGCGTCCGTTATTTTCGCGTAAAGCTGCCAAGAGTAGTATTGTCTTGGACTGCAATTTGCATGCAAGGAAGTGCTCTAATGTCCCCCGTAGTCCGTCTTCGTGTACTGGGCCCATTCTTCTTTCTGCTCGCGTCGCTTCTCTTAACTCCTCCGCCGCTGAATGCGCGGGAACAGAAAGCCCCTCCACCTCCGGCTACAGTGGTCCCGCTGGTTTCCGTTCCTTCGTTCCCCGGGCTGGCGGCCAAAGCGCCCGGAGCGCCTGGGTATGGTCTCCAGGTCACCTCAAGCACCGGAAAGTACATGCTGACCGGCATGAGCTACGATCCCATTACCCATAAGCCGGCAGCCCGTCTCGGCCGCATCATTGGGCCAGCGGGCATGGGCCCCTATCGCCTTGGCGTCAAGATGGGTTTTAGTCCACAACAAGCCATTCCGGAGAATCACCTCAACCCGTGCTGGTACGACAACTATTTTATTATCACTGAGGTCGTAAACGGATCTCCGGCGCAACGGGCCGGTTTGAATGTGAAGGACTTCTGGGTCATCCGTAGTGTAGACGGCAGCAACTTCGGATGGGACGTGAACGCCCTTATTTGGCACATCGCCAACCGCCCCGAAGTCGAGATATACGCTGAACGTCCCGGGGCATTCTTTTGCTCCAAAAAGACATTCCGGATCAAGACCAGTAAGTTGGAAACACCCGTGGATCCTGCCGACGGCAATCTTGAGGCGGTCCAGGAGGCCGATGCCGATGCCGAAGTGAAGGTCTGGATCAAAGACAACAAGACCTGGAAGGACCTTCTCATCCTCCGGTCCCAAACGGATAAGTTCGCGCCCTTGGCCTTGGACCTTGCCGGTCGCAAGCTGTGGGTGGTACGCGTTCAAATCGACCCGTCTCCTCAGGAAAAGACCTCGCGGCCGGAGAGCGTCCTGGAGTTCTGGAAGGAGGACCCACGGACCGGACCTTTCGACACAGGAATCCTGGATGTTTGGCAGGAACCCGAGGACGGCCTACAGACCGGCCGGGATCTCAGGATCGAGGACCGCTGGTACCGCCTCCAGGTCTTGACTCAGGACCCAACTTCAGGCCGGCTCACCTCATTCGATCTTCGCCCCTGGGAGGCAGATATAAACTCGCTGCTCAGCGGCGTCAGCATGGTCAAAGAGCTGGGACCGCAAAAGACGTCTACGCTTCAGGAATCTCTTGAGCACACTGCCAACGACGCCTTGGTTGAATGGAAGACCCGCACACTGCCCGGTCTGCTGAAGACACAAGACACTCCTGCGTTGGAGGATCTGGTCATCCGTACGGAAAAGGGGCTACTGGATCTGGATCTGGAGATTCGCGGCATGCGGCAGAGGCTGGATGATCTCGCTCGTGCAAAGGCAGCACAGCAGGCACAAGCCAGCATGCCCGGAGGGAACCAAACGGCGCCGGCTGCGGCATCGGCAGCATCCACCGCGGATAGCGAAGCGTTGGCTGATATTCTCGATCAGCGGAAGGCCATCCTTCAGGCAATTCTCGGTTCAACGAAACAGGCTCTTGCTCAGGTTAGGAGATAGTCGTGCGCTTAGGTTGCGTTTTCATCTTCCTATTTTCAATCTTCACTGTTTCTCTCACGGCACAGAGTGCCGCGCCGAGTCCAGCATCAGCATTGGCGGTTTCCCCGGTCTCAATACCCACGAACGCTGCGCTGGCGGCCAAAGCGCCCGGAGCGCCTGGGTATGGCCTTCAAATCGTAACGTCAAAGGGCAAGATCATGCTTACCAGCCTGAGCTTTGATCCCATCGCCCGAAAGCCTACCGCACGGTTTTATCTTATAACTGGACCGGCAGGTCTCGGTCCCTATCGTGCAGGCATCGATTTCACTTTTCATCCCGAGCAGCCGATCCCGGCAAATCACATTGACCCCCTTTTTTACAGCAACTATTTTTTCATTGTTGCGATCGAGAAGGACGGGGCGGCGGAAAAGGCCGGACTAAAGCCCAACAAATATGGGCTCCAGGATATTGTGGGCGTGGACGGAAGCAATTTCGGATGGGATCCGCAAAGTCTGGCGATTCACATCTCCAACAGTCCTGCGATTGACGTATCGACTTTAAATATTCCGCTCGTGTTCGGACACGCCCACTACAAGACCTACCACATTAAAACGCAGAAGCTGGAAACGCCGGTGGATCCTGCCGATGGCATAATCGGACCCATTGCTCCGGATAAGGAGATCCAGGCCTGGCTGAATCAGGAACAGACATGGAAGGACCTCCTCATACTCCGGTCAAAGCAGGCACGTTTTGCGCCTCTTGCCATCGACATCGAAGGCCGAAAGCTATGGGTAGTGAGATCCGAGGGTGCTCCTGACGGTAAGGGAGTTATTCCGGGTTTCCTCGAATTCTGGCAGCAGGATCCACTCACCGGCCTCTTTGCAACGGGCATCATGGATGTCTGGCCAGATCCCCCGGAGGGCATGCAGCCTGGCCGAATTCTCCGCGTTGGGGACCATTGGTATCGGCTGAAGACCTTTACCCAAGACCCCGCCAGCCACCGCCTCCTCGGCTTCGGACTGGAAGCGTGGAAAGCCGACGTCATGTCGCTTCTGAGTGGCCAAAGCCCCGCAGATGAGATAGGCACTGTGCACCTGCCTGGAGCGCGGGAGTCGTTGGAACAGGCCGCCAACGACAGCTTGGTGGAGTGGAAGACTCGATCGCTGCCCGATATGCTGCGGACTGAGCAAGCGCCAGCACTGGAGGAAATGGTTATTCGTACCGAGAAGGGCGTGCTTGCGCTGGATCTTCAGACCCGTACCATGCGGGAGCGGCTGGATGCTCAGGCTCGCGCCCAGGCTGCCCAGCAGGCCCAGGCCAGCATGCCCGGAGGCAACCAAACGGCGCCGACAGCGGCAGCACCGTCCACTGCGGACAGCGAGGTGTTGGCGGACCTTTTCGATCAGCGGAAGGCCATCCTTCAGGCGATTCTCGGTTCTACAAAGCAGGCTCTGGCTCAAGTCAGGAGGTAAGCATGCGCCTACGCTGCGTTTTTGTTCTTGCCTTTGTATTCTCAATTTTCACTGCGCCTCTCGCGGCACAAAGCGCCCTGGGGCAGTTGGAATCCATGACCGGCCAAAAAGTGCAACGGTTCAAGAGTTCCAGCAGCATGTATGGGCCCGACGCGTTGACGCCCTCCCAGCAGTTGACAGTCGGAATCATTTCCGGCCTGCTGGGAAGCCTTTTGAACCCAACCTCACAGCCCAACCATGGACCTGATCCCGCCGCAGCCGCCCAGGCCGAGGCGATGCGGCAGGAGGCCGAGAAGAGCGAGCAGCGGGCGTTACAAGCCTGGGCTGCCAATTACTCCAATCACATGAACCAGCTTCAAGATGAGCAGCGCCAGCTCCGTGCCAGCGAGGACAAGAGCAGCGATGAAGCCCTCTCCTCGGCCCTCTCAGATGTGTGGGATGGCGGGGCACATGTCAGCCAGCCCGGCGGACTTGCCGATGCGCTGAGCGATCCGAACGTGGTCGACCTGCGCGGCGTTGAGAACCCCACGCCCAGCTTGCTGCGCAGTGAAGACGGCGCGCCGCGTTCCGCCAAGGTCACGGCGGACCAGGTGCTCAAGCGGCGCGAGGAAGCCCAGGCAAGGCTCAAGGCGATGATGCAGGAGAACCGTGACCCGAAACAGCTCGGGCAGCGATTCTATGAACTGGAAAACCAGTTGAGCTGCCTTAGAGGCGAGGCGATCAGCATCGGCACGAAGAGTCAATCCCTCTCTCACGACTTCGACACCTGGGGCTGGCAGGTGGACGAGGCCGTCCAGAATTCGCTGGAGAGGGGCACCTCCCTGCTTACGGACATTATCATTCCCGAAGGCGCCGACAAAGGGTTTGAGACGCTGAAGAATGATCCTAAGACCAGGAACGACGCATTGGAGGCTTTTTCTCATATCAACGATTTCACGGGCTTTATAACTGAGATGGGCGACCGCTACGATGCGGGCCGTGAGGCGGTGGACTGGGTTCAGGCTAAACGAAACTTATTCAAGGATCTGGATTTTGTTTACTCGCACCTGGGCACTGTCAGCAAGACTTTGGGGCCACTCAGTGAACAATGGGAGCTGGGCAAGAACATTGTGGGGTCAGGCCTCGATGTAGCCCAGGAGTTGGACGCCTGGGGAGACATCAACAACGCTCAGGGAGACCTCAAGCTCCTCAAGGTGCGCCAACAGATTCTTCAGAACCGCATGCAAGATCTGGTGGGGCAACTGCAGGCTTCTCGCACTACGCTTGCCACTCAACTGGGAGTGCGGCCCGAAGATTTGATCCCCACAACTCGCCCCAACGACGCAGGTTGTTTAGCACGATAATGTGGTTTCCCCCTTGGCTGACACAGACAGTTAAGACCCATTTCGCCGTTCAACCCGCACCTTCTTCCCGCAGCATCCAAAAGAACCAATAAGACACTGAGGAATACCGAACATCCCTTAGTGGGTGCGGGTGGTGAGGTAGCGGGCCAGCGACTTGAGCGGATCGGCGGCGAGGCCGAAGGGTTCGACGGCGGCGAAGGCCTCGGCGATGAGCCAGCTGGCGTCGCGGCGCGACTGCTCGAGGCCGTAGACGGCGGGCCAGGTGGCCTTGATGCTGGCCGCGTCCTTGCCGGCGGTCTTGCCCAACTCCTCGGAGGACTGCGTCAGGTCGAGGATGTCGTCGACGATCTGGAAGGCGAGGCCGATCTTTTCGCCGAATGTGCGCAGAGCCGCGATGGTCGAGACCCACATCTCGGAATCGAGATGTGGGGCACCCGGATTTGTGGCCAGACCGTAGAGTCCGCCGCTGACGATGCTGGTGGTGATGAGCGCGCCGGTCTTGGCGCGGTGGATGGTCTCGACCAGTTCGGCGGTGGGCGCGACGCCTTCGGACTCGATGTCTACCACCTGGCCACCGATCATTCCGGGGGCAAGTCCGGTGTCAATCTCGCCGGAGCGACCGATTCCGGTGCCGACTGCGACGGAGACCTCGCGCATGATCCGCACCACGGCATCGGCTGGCGCGGGGAGCTGGGCGATGGTCTGGAAGGCGAGCGTCTCGAGCGCGTCGCCGGCCAGGATCGCGATGGCCTCGCCGAAGGCGACGTGGCATGTGGGCTTGCCGCGGCGCAGGTCGTCGTTGTCCAGCGCGGGCAGATCGTCGTGGATCAGCGAGTAGGTGTGCAGCATCTCCAGCGCGGCGCCGAGCGAGTCGACGCCTGCGGGCAGCTCGCTGGTTCCCGCGACCATTCGCGCGGCCTCCATGCAAAGAATGGGGCGCAGCCGCTTTCCGCCGGCGAAGACGCTGTGGCGCATGGCGCGATGGATGGAGACAGGCAGCGTCTCGGGCGTTGGCAGAAGGCGTTCGAGCGCGGCGTCGGTGAGTTTTGCGCCGGAGGCGAGCAGGGATTGAACGTTGGAATCCATCGGCTTCGATAATAAACGACGAGAGAGGATGAGTGGCGCGCAGGATTCAACCGGTAGTTCCACTATCGCAGAGTTGCTTGCCTTTTGTTCGTCGTTTATTTGTCGTTTGGTCGCTGTTTATTCGCCCCCTCCCCCTGCCATCCCCCTCGGCGGTGGATTGGTGCGTAAGTGGATTGTTATGTGGTGGCCACAGGGAAAACTTACATAATAAATGATTTAGAAGTAAGTGATTTGGAATCAATCTGTTACGCGGTGCATGGTTGGCTAAAATATTCATTCGCGGCGAGTTGCGGCTAAAATATTCATTCGGTGCGGCTTGCATTCGGAATTCTGAAGTGCAGCGGCGCAACAAAAGCAACTACGGAGATTCTGACTGCGCCAGAATGACGAACAAAAACAAACAAAGGCCAATATGGAGATTCTGGCTGCGCCAGAATGACGACTTCAGTGGCGGCTGCGCCAGAATGACGACCCGTGTGGGAGTTGCTGGCAAAACATTGATTCGGTGCGGCTTATTCGATTGAGAAAGAGCGGTTCAAGCGGGCGGCGGAGGTCTATTTCCGCACGGTCAAAGCTGCCCTCGATGGATTTGATCCATATGTTAAGTGTATCAAGCGGAGCATAACTACTATGCCAACTATTTTTCGGAGGGAAGTGATTGATGGGGTGGGAGTTATGGGGATTTTTGAGGGGCGTGGGGCTTGACACGCGATTTTGCTGAGGTTTTTGAGGGTGGGCGGCGCGAAGGTTTTTTGCTGTGAGCAATGGGCGGAGTTTTGCGGGAGAAAGGGGCGGGCGGTTGGGGCCGGGTGGGGTTCATCGGGGTTCTTCGCGCTCGAAAGACGCGCTCAGAATGACGGCAAGAACAGGCAACGGCGAAGGACAAGAACAAACAAAGGCCAATACTGAGATTCTGGCTTCGCCAGAATGACGGTTATGGGGAATGACGGCTCATGGGGTTCAGCGCGGGGTGAGGGTGTGGGTGTGGGTGATGGTGGGCTGGGT
>Ga0224534_1000955_pt1 | contig 16367 bp, 12 predicted proteins | sample 714E12024metaG_FD_172012 | JGI IMG/M metagenome (GOLD analysis project Ga0224534, IMG submission 172012) | Peat soil microbial communities from Stordalen Mire, Sweden - 717 E1 20-24 | ecosystem: Environmental > Terrestrial > Soil > Wetlands > Peat | place: Sweden: Norrbotten County, Stordalen... | reverse complement strand
CTGCGCGGACGCTACAACCAGCAGCGCCGCCAATGGAACGGCCCTCCCCGCGTGCATTCTCAAATCCACTGAGATCCTCCTTGTGCCGCAGTGTGGCTCGCAGAACCGGGTGCGGATATTGGATTTTAGCAAGGCGCGGGATGGGTGCTCCTGCGTGGTTCCCCGCAGTACGGGCGCGACGGGCCTCCCAGGCCAGCCTCTCGCTGGTAGGCTGAAGATATGGCCGACCGATTCTTAAAACAGGTCCCCGTCCACCGCCGGTCCCGACACGTGACCGCCGCGATCACTGAGAGCTTGGCATTGCGCGGAGGGCGGCTGGCCCGAGCCTGTAACTTGGCCAATCGGGACACTGATTCTCTTGGCCATCGCAGACGAATGGGAGCAGACAAAAGGAGCAAATCAAGGAACCCTGGGATGATGCCCCGGCGCGGGTCTCGGCGCGCACGCCGTTCTTACGCCCCTAACCGGGGCTGGCTGACTCCGTGACCAGATCCCCAGCGCTCACGCGCTGGGCTACTTTCTCGCGCCCCTGCGGGGCTGAGCATGCCCCATTGACCGGGCCGCGTAACCCATGCGGGCGACGGGCGCCCTCATTGCGCCCGTGTCGCGCAGCCCAGTTTGCTAACCGGCTTGCTCCCGCGGGGGTTTTTGAGACAGAATGAATCGACGCGTTTCTGATTCGAAGAGAGACGTTTCTATTAGGAGAGTTCAAGTGATAACACGAATTTTGCTGGTTATGGCCTTCTTGACGCCCTTGACTGGTTGGGCGGCCGACCCGGTGCCCATGGACGTCAAACTGGGCCTCTGGGAAACTAAGTTAACCAACCAGACGGACATGTCGGCGATGCTTCCACCCGAAGTGCTGGCGAGACTGACGCCCGAGCAACTGGCCAAGATGCGCGGAGGCGCACCGACCACCACCAAGCGCTGCGCGACCAAGGACACCATCAATGAAGCGCTGGCCTCCGCCAACACGAACAGCGCCAGGCAGAACTGCACGCGGACCTTCGTCACCTCCACCAGCACCAAGCTGGTGGTTCACATGGAATGCACCTCGGGAAACACGAAAAGCAGCGGCGACGTTCAGGTTGACGTGATCGACCGTGAGAACACCAAAGGATCGATGGTCATGACCACCGAGGCCGTCCGAGGCGGGAATGTGAAGATGGAATGGACCACCAAGTGGCTCGGCGCGGATTGTGGCGACGTCGGGCAGAAGAAGAACTGAGCGGGGCGGTCACCTGCCCAGCATATTCAGCCGCGTCTCGACGTCCGCCCGGAACCGGTCCACGAAGGCCAGGACGTAATCCGTCACCGGCAGGCTGGCGTCTTCCACCAGCGGCGTCAGGTCCATGGCGAAGCTGAGAGCGCTCTCTTCGTCGGTCCCGTGCGCGGCGTAGTAGGTGGCGTGCGCCAGGCGCCGGCCGGCGGTGGCCAGGTCGTATCGCTTGCCGCCGCTCACCTGTGAGTCGAACACGCCCACCAGGGCCGCGGCGATGTTGGAGCGCGCCGAGACCGGCAAGGCCTGCTTGCTCTCGTCCGCGAGCCAGTCCAGATCGCGCCACACCTCGCAGCCGTAGACGCGCTTCGGCTTCACGTCCTGGCGCACCGCGCGCAGCGCCGCAATCGAGCGGAGCGCCGCGGCCACGTGCGTATCGTGCTTGTCCGCCAGGTTGTGCAGATACACGAACTCCGGCCGGGCCGCGCGCAGGATCTGCTCGAGATCCTCGACGACTGCGCTCTCATCGGGATTCTTCACCTGAGAAGTGGTGAAGCCGAGCTGGATCTGGCAGGCGTACTCGCCCACGTAGGCCGCTTTGCGCTGCTCCACCACGCGCACCTTCTGCATCTCTTCATCCGTGTAATCGCCGTAAATGCCGGATCGCGGGCTGCCTGCGCCGTCGCTAAGCACCACGCCCGTGAACCATTTCTCTTTCCGGCCAAAACACTCGGCGATGCCGTGGTAGGCCATGATCTCGATGTCGTCCTGGTGCGCGGAAATCGACAAGTGTGTGGTGCGCGCCAGGGCGGTTTCCCATGCCAAGCCATCGGGAACGAAGAGGTCCGCGCTGGAATTATGAAATCGCATGATTGGTCTCCTTGACTCGAACTGCCGGCAGGCTCGCGGCGGCAATGGCCTGGCCGTGCCGCTTCTCCTTCTCATCGGGAATGTGAAAACGGATGCGTTCCGCCAACTCTGGGAACTCCTCCGCGAGGACTTCTTTCGACAACTTGAGAATCAGGTCCCCTCCAACGCCGGACATCACGCGTCCCAGCACCAGAAGGTTGCGGAAGTCGTAGAAATCGGCGTACTGGGCGATGGTGTAGCCGAACCAGACGCCGATCGTTTCGTAGATTTTGCGCGCGCGGCCGTCGCCCGCCGCCGCCAGCTTTTGTACCCGCTCGAGCTTGGCGGGAAGCGGCGTCTCCGGTGGAAGCTGGATGCCCGCCGGCTCGAGCAAACGCCCCACGGCCTGCTGCGAGAAGTACTGCACGCCCACGCCGCGATCGCCGGACCACTCGTCGGCCGGCGCGTCCTCGCGGTAATCCACGGGCACGAATGCTAGCTCGTTCAGCCACGTGGTGATGGCGCCTTGCGGCGTGACAAAGCCGGCGGCCAGGCTGCTGCCCATGGCGATGCCCAGCACGGCGTTGTCGCCGAGCGCCATCGATCCGGCCAGCGCCGTCACCTCGCCATCGTTCACCACTTCGAAGGGGATGCCGCCCCACGCCGCCTGCAACTCGAAGAACAGGCGCCGTACGCGACTGTCGAACAGGTCCCGCGGCACCGAGCGGTAGAGCGATCCCACCCGCACCTCGTTATTGACGTACACCCCCGCGGCGCTGCCCCCGATGGCGTCGATGCGCGGCAGGTGGGCGGCGGCCCGCTTCAGCGAATCGTGGATGCCGTCGAAATGATATTGCGGATCGGCCTGCGCGCTCGGGTTCCACGCTACCTCATCGCTGAAGATCACCTTGCCATCGGCGACGGCGGCGCACTTGCGATCGCTGGCGCCCAGGTCGAAGCCGATGTGGCAGCCATCCAGGTGGCGGCCGAGCGGCGCCGTTGTCTCCCTTTCCACGGGAGCGGCATCAAACGCGGTGTTCTCGATCGCCATCGGCCGGCCGTACACGCGCTCGCCCATGAACTGGTAATCGAAGGTGCGCGCCCCTTCCGGCGCGTACACGCTACCGAGGTAATCGGCGATATGCGCATCGCCCCCGATGGTGACGCGGTATCCGCCCTTCTGCCACAACAGGAACTTCAGCAACCGCTCGACATAACGGTTGTTGATGGCCACGTTCTTTCCTTCGTGGGGCAGCACCGCGGTGCGGAACACGGAGACCGAGCCATCGCTGCGTTCGAGCGCGATGGCCAGGTTGCGGCCGCCGCCGCTCTCTTTCACTCGGGCGCGATAGGCCCGGTTCCACAGAGAGGCCGGGACGAACTCGGAATCTAAAACGGGCCGGAACTTCATACCGGAAAGACGACGATACCACGTACCGGGAACCGCCATTTGTGCCACCATAAACTCTATGTGGCTGGGCATCGACATTGGCACCGGGGGCACGCGCGCGCTCCTGGTGGATGGGCGCGGCGCGGTCCGCGCGGGTTGCACCGCTCCCCACGAAGACATGCGGATGGAGCGCCCGCTGTGGGCCGAGCAACGCCCCGAGAACTGGTGGGACGCCTGTATCGCAGCCATCCGCGGCGTGCTCGCGCAAGCCGGCGTTCCGGGTCGCCAGGTAAAAGGCATCGGCCTCTCCGGCCAGATGCACGGACTGGTGATCCTCGACAGCGCCGGCCGCGTGATCCGCCCCTCGCTGATCTGGTGCGACCAGCGCAGCCAGGCGCAGGTGGACGCCGTCAACGCCAAAATCGGCCGCGAGAATATTCTGAAATTCACCGCCAACCCCGTGCTCACCGGCTTCACCTTGCCCAAGCTGCTGTGGGTCCGCGATAACGAGCCGCGGAACTTCGAGCGCATGCGCACCATGCTCCTGCCCAAGGACTACGTGCGCTTCAAGCTGACGGGCGAGTTCGCGACTGAAGTTTCCGACGCCTCGGGCACCGCCGTCTTCGACGTGGTCAATCGCCGCTGGTCTTTCGAAATGATGGACGCTCTTGGCCTGGACCGCACCATCCTGCCGAAATGTTACGAATCGAGCGAAGTGACGGGCCAAGTCACGCCGCAGGTGGCGGAACTCACGGGACTTCAGGCCGGCACTCCGGTGGTGGGCGGTGGCGGGGACCAGGCTTCCAGCGCCGTGGGCAACGGCATTGTCGAGGCGGGAATCGTTTCCTGCACGCTGGGCACCTCCGGCGTGGTGTTTGCTCACATGGAGAAGGTGGCGTACGACGCCGCCGGCCGCGTCCACACCTTTTGTCACGCCGTCCGCGACAAGTGGCACGTGATGGGCGTGACCCAGGGCGCCGGCCTGAGCCTGCAATGGTTCCGCAACCAGCTCGCACCCGGAACGGAGTACGACGCGCTCACCGCCGAAGCCGCGCAATCGCCGCCCGGCGCCCAGGGTCTGTTCTGGCTGCCCTACCTGATGGGAGAGCGCACCCCCCATCTGGATGCCACCGCGCGCGGCGGCTGGATCGGCCTGACCGCCAGCCACACGCGCGCCGATCTCATCCGTGCGGTGATCGAAGGCGTCTCCTACAGCCAGCGCGATTGCCTCGACATCATCGAGGCGCTGGGCGTGGCGGCGACATCCGTGCGGGCCTCCGGCGGCGGCGCCAGGAGCGCCTTCTGGCGCCAGTTGCTAGCCGGCATTTTGAACAAGCGCGTGGTGACGCTCGAAACCCAGGAAGGCTCGGCCTACGGCGCCGCGCTGTTGGCGCTCGCCGGCACGGGCGAGTACGCCTCCGTGCCCGAAGTGTGCCGCGCCGCCATCCGCGAGACCGAGTCGGTTTCCCCGAGCCCCGCCGCGGTGGCATTTTACGAAAGGGCGCACCGCGTGTACCAGGCGCTCTACCCCGCGCTGAAGCCCATTTACGGCCAGATCGCGGGGCTGTAACTGTGAGGATGAAATGCGACGGATTCCGATTGTGGCCTGCCTGATTGCGAACGTCTGCTTCGCCGCCCGTCCGGTGATCTTCGACACCGACATGGGCAACGATATCGATGACGCCCTGGCGCTCGCCGTGCTGCACGCGTTGAGCGATCGCGGCGAGTGCGAACTGATCGGTGTCACGCTCACCAACGCGCATCCAGCGGCGGTCCCGTACATCCGGATGGTCAATCGCTTCTACGGCCGCGGCGATTTGCCCGTAGGCGCCGCGATCAAGGAACTCAAAGGCGGCGCCTACGATGGCTACATGAGAACCGCTCTCGGCGCCGCGGCCGCCGCCAGCGCCAGCCCCGCCGAGGCCGCGCCCGCGCTCCTGCGCCGCCTCTTGTCGAACGCGCGCGAGAAGGTGGTGATCGTGCAGACCGGTTTCAGCACCAATCTCGCCGCGCTGCTGGAGCTCCCCGATGGCGCCGCGCTCGCCAAAGAGAAGGTCGCGCTCGTCGTCGCCATGGCGGGCAACTTCGAAGGTGGAGAGCCCGAGTACAACGTTCGCATCGACGTCGCCAGCGCCAAGGCCGTCTTCGAGCGCTGGCCAACGCCCATCGTGTTCAGCGGCTACGAAATTGGGCGCGACTTGCTCTATCCCGCCGCCAGCATCGAACACGATTTCGCGTACGCGCGCCCGCACCCCATCGCGGAATCCTACCGCGCTTATCACCAGATGCCCTTCGACCGGCCCACATGGGATCTCACCGCCGCTCTCGAGGCCGTGCGGCCGGAGCACGGCTACTTCGGCCGCTCCGAGCCGGGCACGGTGCTCGTGGAATCCAACGGGACCACGCGCTTCACCGCCGGTCACGGCGATCGGCGATATCTCCGTCTCGACCCATCTAGACGCGCGGAGATTCTCGAAGTCCTCGCGCTCCTCGCCAGCCAGCCGCCCGCCCGGAGGTAGGACGCATGCGCCGCCGTTTCTACGCCAGCAGTTCCTGGGCGCGGATGAGCCGGTCGGCCACCTTGACGCCGTTGGGGCAGCGGACCGAGCACTCCGAGCAGTCGCCGCAACGCAGCGCCTGGACCTCTTTCGGCAGGGCGGCAAAGCTTCTCTGGGCCAGTGGGAAATCGCCGTAGAAGTCGGCGTAGGCCAGAATGCGAAGCTGGTCCGGGACCGGCATGCCCTTGGGGCACTGGCCACGGCAGCTATAGCACATGCGGCAGTAGTAGGGGCGGATCTCCTCACTGCGCGCCGAAAGCAGCCTCTCATCCTCGGCCGTGAACTTCTCGCTCAGGGCCTTGAGGTTCATCTCCAGCATCTCCACATCCCGAACGCCCGGAATGGTGGTGGCCACCGTGGGGTTTCGGAGCACCCACTTGAGCGCGGGGAGGGGATTCTTGATGGCCGCCGGCCGCGGGGGCATGCCGCCGCGCGCCTGCGCGCCGCCGCCGCCACCGGGACCGCGTCCCGGTCCGCGCCCAGGCGTCATGGCCGAAAAATCGGGCAAAACGCCGCCGTTCGCGGCCATGACTTTCATGGCCGTCAGGCCGATTCCGGCCTTGCTCAATTTGGCGATGGCCGCTTCCCTTCCCGTGCCCATGGTGAAGTTGTAGGTGAAGGTGACCGCGTCGATGTTGCCGGCTTTCACAAAGCGGTCCGCCATCAGGTCGAGGTCGTGCGTGCTGACGCCGAAGAAGCGGATCTTCCCCTGCTTCTTGGCCTCGTTGCCGGCTTCGAGCAACTCGTCCGGTACATCCTCGGGCTTGCTTTTGGCATGGAGGAGCCAGATATCGATTCGGTCGGTCGCCAGGTTCTTCAGGCTGTCCTCGAGGTCCGCCATGAAAACTCCCCGGGTCTTGGCGGGGGTCTTACTGACCACGATCACCTTGTCCCGTGGTATGCCTTTGAGGCCGACGGTGAGCAGGCGCTCGCTGTTGCCGTTGGAGTAATCGTTGGCGGTATCGAAGTAGTTGACGCCCAGGTCAAACGCCCGGGCGATGACGGAGGGATCGGGCGTAAAACCGACGCCCACCCCGACTGGGCAAACCTTCAATCCCGTTTTTCCCAAGGTTCGATATGGAATAGACGATGGCGCCTGAAACGCGGCGCCGGCGCGAGATCCCGCGAGCCCGGCGGCAGGGAGGGTCAGCCCCACTCGGAGAAAGTTTCTGCGTGAAGAATCCAGGTTCATACCGCCTCGATGGTAGCGCCTTTCACTCCGCGGGCGCGCCCGTTCTGTTTCAGCCCCGCACCAGCCAGCGCTGGCGGTTGACGCGCGTCACCACGAACAGGGCCGCAAAACCGGCCAGCAGTCCCAGGGAGGCTCCCACGCCGATCCATTGGGGCTGGTGAGAATGGATCCACAGCGTCAGGGTCACGTTGAACAGCGGCGGAATCAGGGCCGCGATCACCGGTGGCCAGGGACGGTCGAGCGCGAACAGGGAACGCGAGGTGATCTCGATCAGGCTCCAGCCGACCAGGCTCGGCCCGAGTCCCAGGAAGACCGCGGCCACCAGCTTGGTGGATTCCGCCGTGAAGTTGCCGCGCTGGAATATCAGCGCGATGGCCGGCTCGCGGAATACGATGGAGAAACCGCAGCCGGCCGCCACCGCCAGCGCGGCCAGCGCAATGGTCCGGTCAATCAGGCGGAAGGCCTCGCGCAGGCGGAACAGGCTCCGCAGGCGCGCGATCTCGGGCAGCAGCGAATTGGAGATGGGGTTCACCAGAAGCGCCAGAGGCACGCCCACTCCGCGCATGCAGTACTCGAGCGCAGCGGCCATGCCCGGTCCGGCGTGGGTGGCGTAAGCGCGCGTGAAGGTGATATTGAACCCGAGGCCGGCGGCATACACCACGAAGAAAGCGGGCTTGGCGAGGATCTCGCGCCAGTGGACCTGGCAACGAGGCGCGCCCGCGGTGTCGAGGCCGGAGCGCGCCGCGAAACAGACGATGCCGACCTGCGCGCATGCGCCCAATGTGTAGCCGATGGCGAAGGCGTAAACGCCCAGGAGCTTCCACAGGCTCAGCGCGGCGATGATGGTGAAAACGTTCAACGCGGCCTGGTAGAAGGCGGTGGGCGCAAAGCGGCGGTCCGTGAACAGCAGAGCGCAGTGCACCGCGGCCACGCCCGCGGCCACGGTGGAAAGCGACAGGATGCGCAGGATGTTGACGGCCGTAGAGAAGTAGCGCGGATCGAGGCCGGGCGCCAGCGCCTTCATCAGCCAAGGCGCGGTGAGAATCACGGCCGCTGCAATGGCTGAGAAGACCCAGGCAAAGCAGCGGCTGAGCTTGAGAAACAGCGCGGTGCGCTGCGGGCCTCTGGCAGCCGTGAGCATGGGCACGAAGGCGAAGACGATGCTGTTGATCAGCACCGAATTCAGCGTGTCCAGAGGGCCCATGGCGACGGCGAGCGAATCGGCCAGGCTGTGGGTGCCGAGCAGGTAAGCGGTCAGCGCCACCCGCACGAAACCCAGAATGTTGCCCGTCAAGATGCCGGCGACGATGGTCAATCCGCCGCGCACCAGGGGACTGTCCACCGCGCGGGTGAGGACCCGCTCGGCGCTCAAGGCCGGAGATGGTTCGGTGGAACTCAGTCGGAACCTGCTCAGGCCGCCGCCGCCGTGGCGCTCCTTGCGGCCGATAGCGCGGCTTCGTAATTGGGGAAATCGGTCATTTCCTTCACGTATTCCACGTAGCGGATCTGGTTTCGGCCATCCAGGACGAAAATGGCGCGGCTTTCGATCCGCAGCTCCTTGATCAAGGTGCCGTAGTTCGAACCGAAGGAGGCATCCTTGTGATCGGAGAGCATCTTCACTTTGCTGACGTCGAACGCGCCGCACCAGCGCTTTTGCGCAAACGGCAGGTCCATGCTGACGGTGATAATGTCAACGCCCGGAAGCTTGGCCAGCTCGTCGTTGAATCGCTTGGTCTGCGCGTCGCAGACGGGCGTGTCGAGCGAAGGGACCACACTGACGATGCGAACGTGGTTGCCGGTGTCCTTCAGGGTAACGGGCTTCAGGCCGTTGTCCGTCAGGGTGAAATCGGGGGCGGCATCGCCGGGCTTGAGCTCGGGGCCGATCAATGTGAAGGGGTTGCCTTTCAGGGTCATTGCGCCGGGTCTTTCCATACTCTTAATCTCCTCCTGCAAGTGTTAGTAAATTCACCATCATTGTATCAACTCAGCGAACTTTCGAGCTTCCGTTACGGGTAATTGGCAGGTGTAGTTCCGGCAGACGTAGGCGCTGGCGCGGCCCTCCATCTTTACCATGAACTCAATGGAGGGAATGCCGGCGGCCAGGGCGCGGCGGGCTTCAGGGGAATCCACCAGCATCACCACGCGGTTGGGAACGAAGCGGGAATGGAGCGCGCGAAGAAGCGCCTGGGTATCGGCGTCGTCCCGGCCGCCCACCAGGATGATCTCGCGCGGCTCGCCCAGCAGCCACTCGCAGGCGGCGAGCATCTGCGGGAGCGTGGCCGGCGCCGCCGCCAGGCGCGAGGCGAAGGCGGCCAGCGTCCTTTCCGCCGATTCGCGGAAATCGGCGCGATTGGTGAACCGCGCCAGCCGCAGCAGATTCATGGCCGCGATCGAATTGCCCGAAGGCTCGGCGCCGTCGTAATCTTCTTTCACGCGCATGACCAGGCTGGCATCGTCCGCGGCGGAGGCGAAAAACGCTCCTTGCGCGGGGTCTTCAAACAGCTCCATTTGTTTTTCGGTAAGGCGGATGGCGAGTTCCAGATTCCGCAGGTCGAACTGGGCTTCGTACAGATCGAGCAGCCCTTGCACGAAGAGCGCGTAGTCGTCCAGAAAGGCTGGGATGGCCGCCTCGCCCTGGCGGTAGCGGCGCAGCAGAGCGCCGGATTGCGGATGGCACATGCGGGCAATGAGGAACTCCGACGCGCGGCGCGCGGCGGCGGCGTAACGCGGCTCATCGAGCGCGGCGCCACCGCGCGCGAAGGCCGAAATCATGAGGCCGTTCCAGGCGGTGAGGACCTTGTCGTCGAGGTGCGGGCGAACGCGCTTCGAGCGTGCTTCCAGCAGAAGGCGCCCGGCTACGAGCAGGCCCGCGCAAACCTCATCGAGCGGCCGGCCGAACCGCTGCGCCGTTTCCTCCACGGTGTGGGCTTGGTACAAAATGTTCTTGCCGGTGAATTCGCTGTGCGGGTCGTCCGCCACGTTGCCCGCCGCTTCGACGCCGTAGCGGTAGCAGAACCAATCGGCGGCGGGGTGGCCGGCTCGATCCCGAATCTCTTCGGCGCTCCAGATGTAGAATGCGCCCTCGCTCTTGAGACCGGGGCGCGCGGGGTCGGTCGCGCTATCGGCGTCTTCCGCCGAAAAGAAACCGCCCTCAGGGCCGATCATGTCGCGCAGCACGTAATCGAAGATGCGGCGCGCGGTATCGGCGTACTGCGGATCGCCGGTGGCTTGGAAAGCTTCCAGACAGGAGATGGCGATCTGTGCCTGGTCGTACAGCATCTTCTCGAAGTGCGGGACGAACCAGCGCTCGTCGACGGAGTAGCGATGGAAGCCGCCGCCGAGCTGGTCATCGATACCGCCCTTGGCCATTTCGCGGAGTGTGACCAGCGCCATGTCGAGGGCTTCCTGGTTCTTGGTGCGCGCATAGTAGCGCAGCAGGAAGTTGTGGACCGAGGGGCGCGGGAACTTGGGCGCCGGGCCGAAGCCGCCCTGGCGCACGTCGAAGGTGCGGCGGAACGCAAAGAAACCGCTGTCCAGCATGGCGCGATCAATGGCCCCCGCCCGCCCGGCCTCGACCGCCACATGTTGCCGAAGCTGCTCGACGATGGCGCGCGCGGAATCCACGATCTGGCCGCGATCGGCGGCCCACGCCGCGGCGATCTGGGTCAGGATGGAGGCGAAGCCCGGATGACCGTAGCGGGCCTCGGGCGGGAAGTAGGTGCCACCGAAGAACGGCTCGAGATCGGGAGTGAGCCAGACGGACATGGGCCATCCGCCGCCGCCGGTGGTGGCCTGCACGAAGGTCATGTAGATGCGATCCACATCCGGGCGCTCTTCGCGATCCACCTTGATGGGGACGTAGTCGCGGTTGAGCAGCGCAGCGATGGCTTCGTTTTCGAAAGACTCGCGCTCCATGACGTGGCACCAATGGCACGTGGAGTAGCCGATGGAAAGGAAGATCGGTTTGTCTTCGCGGCGGGCTTTTTCAAAGGCTTCCGGCCCCCACGGAAACCAGTCCACCGGGTTGTGAGCGTGCTGCAGCAGGTAAGGACTCTGCTCACTGGCAAGTCGGTTGGTATGCATATCCCTCTGAGTGGCTCCGAGCCTCCGGGCCGGCGCTCATGTCCCCGCCCGCGCGGCCTCCTTGCATGGTGATTTTGCGGAACGAAGCCAAATGGACACCGGCGCGACCATTGAGGTGGGCCTGAGTTCTGTGGCGACGGACCGCGGCTGATGCGGGATGACGGAACGAACCCAATTTCTAGTTAACTCCATGTAAATCAATAATTAACGGGCGCGAAAAACCGAGTATGCAGCTTCCGCCCCCGTAGCCAGGAAGCGGCAAGGAAATGGCTGAGCACCTGCGATCGAGGTTCCAGACAGATTGCGCGGTGGTTTTGCGAAACGAAGCCAAATGGACACCGGCGTGACCATTGAGGGGAGCCTGAGTTCTGTGGCGGACCGCGGCTGAAGCAGGATGACGGAACGAACCCAATTTCGAGTTAACTCCATGTAAATCAATAATTCACGGGCGCGAAAAACCGAGTATACAGCCTCCGCCCCTTTTAACCTGGAAGGTGCAAGGAAATAGCTGGGCAGGCCGGGAACCAAGTCGGGAACCTGCTTGCTCCAACACGCTGGGCAATAGGAAAACGAACCCAAATCGGAATTTTCGAACGAGACAACGACTGCGAATCCCCCCACCTTCAGTATAGCTCTGGTTGATAGCGGATGAAGCGTAAGGCACTGATTTGATTGGGATAAATACTTGTGATGGGTGAATTTGGTATGGTACAAGAAGGCACGTCCCGCCGGACGCGTACGGCCTGTTTGCGATCGGCCGGCGGATGCCGCCACAACCCGGGCGCGATACAATCTACCAGGAGCCACCATGAACTACTACCAGCAGCACCAGTCCGATTTTCTGGAGGGGCTGAAGACCTTCCTGCGCATTCCGAGCATCAGCACGCTCACCGAAAACAAGCCCGATATCCGGCGCGCCGCCGAATTCGCCATGAACGAGCTGCGCGCGGCGGGGATGACCACCGCCGAGCTGATCGAAGGCAAAGGCAATCCGCTGGTCTATGCGGAATGGTTGAATGCGCCGGGCAAGCCCACCATCCTCTTCTACGGCCACTACGACGTGCAGCCGCCCGACCCGCTCGACGAGTGGAAGTCGCCGCCCTTCGAGCCGGAGATCCGCGGCAACGACATTTTCGCGCGCGGCGCCTGCGACGACAAAGGCCAAGTCTACATCCAGATCAAGGCGGTGGAGGGTCTGCTGAAGTCGACCGGCAAGCTGCCCGTCAATGTGAAGTTCCTGCTCGAAGGCGAAGAAGAGACCGGCGGCGAGTTCATCGAGGAATATGTCAAGACCAGGCCGCCGCGCCTGAAGGCCGATGCGGCGGTGGTGTGCGATACCGAAATGTTCGCGCCCGAGTTCCCCACCATCTGCGTGGGGCTGCGCGGCCTGGTGTACTACGAGCTGCTGGTGGAGGGCGCCAACCACGACCTGCATTCGGGCGTTTACGGCGGAGCGGCGCCCAACCCGATGCAGGCCATCGCGGAGATTGTGTGCGCGCTGAAGGATCGGAATGGCCACATCCTGATTCCCGGTTTTTACGACCGCGTGGTTCCGCCCAGCCCCAAGGAGCGTGAAGCCTGGGCGCGGCTGCCGTTCAACGAGAAGGAGTACACCGAAGTGGAAATGGGCGCGCGCGAGCTGGTGGGCGAGCCCGAGGTTCCGCTCTTCGAGCGCGTGTGGGCGCGGCCCACGGTGGAAGTGCACGGCATCCGCGGCGGTTTCACCGGCGAAGGCGCCAAGACCGTGATTCCGGCCCGCGCGGTGGCCAAGATCAGCACGCGCCTGGTGGCCGACCAGCGGGTGGACGAGTCGGTGGAGCAAACCAAAGCGGCGGTGAATGCGGCGTGCCCCAAGGGCGTGACCGCCGAACTCAAAGTGCTGAGTGCGGGCGAGCCATCGCTGACCAACCCGGACAACCCGTTCATCCATGCATCGGCCGAAGCCATGAAGCAGATCTTCGGCAAGGAAACGGTGTACATTCGCTCGGGCGGGTCGATTCCGATTGTGGGAGTTTTCGACCGCTACCTGGGCGTTCCCAGCGTCATGATGGGCTTCGGGCTGCCGGACGACAACCTGCACGCGCCCAACGAGAAGTTCCACCTGCCGAACTTCTTCCGCGGCATCGAAGCCATGGCGCGGTACCTGGAAATTCTGGGCGCATAAGGAGGGGAAAGCCGTGTGGACACGGAGAAACGTTTTGCGATTGGCGCTGGCCTTGCCCGCCGGGGCGTGGCTGAAGAACTATCAAGCGCTGGCCGCGCCGTTGCTTGGCGCGGTGAAGATCACGTCCGTTAAGGCGCTGCAGCTCGATTTCCAGACCGACGGGTGCCTGGTCAGGATCGAAACCGACGCCGGGGTCACGGGGTACGGCGAAACCGGCGTGGATGCCAAAATGGCTCGCGCGCGCATCCCGCAATTGCGCCTGGTGGGGGGCGACGCGCTGGCTATTGAGCGCCATTTCCTCGCCATGACCGGCGGCATTCATCCGTTCGTGCCCAGCATACCCCTGATCAGCGGCATCGACATCGCGCTGTGGGACGTTGCCGGCAAGGTCCTGGGTCTGCCGATCTACAGGCTGATGGGAGGGCCGCAGCGGAATGCGGTGGCGATGTACTCGCACGGCGATTTTCTGAAGGACATGAGCAGCCCGGCTTCCTGCCGCGAGTGGGCCCAAATGATCCGCGAGCAGCCCGAAGGATTTACGGCGTACAAGATCGAGCCGACGCAGGCTATCCCCCGCGAGCCCGCGGGCCCGGTGGTGACCTCGGCACAACTGAAGAAGATCGCGCAGGGGTTCGCGAATGTGCGCGAGGCTGTGGGGGACGACATCGATATCGCCGTCCATTCCCACAACCAGTGGGACACGCCCAGCGCCATCGCCGTGTCGAGAGCCACCGAAGCCATCCACCCGCTATTCTTCGAAGACCCCTTGAGCAGCGTCGAGTTTTGCGAGGGATGGATGGCCATCAAGCGGGCCACGCGGACGCCGATTCTGACGGGGGAGAAGCTGGAACTTATCAAACAGTTCAAGCCCTTCGTGGATAGCCAGGCGGTGGACATCATTCACCCCGACATCTCCTATGCCGGCGGCATCACGGGCTGCCGGAAGATCGCCGACTACGCGGCGCTGAACCGTACGCCGGTGGCTCTGCACAACATCGGATCGCTGGTGCGGACCTACGCCTCGGTTCACCTGGCCGCCGCGATTCCGAATTTCTACCGCTCCGAAAACCGTCTGGGCCGGCCTGGGCGCATCTACGAGAAGATGGCTGCCAACAAGCCGCCGGTGATCAAGAACTCGCTGTTCCAGCTTCCGGATGGGCCGGGGCTGGGGCTCGAGATCGACCCCGGCTACGTGCGCGAGCATACGCCGGCTGGGGAAGACTGGGCGTAGGATCAATGCTGTTCACTTAAGGACTGGCTCCCCGATACACGCCAGATCGCTGTTTCGGGCGTCGAGCGGGCAAAGGCCGAGATGGGGACATCCCACCCAAATGAAGGCCACGCAAGTTCTAGGCGGGGCGCACAATTCGTGCTAAGCTACCGTATCTCAAAGAATTGCTTTTGCCTGCTTCATGGAGCGGGGAGGATCCGCAGCAAGTTTTGGTCGCATACTGAGAGCTTACAATGAGGCGCACCGCTAACCGGCTCTTCTACGCCACGAAAGGTAGCACCCCAAAGGGAGAGATCGTCTATGGCGACGCTGTTGAATTTCTAAAAGGTCTTCCCCGGCAGTCGGCACGCGTTGTTTTCCTCGACCCGCCGTTTAATCTTGGCAAAGACTACGGTTCCGACCGAACGCCTGATCGCAGGCCTGGCGAAGAATATCGCGAGTGGCTGGAGACGGTGGTATCCGAATCAGTGGACGTCTTGGAGCCTGGCGGATCCCTCTTCCTCTATCATGTACCGCTATGGGCTTTAAGGCTCGGTGCCTATCTGGATAGCAAGCTCACGTTCCGCCAATGGATCGCGATCTCGATGAAAAACGGGTTCGTTCGCGGACCGCGCCTATACCCGGCACACTATGCGCTCTTGATGTTCACTAAGGGCAAGCCGAAGCGGTTTGTTCGGCCTCGCATATCGCCGCAAGAATGCAGGACCTGCGGTGCCCTCCTAAAAGATTACGGCGGCTACAGGTCAATCATTCTGCGGAAGGGGATAAACCTCAGCGACATTTGGGACGACTTGAGTCCAGTAAGGCACGCCAATTCAAAGCATCGAACAGCAAACGAGCTACCGGCTCTCCTCTTCCATAGAGTAGTCACGATGGTCGGCGGCCGCGGTGCCCTCTACGTTGACCCATTCGGCGGAACCGGCTCTGGAGTGGTTGCGGCGGCAAGCCGTGGTATGCGCTTCGCGGCGTGCGATATCGTGCGCGCAAACTGCGAGTTGATGAAGCGCCGCGTTCTCGAACTTGCGGAGGCGACGACACGGAGACCCAAGACATGAGATATGCACTAGCAAATGTCCGGAAGCAGTACTTTATCGACATGTTCACTCGCGACATCTCATTGGAGGACTGCATACTCGATCTGATCGACAACTCGATTGACTCGTTTCTGCTGAAAGAAGCCGTTTCGGTCCGAGACTTGATCTTCGGTCCCGCCACCGACTATGCCAACCTTGAGCCGGGTGGAATCCAGGTGACATGTACAGAACGCCAGATCAAAGTTGTTGATACCTGCGGTGGGATATCGAGAAAGCGAGCCATGAACGATGCCTTCTGCTTCGGCCACGAGGAAGATCAAGTTGGGAAGCTCGGCGCCTACGGAGTAGGAATGAAGCGAGCTCTGTTCAAGATTGGCAACAGGTTCGACATCGTGTCTCGAACAGCTACGGAAGGCTTTGAGGTCTCCCTGGAGCTTGACAAATGGGCTCAGGAGAAGGAGTGGAGGATACCCATTTCGTTCGTCGAAGGTGCGGGTTCCGATACAAAGGCCGGTACATCTATCACCATCTCCCAGCTGCACAATGAAGTGGCACTCCGCATCAAGGAGGGTGGTGTTCCCAATAACATTCTTCGTGACGCCGCTACTACATATCCTTACTTTCTTGATAAATGCGTCAAGCTGGAA
>Ga0224534_1000954_pt1 | contig 16368 bp, 12 predicted proteins | sample 714E12024metaG_FD_172012 | JGI IMG/M metagenome (GOLD analysis project Ga0224534, IMG submission 172012) | Peat soil microbial communities from Stordalen Mire, Sweden - 717 E1 20-24 | ecosystem: Environmental > Terrestrial > Soil > Wetlands > Peat | place: Sweden: Norrbotten County, Stordalen... | reverse complement strand
TTGTTTCCCACTTTTCTTGCAAAAGGGCTAACAAGTGAGGTGAGATTGTCAAGAGGGCGATTCGCAGCTTTCCCCAAGTTAACGTACGTGATCAGCACGGCTTGTCGACTCGTTTTTGAAACTCGGATTGCGTCATGCGCGTTTGATTGCATTTACTTCATAGGTCGCGATGTCCTTCCACGTCCGCGCGTCCTTACTTCGATTCAATCCGCGGCGTGAGAGCACCAAACGCTTTTGCGGGTCTTCAAGTAGCTCAAGCACGGTCTTTGCAAATGATGCCGTATCTCCTTGCGGGATACAGACTATGTCTTGTTGCCAGATCGACTTTAAGGCTGACAGATCGTACGCAAGCACTGGCAACCCACAACTCATCGCTTCAAGGATAGCAATCGGTTTTGCGTCGACGTAACTTGGCAGCACAAACAGCCTGGATCGCTGCATCACCTCGAATTTCTTTTTTTCGTCAACAAACCCACATAATATAATGTTTTTGGTTAAACGATCACGTTCTATCAGGCTGACGAGGTGGTCTTTGTCAGATCCGATTCCGATCATCGCGAGTTTGGCGGACGGGATTTTATCAGAGATGATCCTCCAGATAGCTACCAAGTCAAGGATTCCTTTACCCTTCTCTAAACGTCCGACAAAGCAAGCGTCAAAAAGCACTGGTTGAGGGGTCGCGCTGTATTCAACTTTGCTGATTGCATTCTCGGTAACCAAGATCTTCCCCTCGTTAATACCGCTCGAAATGAGGGAATCCTTTATGGGTTGTGTTATCGCAAAGATTAAGTCCGCGTGTTTTCTTATCAACGGCAAAGATATCGCATCGTTGACTTTGCGCAACAAGGCAAGTGTCAGGTTTCCCGCACTCACGCCCGAATGATGGTATACTATGAACTTGCTTGAGGCGTTTCGTCGTTGCAAACAAATGGCAGGAACTACGTCAGCTACGTAATGAGAAGCGGCGACGATGACGTCATATTTCTTTTGTGGAGGCGACCGCAGAATCCTCAATATCCGCGAACACATTAGCATAAGCCGCCCCGGCAAGGTAGTGACCTCTTTTTCGAATAGAGAGTCAGTTACTATTGCCTGTCCCTTCAGATAACGTCGTGAGATACCGTATGCGAGGCGAGGCAGCAGAACATCTACGTCGTGGTCCTCACCCCAATATTGAGCTACCTGCAGCATATGGAGTTCACTCCCCCCCATCTTTTCGACAGGCCACTCGTTGATAATGGCTAAAATTCTCATGCTTTTCTCGGCGCCCGCGTGTGCAGGTTTCGTTCCCGTTAGTCTACGAGAGGATTGGTTTTCGAAATTTTAAGCCGATTCATTACTTGGGATAAAAATGGCCCTTTTCAGTCGGCAAATGATCATTCAGGTTCTTTTTGTGAATTCTATTTAGCATCTTTGAGGGAACAACTGTGCCTTGATGAGCTGCCACCTTCCGGGGTCTTTACCCCATTGGTGACGTACAAGCATAAAGTTTCCGCGGTGGGACGGTTCGCGCTTTGATCAACGGATTTGTTGCCCGCAGTCGCATTCCTGACTAGTCGCCAATAAATCCTGGATTGTGCGAATTAGACAGTTAACGAAAAGGGGGGCTTACGGCTTAGCAGCGTCAAAAAAGCAACACTGACACTTCTCTAGTATGGTTCCGGCTTGTTCCCGAGAACATAGGCGTCCTTTTCCTGATGTGCTTTGTGGAACTACTATCAGGGGCAACAGCGCGGGGGGGTGACGTCGGTGGGCGGCATCGGCGAAGGTTGTCTGAAAAGCATACATGCCTCTGCGGGACTCGCTGCGGGCGAAGACGTAGGGCGGTGGCGTTCATGTTGATGCCGGGGCCCACTTGCGGCGCGGCGTGCGCCGTGTGCGAGGGCCATCAGATTGCGGCGATTGCACGCTAGATCTAAATCATCATTCCCGCATAGCTGGACGTATGAAAGATAGGCAGACAAAAGAGCGTTTTATCGCGTTGCGCGGTCACGGACTCCCGCTGGCAAACATAGCTGCTGAAATCGCGGTCAGTAAGACCACCCTGATAAACTGGGATCCTGGCTTAAAAGAGGAAATCGACAATCTCGGGGCCTTACAGCCAGAGGCGGTGAACAACAATTCTACCTTTCGACGCGCAAGTGGGTCGAATTTTTCGGGGGTACACTCAGCCGGATTCAGCGGGATCGAGACGCGGGATTTGTCTGAGCCCCCAACGGAAAAGCGAATACTCGCACGTAGTTACGCGTCGCGAAGGTGCGCCGCAATTGCGGTCGCGAACGCTGGTCGTACCGACAGGTAACTCTGCACGTCCGGCATATCTCTACTATGCGCGCTGCGATCGCTCAATGGCGGTAGTATTATATCCTATCGTCGATGTAGAACCTCTCTGCGTACAAAAGGCCGGCAACACGGTTTTTGAATGATAAGGAGGGCCCAAGATTGCCGGACGAAGAAGAACAGAGCCAACCACGAGACATCTCGACCCCAAGCGAATCCGCTCTTGCTTCCGGGAAACGGGGCGCGCTTGTGGGCTCTGACAGACTTCCGTCTAGTGCCCCTGGAAGAAACTTTGAGCAGAGGCGCGGAAGGGCAGTAGAAACTACCACGACCATCACCGCCACCGCCATCCCCTCACAACAGCTCCTCGGGCACAACGTTACGATCGGCGGACACCTCACGAGCGGTGGCGGTGCAGATATAGTGGGGGTGTCCGTCGCTCTCTACAACACGGATGATCCAACGAACGAAGTGCGCATTGCCACGACCATTACCGACTCCTCCGGGAACTATCATTTCACGCTTACGGACAGCGTCGCGACCACACACAGGTACACGGTTTACGCCCGTGGTCAAAGCACCTATAGCCGTGCGAAGAGCACCGAAGTATTGGTGGCGTATCATCCTTCGCTTCTCCGTGACGTCAGCCGAGCCGCGCTAGCTCATGCATCTACGCTGAAGGTCTCCAACTTGGCTTGGTATGACCTCCTCGCCATATTCCTCATACTCGCCGGCGAGGGCTTACTCTTCGCTGGGTACCTCGTCGCTGGGGTCGGCGTACAAGCGCTCAATGTCGTCGCGGTTTCTGTTATCGTGGTGGCGCTCCACGGGGAGCGGGTGCAGCTCGTCCAAGCGCTCGCCCTGGTATCGCTGTTTCGTGTCGTCAACCTTTCGTTTGCACTGGTTCCGACGGTGACCTTGTACTGGTTGGTGGCGATTTACGGCGTGATGTTCATCCCGATCATTGCGGTCGTTGCTCACCGAAAGCTGAGCCGCCACGACCTTGGGCTCACAGGGGGCCTCCAGTTGACATACCTTATTCCGTTCGGCATCCTCGTCGGCGTGGAGCTAGCGCTGATCGAGTACAGAATTCTCGCAAATCCCGCCCTCATACCCACATACTCGCTCGTGTGGCTCGTTGAGCTGAGCCTCGTGATGATCTTTGCCGTGGCGCTCGTGGAAGAGCTGCTCTTTCGTGCTCTGCTGCAACCGGAGCTTGTAGTGCGCAGCGGACCGATAGTCGGCATACTCATCACAAGCATTATCTTTGGTGCGATGTCATCAAGCTTCGGCAACTACTACGAGCTGCTCTTCGCCTTCGGGGTAGGGCTCCTCTTTGGCGTCGCATTTTACAAAACGAAAAACTTGCCGTTTATTGTCACGATGCACGCCGTGAACAACATACTCCTGTTCGGGATGCTCCCCTTTTTGCCTGCACTAGCCGTGCTGCGTTGAATACCACGGAGACGCAAAACGCGATCAGAGCGTCACGCTGATCGCGCGCACGGTTGCGGCTGCCGTCTTGTTCCAGACTCAGCGTGACAATAGCAGTTCGGTCACGATCAGTGACACAAATATCACGTGAATGCCCTGGCTTAAAGGAGGTGTGCCGTCGCGACCACGACGAAGGCGCAAAACGTCACGAAGAGGGGGAGGTAGAAGGCCCGCAAGGCTGCCGCTGTATGTGGGTTCCAGGAGTCGCGCGTCGACGCCAATGCGCTTAAAGCAAGCAAGAAGACCAGTGCGCCTATTGCGATAGCGGCGCCGGCAAAGATGATACTGAGTGAGATCGCTGATAAGGTCGTCCACGTGAGGCTGCTACTGCTCGAGGTCCACGTCGCAATAAGCGTCATAACACTTACTTCACGCACCGATTGATACAAACGCTTTTCGCTCTGCTTTCTGCGCGAGTCACATCGTGCATTGTATTGCTATTTTGAGACAATATTGTGTAACGCTCTAATTTTGAACCTAATCAGCAAAGCGAAGACGAATAGATCAGATGCAGGAACTATTCTTTGATTTGCCACTGTCAAGCCCAGCGGGCGTGCAAGAGGTGAAATTCACGGCGTCTGCTAAGTAACAGTGCCATTTGGTCCTAACAGTGCAAGACGAATGCAGGTCAATGTTCAAAAGAATGCTGGAGGTGGCGGAAAAGGACAGAGGCCACAGAAGAACGGGCTATCATCGTGGAACAGAGCATTCATGGTCCCACGCTCAGTGAAGCTCCGACTGGAGATGTCACAGATAGAATCCTCTTAGATGATCTTTTCACCGATGGATGCGGGACCACATATCTCATAAATGACAGATCGTTTGACAAAACCGGTATATTACGCGCGAAAAGGGCGCACAGGAGCTAGTTGAAGAGCGTAAGGGCAAGAGAATCGCACTTCAAACAGCGGCGAGACGGATTGATGCTGACTACGTCATCGCTGTTAACGTGGACAACACGTGTCCGCTCGAAGTTACCGCGTTGTGTGGCTGCTGCAGATAAATGATGTCGTCACAGGGTCACGGCTGTAAGGTCCTATTACGCCAGGTTCGATAACCAAACTGGACCGTTATGGGGCGTCCTACTCTCATTGGTTGCGCAGGTGCTGTTTAGAGTGGGGTGGCCGACACCTAAACGGACAATGGCGCTATCGGAGGGGATGTTGCAGCGCCTGGAGCTTGCCGGAGAAGGTTTTGAAATCAAGCTGACGGGCATGCCGAATGCGGGCATAAGCGGCCCCGTATAGCGGAGATCCCAATGTACTATAGTACGCGCGAGGCCGAGCCGTTATCGCTTTCCGCCTGATAATCGGACGCCGCGGAATTCAAAAGAGGTAATCGATCGTCAATTCTTATTATTCAAATCAAGTTTATCTAAAATATTGCTGTCTATTTCCATATCAAATTTTCTCGCAAAAAATTTTCCCGAATCTAAAATGCGGTTGATATCTTCGGTGCAAAGTATTTTTGGACCGGGCCAAATAAGATATCTAAGACTATCATTAACAATTTGAGATTTATGAGGAGAATTTAAAAGAATTGTCTGAAAAAAATGCTCTTCAGAACACCAGACCGTTGAGAAAAATTTGACATAATCAGGATTATTTTTTATAAAATCCAATATATATTCAACGTGATTCTTATGCAAACAAAACCAAGTAGATCCCATATATAAATCAAAAGACTGCAACAATTTTTTATTCAGTCGAGGAATTTTAATAAATTTATTCGTCTCAGGTCTTCCAACCATCAATCCTAGTAAAAATTGAGTTGGACGCCAATGGGGGATTGCATAATGACAATATTCAAATCTATGCTCATATTTTGTAATGGGGAAAAATTGGATATAAGAGCTTTTACTTTTTGACAGCGTTTCTTTGATCGATCGTATTGATTTGATGGGGTAACATTGTCCACTTAGATTAATAAAATATGAGTAATCAGAATTCCTAAAATGCTCCATAGCATCGATGGTCGTTTGTACCTGTTCAAATGTACCCCAAGCATTTGAAGGCCTAAACATAAAAGAAACATTGCTTTTTTCAAATGATTTCAGATAATCCATCCATTCTGTACGTTTTTTGTTAGAATGAGCTCCAAAAATGTTAAAAATGTTGATATAATAAAAATCCTCTGAAGAATATATTGAATGCATTAATCTACTGACTTGTTTAGGATTTTTATGAACTGACAAGTTATATGCAAGCACAGATATGCGTCTTTTTTTATTACTATTTAATGAACTCGATTCCGGGAAAAGAAACATAAAAAAATATATTTTTGGCTCTGTAGAGTTTCTCAACGATGATGCGGAACAGAGAATGACTTCATCAATCCTGAAGGATTATTGACCACATTACATTTGATCTCTCTTACACACGGGATCCTATGTCGAGCTTTGAAAGGCTTTCCGAACCGACTCTGTAGGATCCTTCAACTATAGATTAGGACATAGAATGGTTTCATTTAGGTTGGTTGTCACTGGTAGTAATGCTCTTAGAGCAGAGTCACCAGTCCGTTTCAATGTAGCGCCAAGCCGGTAGGCTTCAGCAGACCCCGCGTGGCTGACGACGCCGGGCCCAACAGGCTGAGCAATCAAGTTTATATATCGACTTGACGTGCGATTTGCAATAAGGCAGTAAGGTGATGCGTAAACCTCACGCTCGGGTGGTGGAACTCGATATTCTACGGGCTTTTGCCATTATTACGACCATTTTCGGCCACTCGTCTCTTTTTGCCCAATTCATTCGCCTTTTAGTGCAATCTCGACGTTAAGATCCTCATATTGTGTCGGTTCCGAATGAACCCGTAGCTGTTGTTTAGTATACAAAACAACACTTTGTTTACTCTTATCCAAAATGGCGTTCGCTATTGCCCTGTTCCATCATTTTGGGAATTATCACACTATGCGGATAATGGTCGGCGAGGGGCGCGACGTTGGTGTCGCTGTTGGTATCGCCGCCCCGAGATGCCGACAGTATGGGGTGCGAGCGGCGACGATGTCGATGCACTGGTAAACGTCTTACCACGGTATGCACGAAACCCGGCCCTTGTCGGATTAGCAGCCCCATAGGGGTGCAATACTTTTGTTCGTCTATTTATGTATCCGCCCCCACTTACCCCCTGAACGAGTGGGTTAGATCCATCTCCCCTTTATCCCGGAAATTATCGGCTCCAATCCGAAGATCATCAAGGACAGTGTAATCAGTGCCGCGGCGTTTTCTGGGTAGTAGGCGAGATTTGGGAATATTAACGCGACGCCTGTGAAAATGACGGAGATGCCCACGATTTTTGGGAATATTAACACGATGATGCTCACGAAAATGCCGAAGATTCCTACGAATTTACCGCCCACTGTGCCGCGTGCTGCGCTCGCGATTCCGGCAAAGAGCAATCCTAAGGCTAACAGGTTTATGGTCAAAAAATATTCGTAAGAAGACACAGTGGCGAGTACTAAGATGGCGATTAGGGTCGCTAGCACTGACAGAATCAAGTTGAGCCGCCGCCGTCCCGAAATGCCTTTTGCAAATATTCGTATGATATATGCAATTTCAAGGATAATTAGCGCGATAGCTAGGAATGCAATGAACGTTGTCCACCCCCACACCACCCCTGGGTAGAAGGCGGCGACGCCCAGGATAAGGATAGTAAGACCTGCGCTGGTCTCAAGCATTCGGAGCCACATGGGACTTTTTTTTATCGGTACAGAATCTCAGCAAGACCATTGCTGTAGATAAGATTTGCCCCATTTAGCACAGGCAACGAAGAGATCGGTAGTTGTTGCGCGGTACCATTAACTGTCAGAGCAACGGTCTGTTGCTGCACGTTTGCGGCTCCGAGGTAAAAATATGCGTTTTCGCTCGATTGATTTAGAGGCGTGAGATCAAGAGTATTGACCAAATTTGGCGAAATGTGGCCGTAGGCAACAACCTCAGCGCCACTTGGGTCATCGGTGTAGATCGAAGAATTGGCGCGCATACTGCTTGAAAGCCACGTACTCGCAGCGTTACTTGTGATTGGAATAGGTGTCTGGGCAAGATAAGACCAACTCTCATTGTCGGAATATTCGATTGTTCGTGTTGCTTGTGTCTGCGACGGCAGGAAGGCATAATTTTGCGGATTTTCTGTTAGCTCGAAAATGAAGTTGTAACTGAATAAAAAATATGGTACGAGCACGCAGACGATCAGCACGCATGTCAGCGGCTTCGCCACAGGAACAACAGCCTTTAGCTTAGATACAGAATCCCTATTGACGTGCACCAAGCGGGATGCAGCATCAACAATGGCGGCTACCCCAAGCACGCAGCAGGGAGCTAAAAAGAGTAGCACAAGAGCATATAGCCTATAAGGGGTTAAGGCGGTTCCCAGCGCTGGTACCGCGATGGCAACCAGCATGATGCAGAAGCTGGTCACCACCAGCAAAAGGAGCTGCTCATTCATCCGCGAAGTTTTGCGCCGCCATACTACGACGACCACCCCTATCGCTATTAAGGCCTCTGTGGCGATTACCCAGTAATGTCCAAGGGCATGCGTGAACGGCAAACCAGAGATACCGCCGCCTACTCCAGCAGCAACGTAGGTATTGCTAGTGGAAAAAAAGTCGCTAACGAATGTATGGTAAGCATAACTCCCTACTCCTACCAATGACTGGTATGGTGACCCCCCGGAAGCAAATATGTACCATCCAAAAACCTCACAGACGGCTAAAACAGCAATGGTTGGAATGAGGACCGATCTGATTTCGTTTTGTCTTTTTCGTGCTCCCAGTAGAGCAGATCCGATCAAAAGGACGACAAGATAAATTAAGAATATGTAGGAGGTAGCGTAGTGAGAGACGACCATGCTGGTGATGAATAATATGAGCAGCGCTGTGCTTTTTGTCGGTTGTAAGCGCTCATTCATCATTACGAGTACCGCCAGCACTAAGAAGAGTTCGGCGATTTGCTGTCTCGTTAGCTCATCGAAGAAGCCGAAGAAGGACATAAAGAAGAACGCCGCGAGAAATGCCGACCTGCCGCTAAATTTGAACTGTGTCTCAGAAAGCCGGTAGACCCCGAGTGGGACAAAGGCGAAAAGAAAGGGGACCACGAGCTGAATCACCGAGATGTTATCGACGTTCATCAAGATGGAGTAGACATTCGGAAGGATGGTCAGACTGAGCATGGGGTAGTAGTCACCAACGGCAACATCCGATATCGCAAAATTCGGGTTCCACACCCCACTTGCCCGTACTACGTCGGCAAAATAGAGCTCAAAGTGAACATCATAGCCAAAGAGATTTGCCGAGGCGAGCGTGTGACTGTACTCGAGCGCGAGCGCGATGACTACAATAAAAAGGGGGTAAAAACGCGGGGAAACCCTACGGCTCAGTGCAATCACGACTACGATCGCGGCAACGCTCAACGTTGACAGCAACGCGAGGAGGGAATCGAGATAAAAGCGGAGGAAGAGCCCTCCGAGAATGCCGAGCATAAGGATCAACGCGGCCCCCAGCACCGGAGGACTGAGACTCCACTTAGTCAGCGTCCGAAGGTCTCCGATGGTAACGCGAAAATCGAAACCGCCGCTCCGATACGCAACAACACTCAGTACCGCCAGAATCAGTGAGAACGTTGTCGCGAGCGGTACCAATGATATCGGGTGGGCGATACCCAGTGCCGGGTACACGAAATTCATCACTAAAGGAACAAACATGAGAAAAGAGACGCTCAGTCCGATTAAGAACAACGTTTTCTCGAGGGTATTGTCGGTCACCCTCAGCAGCTGGATGAGCACAAACCCTGGCAGGAAGGTGAGCAACACGAAGACGAGGATTTGTCTCAAAACGGGAACGTTAAAGAGTATCGATAGATCTGCCAAAGCAATTAACGACAGCGCAAACGCGCACGTTTCTTTTGAACCTAGGGGCACTATAGGTAGTTTCATGGGTGAGTCAAACGCCGGCTTTGTTCATTGAGCGCGTTGTGCTCATAATCGGGCTTGTTTTTGCAACGTTCGAAAGCGCTCAACGGAGCGGACACTCGCGCGCGTTATCACGACTGCCGTTTTCACTGGTTCAGTTCGTCGCTGCATGGAAGAATCGAGACGTTCAAGACGGCTCTATTCGGGCCGATTCTTGATCTTAATTGCCCGTTCAGTTATTTATCCTTTTTTTGTTCTCACGGCATATCAAGCAGTTTGATAAACTGTGCTTAGGTGCTAGATTCTATGTGCCCTTTCCACAAAGCTCGTGGCTTCAGCTTATTGCAGAAGTGAGTATGAATGTCATCAATGTCGTTGGTGCTTTCCGATTCGAGGACCTCCCGTAATTCTCCGCCAAACAGTTGGTACTTCTTATAGTCTAATGCGCGCGTCAAAGTTGGTATTTTCTCGTAGTCGAAGCCAATTATTCTGCTGCAGACGAGGTCAACAGCTACAGGATTACAGTCGCCACAACGATGCCGCAATCGGCTCGTTGTGGCGGCAGAGGCCCCTCAGTTTGCCCCGCCGCGACTTCATCGACTAAGGCTGGCACTTTCCTTTGGACGTGCTTTTTTGTAGAACCCCGCTTTTATCTGCATAGAAGAGCGGCTTATTCACATCGACGATCGTTCTCGATGTCGTGTCGTTGCCGTGCCACCGGCCAAATAAGTGAGGATCTGAAACGGGATGTGTTCTCAGCGTTCTTTGAACTAAGAGCATTAACACGACTAATACCGTTTGAGAGACCGCCCCCCTTGAGTCAATAAATCCGGATGGGCGGTGTTGCTGGCGGTTCGAGCGAAAAAAAAATGCATATTGGCCCGCTTCGAGAGCAATAACAAAGAGGATAATAAAGGCGATGATCTTGTTTCGCGTCGTGCAATCACGCTAATTGTGCTGAGCTAAACAGCCTTCGGAAGAAATCACGTGCCTTAGAACGGTTCCGATATCCAAGAGTGTGGAAAGTAAGAAGCGCGCTGAGGCGCAGGGATTTCAGTCAAAAAAAACCTCGTGCCACAGTTCCAATGCAAAAATAATCCAGATCGTTGAAACCCGAAACTGTGGGTTGCCCTTGAATTTTTGCACTAATTTGTGTAACTTGTCGGGTCGAAATAGACGACGGATCAGCGGGCCTTCTTCGAGTGAGTTAATAACGCGTTCTCGCAATTCCCCAGACATCCACGCGCCCATCGGAGTCCCGAACCCCATTTTTTTCCTATCGATGGTCGTGCGTGGGAGCAAATCTTGAACAGCTTTCTTAAGGATGTATTTTTCATTTCCATGTTTCAATTTCAAGGACGATGGAATCGAGAATGCGTACTGTACTATCTCCTGATCTAATAAAGGGAGGCGTTCTTCAATTGAATTCGCCATTGTACCCTTGTCTGCTTTCATCAGAAATTTCTCAGGAAGCAGGTTTTTGCAGTCGAGTGCGAGCATTTTGTTCAGTGGATCTTTCATCTCTGGACCACTGATGGCACTCACGACAGGGTCCGGGCACGTAGCGCGCATTAGACTCTCCTTTTCAGCGGAATTCATGTCAGTTGCAATTTGAAAGTACGCCGACTCAAAATTTCTTTGTCCAAGCACGCACATTTTTCGATAGATCGGATTACTTCGAGAACATATATCGCCTCGGCCAGGGATCAGTCGGCTCAGAGGATGCATTATTCCCCTGAATACTCTTGGAAGTCGATAAAACCTGTATAAATTTATCCCCCGCTCATACTCTGGGTAGCCCGCAAAGATCTCATCTCCCCCCTCGCCTGCGACGACGACTTTCACATGTTTCTTTGCCTCTTCTGAGAGGTAATAGTTATTAATTATGGCGGCATCTCCGAGTGGCTCGTCGTAATACCAAGCGACACGATCGATGTCGCGTGCGACATCTTCAGGGCTAATGATGATCTCGTGATGAATTGTATCTAAATAGTCACTCACAAGCCGTGCATATCCAAGCTCAGAGAAGGTTTCAAATCCTAAAGAAAACGTGTGAAAATCACTATTGGAAAAATAAGGCCGGGCCAGAGCGACGACTGCAGAAGAATCAATTCCTCCGGAGAGGAACGCACCAATTGGGACATCAGCAATCATCCTGAGCTTGACAGATTCTTCAAGCATCGCGCGGAGCACATCAGCAATCTCTTCCTCGCGTGCGGTAGTAGGTGTCGTTTCATACAAGTCCCAGTAGCGCTCACTTGTTATTGTCCCACCAGTGCACAGCAAAAATGTGCCTGCTTCTACCTTCTTAATGCCGTCAAAAAGGGTTTGTAGTCCCAGAGAGTATTGGAAAGTCAAATACGCACATAATGCGTGAAAATTTATTTTTTTGGCGATGCCCGCCTCTAAAATCGCTTTTATTTCTGATGCGAAAATTAGCCTTCCACCATCTATAGCATAATAAAGTGGCTTTTTTCCAAGACGATCCCTCGCAAGCAGCATCGTACCAGTCTTGCCATCGTAAATAGCAAGAGCAAACATGCCCCTGAGCCTCTGGAGGAAGCGTGTTCCATATTCTTCATAAGCGTGGACGACCACTTCACTATCAGAGTCAGAACAAAACTCGTGACCAAGTTGCTGCAATTGCGCACGTAGGGTCTTGAAATTGTAAATTTCGCCATTGACTGATACCCAGATGTCTCCTTCCTCGTTTGACATCGGTTGTTTTCCTTTGCTTGATAAGTCTATAATACTCAAACGAGAGTGGCCTAACGAAATATGTGAATCACAAAAAACTCCTTGGCCGTCCGGCCCGCGGTGCTTTAAGGTTGAGAGCATTTTCAAAAGTAGAGATTTGTCTTCTGCGCCGTATATGCCGCAAATTCCACACATATGTTTCTACTCCTGAAAAACTCACCAGGTACGGTTGTCCCTTTGTCTCTGACAAAGTTATTCATTATTCACAAAGTTATTCATTATTCGCCCGGTCGCTTTGCCCAAGTCGGTAACACGCTGCCGCATGAACAAGTACCATCTCCTTGAACTGCTGCGCCACCTATCTCTTACCATATGAGCGGCATTGAATAATTATGAAGACCTGTCACCGCGACCTTGCATTCTTCTCCGTTTTTCACTGCACGGTCGTCGTCATTAAGTAGTTCGAGATATTACAAGAATCTAAAAAGGTGCACGAACCATGCTCGCACTCTGCAGCCACGCAAGGCGCTTCTCTTGATCCATAGAAGTTATAAACCGATGATCCAAATGATGCTTCAATGACGTCTCTCATGTCATCGTGCAAGGTTTCCGCGGCGCTGACAACAATTCTTTGACTGTGAAGCCTGATGTTTTCGTCGTCTGCTTGCCGGCACAGCTCAAACAGTGATCCCCCATAGTCCCTTACTATATCTTGCTTATACGAGTTGATCTTATCTATGTATCGGCTCATATCGTCCTTTTTGCGCCTAAAACTATTCAGGAAGCCTATATGAGTCACGCTGTTCGAGAGCTTTGCTTTAATCCCGATGGAATTTTCGAATATGTCCCTCTCGGGGCCCCAAAGCAACACCTATTTTGCAGTAGGCTCCGCAATCCGAGCATATCTTTGTAGTAGTAATGTCGGGTGCCCCTACCCACCCACCTGCTTTGTTTTCGGTCTTGGATAAAACGAACAGGTTCTCCTGTAGATCCTCCAGGTGCGGCAGCGCCAGTGTCTCGTGTTATGATCCTTCGAAACAAGTTCACTGCCGAAACGTCTTAACACGTTCTTTGTGAGAACAGGAATGCGGTCGAATTGAGATAAGTCAACTGCCCCACTCTGAATAAGCTCAACTTCATTAAAGACACGATGATGATGAGGTACATTTTTGTAGGCGTGTACCAGCAAAGGCTTTAGACTGTGCTCTTGAAACTCCAACAAGTCCTTAGACACGATATGACATATCTTGCGATAGTCTCTTCTACGGTCTGTGCGCCTTAATCTTAATGCGTCAGGAGATGGTATGACATACGAATTTTGGCCCCAGCTAGTTATAGATCGCTGATCGGCGCATATTTTGCGACAGTCTGACTTGCATCTTCGTGAACGTAGCCCTTAATATGTTTTCCTTGTCAAACTGCGTCTTCACGATCCGCGGACGCGTCATCGTCGGCGCGATGCCTTTTTCAAACTGTCGAAAGAACAGATTCGGCACTATGCTCCAGCGAGAACCAAGCCGATTTTAAATGCAAGCTCGTGTAATCTATACCGCTGCGAGAGACAGATCTCTGAGATACAGCTTAATCGATAGTTGCGGACTGTACCTATAGAACTTATATATAAATTCACAATTAGTTCCACCTAGGTTTGGCCCGTGATGTCGCTCAAGGAACTTAGCTTGCGGTTGCTCAGTGCACTGTACGAGCTGATTTTTAAGGAGAAGATGGACGACCAGGCGCTGACGTTCATCTTAAGTACCTCGTACGTGGGGATTGGCGCGCTGGTCGGAGCGCTGTTCGCGTTTGCCTTCAGTATCATTGCGGCACGGACATTGGGGCCAAGCAATTTTGGTGTTCTTGCTCTTATTATCACAGTGTGCAATATCCTCACCCTCTCAATGCTGGTTAGTATTACGCCGATGATGAAATATGGTTCGGAGGCGCACGATCATTTTGCGCGGGTCAGCATCATCTCCACTGCGTATATCCTAATGACGCTGTTCACCGTAGCCTCAATTTGTATCTACGCACTTTTCTCTGCATCGCTATCGTACTTGTTTGGAGTGCCAGCAGAGGTTTTCTTTTTCGCTCTTTTTCTCGCCGTTACTTCTACGTTCTTTCAATTAACGATAAATTCCCTTAGAATCTTCTTCAAAATGAGAGCGTATGCACTTCTCACTGCCGCTCAATCGGTCGTACTACTTGCTGCGTTTCTCATATTCATCAGCAAGGACATGATGTCGTGGGAATCGGCAGCGTACGCGTATTTCCTATCCTACGCGGTAATCGGATTCATTTTGGTCATCTATCTTAGAGACTATATAAAGCTTCGATTTGAGCGGCCTTTGGCGAAAAAAATCATGCATTATTCTCTTCTTGCCCTCCCGGGAGCACTGGCAGGCAGCTTCATGGGAGTCGACCGAATACTCATAAACAAGTTCACGACGACTGCGGACGTAGGAATTTACAACGCGTATTTCCTGCCATCAATCACTTTAGCCGCGTTGCTTTGGACCATCGTTAACGCCGCTTTTTTCCCCCATGCATCCAAGAGCGAGGATAAGCTGGCGCTTCTCCTCAAAATAAACAAGGCAGCGCCGTACCTTGCTGCCTTCCTCGCGCCTTCAGTGCTTCTATTAGAGTGGATAGTCTTCTTTCTTTATGGGCGCCAGTATCCGTTCAGCTGGGAAATTGCACTCTTTTTTGCCATTGCAGCAACAATGGCCTTTTTTTATCAAGCGCTTAGCTGGCTAATGGCTTCTGAAGGTACGCGCGGAGCCAAAGTGAACACCCTAAGCAGCGTTATCGGGCTCATTGTGCTCGTCGGGTTCGACGTGGTTCTGATTCCACGGATTGGCATTCTAGGTGCGGCAATAACGCTCGTCTTCGCTTATCTGATAGCGGCCTTCTATCTCCTGACAAAACGGCGCGTATTGAGACCGAACTAGGTTTAACTTGCGTTACGGCAGAGCAAATACGAATTCGAGCAAAAACTAAGACGCAGTTATCAAGATTTCCTTCGTCAGCGCTTAGCTTATACCTTTACCTGATGGCATCTGGAGGCACGAGCGAAGCCAAAAAAACCTTAATCAACCTTATCGCGCTCTCTATCATTACAGGCCTTGACGTGCTACCACTTCCACTCTTTGGCATTTCAGGCGCTGCAGCTGGTCTCACTACTGCTTATCTGACCGCTACCCTGCATCTCGTGTCAAGACGCTGTGTATCAGCTACGGGCGAAACGAAAAACGCGCAGAAAAGGCCAACACGTGGATCTGAGAGCTAATTAAGGAGGTACGCCGCTCTTCCCGAAACCCTCTTCTAACGCCCTGGATTGACGCACATCAGTCCACGTGCTGCTTCATCGCCAAATGTGCTACTAGTGGTGGCGATTCCTGAATCGCAGATCCAGAAGACGCGGCTTAGACGAAACTTCTGAACGGAACGCCGACCAGCGCGCCAGTCGCGTGAAATCACGCGTAACGCTCAGCTTCACATCATTGCTCCCTGCTCACGCAGGACATCGAGCGCCGCCCAAAGCAATTCAAACGGCCACAAACGGAGCTGTTCGCTTCTCCCGGATCCGGTCACGAGAGCGCGTATGCAAAGTTTAATGAACCTGTCCACGCTAAAACGAAAACAAAACGGGAATCGTGCAGCCTTCGTGCCAGAGCGCTATGAAGATAGCAATAGTAAGTAATTTATTTCTCCCGAAATGGGTGGGGGGAACTGAAGTGGCAACGTTGAACACGGCACAGTGCCTAGCAGCGTTCGGTCACGACGTTCACATTGTCACGTCGCGTGACGAGGGGATGCCGCCCGAAAGCGCTGACGGCGGCGTTCAGCTCCATCGTGTCTACAGACCTAACCTCAAGTCCGTCGGCGCAGGCGTATTTTATCTCGCGGTGCTTAATGCGCTGAGCAGCATCAGCCCACAGATCATACACGTGCAAGATTTCCTCTTGGGTCCGTGCGGTTTTTTTGCGAAGCGTATTT
>Ga0224534_1000953_pt1 | contig 16376 bp, 5 predicted proteins | sample 714E12024metaG_FD_172012 | JGI IMG/M metagenome (GOLD analysis project Ga0224534, IMG submission 172012) | Peat soil microbial communities from Stordalen Mire, Sweden - 717 E1 20-24 | ecosystem: Environmental > Terrestrial > Soil > Wetlands > Peat | place: Sweden: Norrbotten County, Stordalen... | reverse complement strand
GTCCGAGAACCTGACCCAGGGGCGGTGTGCCCTGTGTGCCCTGGGTGGGGGGAATGTCAATGGCTGGTGGCGAAGACGACGCGGAGAAGTAGTTGGGATTCAGGAAGAAAGCCGGATTCCCGGTGCTTCCGCTCTGGCTGGGGCCGCTGCTGGCGCTGTACTCAGAGTTGTTGCCCGTGGCGTTGAGTGCTCCCGATCCGCCGCCTACGCCGCCGGAGTGGGTGAGCGAGAGGCTGAAGGCGCCACTGAAGACCGTAGACGGGGTGTAGGCGTAGGCAAAGCCCAGGCGCGGCTCCCAGTTGTTGTTATAGGGATGAACCGGCGTGGAGCAGTGGCAGATGTAGGGCGCGTACATGGCCATTTCTTGAGCAGCAGTTAAAAAGGGCGCGGTGGTTGACGCCGTGAAATTGTTGATATTGGGGAAGCCGGCATACTCCAGCACTCCGGGGACGCCCACGATGGGATTCATCATTGTGGAGTTGAGGAACGCGATGCGGTCGTGGACCTCGTGGTAGGGCTGGAGATAATCGTAGCGAATGCCGAGGTTCAGGGTGAGCTTGGGGCTGACCTGCCAGTTGTCCTGAACATAGGGCGACATGGGCCTGTATCGTGCCCCGACGTCCTGGATCGTTTGGGTCTTGACGTTGTCGCCGTAGACGGCGCCGACCAGGAAGCTGGCGTATGTGTCGCCGTTTCCAGGGCCCGCCGTATCGTAGGCATGGTAGGTGAGACTGAGGCTCTGGCTGTAGCCTCCGTAGGTTCCGCCATTGTTCTCCAGCCACTGCACCTGGGCGCCGAAGGTGATGTTATGGCGGCCCTTGATCCAGGTCAGGTTGTCGATGACGGTGTAGCTATTTGTTGCTACGGGGCCAGTGTTTGAGTTGGAGGACCAGTTGCTGGGAGCCGTGGGGCCGCTGTCCGTGTTGAAGCTGACGGAGGGCATGTTCTCCGTAGCGCCGCCCGGGGGCAGGTTGTTGATGCCGAGGGCGCAAGCGTTTTCACCGCCGTTGCAGCCCGCGACCGATGGCATTGTGGTGGGAATCGCGGCCCCAGAATCTGAGAATGTCGGATTGGCCGCGGTGACCTGCGCATATGGGGTTGTGAAGCTCTTGCCCTTGGTCAGGGAGAACCCTTCGCCCCAGTTGCGGGTGTATCCGTAGCTGAGCGCATTGATCAGGGATTGCGTGGCGTTATAGGTGTACCGGATGATTCCGGTAGCCGTCTTCTGATTGGTATATGTGCCAGCGGCATAGGGGACGGGGAGCTGGCTGTACGCACTGCCTCCGGTGTAATTGGGCGCGCTGCCGTAGCCAACAAGACCGCCCAGGCTGGTGATCGAGAAATGATTGCGCGAATCCAGCGTGTAGTCGATCTTGACATCGATGGTGTAATCCTGGTTCGAAAGCGGAAGGGAGGCAAGATAGTTGCTGAAGGTCGCGTTGTTGGTGGGGGCCGGAAGCGCGGCTTGCAGCGCCAGCGAGATGTTGGAGATCTCCGATGAGGGGATGACGTTCAGGGTCGGCACGCCGTTCAGATTTCCCTGGAATGCGGGACGCGCGCCGTTCGAGGCGCTTGTGGGGTCCGAGATACTCTGGGAGATGGTGCCCAGCTTATCGGTGAAGTTGCCCACGCGGTTGTCCATCGTGGGGACGGTGATGTACTGCGGCGTATTGCTGATCTTGGTGTAGTGGTAGCCTTCGTAGCTGCCGAAGAAGAAGAGCTTGTCCTTGATAATGGGACCGCCGATCGAGCCGCCGTAGGAGTTCTGGTGCTCGCCCGGCTTCACCGCAAAACCGCTGGCCGCGGGCACCTTGGAGAAGTAGCCCCAGGTGTCGAACATGGTGTTGCGGACGAAGTCGAAGACGGTGCCGTGGAACTGGTTTCCGCCGGACTGGATGGTGTAGTTGGTGACTCCAGCGCCGCCGAACGATGTGGACGCGCCGCTGGTCTGCACGGAGAACTGGTTGACCGCATCGACCGACACCGCATTGGCGACGGAAGTGCCGCTGCCCTGTGCGTTGATGTTGGATACGGGCACGCCTTCAACGTAGTTCGCATTCAGGTTGGTCTGGCCGGTGCCTCCGTAGATGCCCGAGCTGCCGGCGGTCGTTCCCTGGTTGGTATTGTTGCCCGGGTTCTCCTGCACGCCCGGCATCAGATACTGGAAGGCGGTGGGATCGCGCGGGCCGCCATTCATGGAGAGCGGCAGCGAAGAATAGAGCTGGTTCTCGATGGTTCCGCCAAGCACGGCGTCGGTGGTGTCGAGCATCGGCGGAGCGGCGGTGATGGTGATGGTGGTCTCCTCTCCGCCGACGGTGAGCTTCAGGTTCAAGCCGACCACGGCGTCGTTGTCGACGTTGATGTTCTCCTGCAGCAGCCTCTGGAAGCCCTTGGCGACGACCTCGACGTTGTACGTGCCGACCGGCAACGGCTGGATGGAATAGGTCCCCGAGCCGCTGGTTGTATGAATGGTCGCAACCCCGGTATCGGTATTTGTGGCGGTGACCTGCGCGTTGGCAACAGCAGCGCCGCTGGGATCGCTGATGGACCCCTGGATGCCGCCGCCGCTGGTACTCTGCGCCTGGAGCGGCAAGCCGCCGGCGAGCGCTAGCCCGCAGACAACCGTCAGGCAGGCGAACAGGGTGGCGAAGCACTGTGCGAGAAGACGGCGTGAAAGCCCGAGCGGCAAAGACCCAACTGTCGTGTTGCGATACATAGTTTTGCTCCATCTGATTTTGCGCTGGAAGGCGTTGGGCTTGGATTCCGGTTATTTCCGGTTGAAGCATCCCCCAAAAAACCTTGCGCCGGTGACTAGAAAACTGAAAATACCGATGAGCCGGAACGCGAAAAAAGTATTTGTTTACAGGCGCGATTGTCAATAAGAAAATGTTTTCCCGTTGAAACGGTACGAGTCGGTCGAGTGGCCCCGTTGGGGGCGGCGCCCGGCTGGGAGCAAGCGGAGGACTGCCCGGAAGATTTAAGTTTTCAAAGCTTCACCCAACATGCTACTTTGTTTTTGCCCCGATTCAACACCGATTTTGTGTTTTCTGTGTTTTCATGGACAGGTGGGCAAAAGCCCAATCGGTTGGTTCCCGAATGTCTGGCGGCCAACGCGACACGGGGACCGGACAGGGGGGGGGGAAATCTGGAGAGCGGAATTCTAAGCAATCGTCACCGCGATGTTGCGCAGGCAGGCAAACCGGACGGGCGTGTCCGAGCGGCGGGCCGCTCCACCCGGAATGGGGCCATGCGGCCCCGCAGGGCGATCTTCGCCCCGATGGCGGGTGCTGCGGTCGCTGCGCGGGCGCAACGCGTTCCGCCACCGCTGCCGTCCGATGTCCATCCTGGTCTTCAGCCGGCCCCAACCACCGGCGCGGCCTGTGTTCTCTGGCTGGACGCTTCGCAACCGCTTCCCGTGGACCAGACCGCCATTGACAATAATAATAATGCTGAGGCGGGCACGCTGGGGACCGCGTTGGCGGCGACGAAAAGACCGGCTGCCGCAGTCGGCGAGTCTAGGGGGAACGGTGGCAATTAGACCCTTCTCTCCGTGAGGCAAGCGCGTTTGAAGATTTCTCTTGCAAGTGACTTCAGCGAACGCGTAGTATGCCGCTTATTTTGGAAACCGTTTCCTTTGGGAAATCAGCCAGGAAATTTGCCGGCGGCTGAGAGCTATTCTACTCAGTCTGCCGGACCGCAAATGCACTTATCAAGGATCAGGTGACCCCGATGCTCTTCCGCAAACACATCGTCTCGACGCGAACTCTCCTCCAACTGACAGTGGCCGTGCTCTTCCTCGTGGCCGCAGTGGGAGCGGCAGTTGCCGCTAACACAGGCAACACGCCGGTGCTGGTTCCGTATACGATCTACACGGTCGCCGGCACTCCGCAGTGGTCTTTCGCGGCCACCCCCGCCATCGTTGGCGGCTTCGGTTCCATGCCTTCAACTGCCGCGGATGGCGGATTTGGGGTCCCGTACATTAACAGCGCGGGTACTCTGGTGCCGGGTGCAACGCTGAATTCGCCGTGGGGGTTCGCGGTCGACTCGGTGGGCGACATCTACATCGCCGACAAAAGCAACGACCTCATCCGCGAGGTCAACTACTCGACGGGACTCATTAACATCGTCGCTGGCATAACTCCCACTGGCTGCAAATCGGTGACGACCGGCACGGTCAATTCATATTCCTGCACGGCGAACCTCGGCTGCGGGGACGGCGTTCTAGCGTCTCTAGCCAAGGTCGGAGGCGGCATCGACGGCGTTGCCGTGGACGCGTATGGCAACGTGTACTTCGCCGATTCCTCCAGCTCGACCGTCTCCGTGGTCTACCGCGGCGGCACTCAGGTTGCGAACTTCATCAAGCTGGTGAACCCGGCCGCGGTGGCGAACTCCCCCAACGGCCAGGTAACGGTGGGATATGTGTACCACATCGCGGGAGAGATCAACCTGGGCAGCCCTCTCAACACTGGGGCCACTTGCGCGGGCTCGAAATCCAACAACAGCTATATCATCGACAACGCGCCGGCATTCGAGAACACCGCCATCCCGGGCGCCATCGTGGGCGCCACGCTGAGCGGTCCCACCCAGATTACGCTGGACAGCGCGGGAAATATCTATATCTCGGATGTTGGAAACACAACGGTGCGGGTGATCAACACCCAGGCGACCCCCCAGACCTTCTTCCAGTACACGGTACAGCCTGGGTACATGCAGTCGATCACCAACTGCGGCGTAATGACCGCCTCCACACCCTGCGCCGCCACTAAGACCGCTGCGGTCGGCACCGGCATCAATGGCCCTTCGAACGCTCTTCTCTTCAGCAGCCAGTATGTGTACGCCGGCGCCGATGCGTACGGCAATGTATATCAACTCAATGGGACTGGGGGCAGCATCGCCGTTCCCGGATACTACGAGAGTGTGTCGTACGCCGGCGGCGTTCCGCTGACCAACCTGCTGACCGCGGAGGTACCGACGCTTTCGTCCGTCTATAGTGCGACCGAGACTGCTTACCCGGTCCCCTCCTCCGACACAAAGACGCCCAATGAGTTGCCGCTCACCTATGGCAACGCGTACATCGTGATAAGCAACCCGTCGCTCAACAGCGCTCTGCCTTCGGGATTCCTGAATGTGATTGTCACGACCACTAATCAGTTTGCCATTCGGCCGGTTTCGGTCAAGCCCGACAGCTTTGGCAACCTCTACTACTACGACAACCACTTTCAGGAAATTAGTCGAATCGACCAATACACCGCGGATGGGCTTCTTCTTAGTTCGGGTTGGGCTGGGCATCCGAGATCCCAGTCGTCGGTCACTGGTCTAAACACCGTTACGAACTTGAACGCGGACGGTACGGTCAGCAACTCCAGCAACTACAATCAGCCGGCCTCCATGACCACTTCGACCACTTTAGCATCGCCCACTCCAAACCCATGGGACTGCATCTATGGCGCGTCGGGCCATCCCTGGACCTGGGGTCCGCAAACCTATGATCCTGTTGGAGATGGCTGCCCCGGAATGATCGCCGCGGTTAGCTCCAGCACCGGTACCAGCAACGGCGATTACTTTACCGATAACGACGGTCTGGGGAACCTGTATTTCGGGGACAACTATAACAATCTTATCCGCGAGATGCCGTTGGGCACTCAATTCCCAGCGACCCCGGTGGTGCCTTCGACGGCGGGCGCGTGGTCCACGACGGCCACCTACGCGCTGAACAATGTGGTGAACTATACGTTGCCCTGCCCGCCCTCGCCGGCGACCTGCACTGCTACCCCGCATGCGTACTACATCTCGCTGAAAGCGGCGAATACTGGGAACATACCTAACATGAGTCCGACGTATTGGAGAATGGTGTCGGAGACCCAGCCGATCCAGGTTCACTTCGATGTCTCGAACATTCCCTTCACCGGGGGCGGGACACAGGCCTCGACAGGGTTTGCTTCGACATCGATTCCGGACGGCCCCTCCCTTGGGTACACGACGAATGCATTCACAATTACAGGTTCCGGGGACTTCTCGATCGACACGACCGACCCGGAATATCCTCTGGGCTCGCTGTGGCAGACGAGTGGGGTTTATGGATATACCCCACAGACAACCAACTTTGCGATGTACCCGGTGTATGGAAGCACCGGTTATCCAACATGCACGCAACTGGGGGTCTCATCGCCCGACAACAGTTGGGACTGCCTGGTCTATGTGACCTTCAATCCGACGCAGCCGGGGCTGAGGACTGGCCAGTTGGTGGCAACCACCGCGAACGGTTCCGTCTACAACTTCCAGCTCACCGGTACTGGCACGGGCGGGCAGTTGGCGATCGATGGCGGCGCGCAACAAGTACTTGCGACTTCTGCGGGCAATGGTCTGGGCACCCTTGCGTCCATAGCTATGACCTCAGGGGGCACCGGCTACATCGCGGACCCGACGAACAACCGAATCGTGGTTGAGACTCCCAGCGGAACCTCGCCGAACCAGACGACGATCCAGACAGCCATTGGTCCCAGCATCACGGTATCGAACACGCTCTTTGGCCAGACGACAACCACCAAATCAACGTTGAGCGGCCCGATGGGCGTCGCGGTCGATGCGGCTGGCAATGTCTACATCGCCGACACCGGCAACAGCCGGATTCTCGAGTACAACCCGGTCACCGGCACGGCGACCCAGCTCGGCAATTACCTCTGGATTCCGGGCGCAACCTGCGACGGTGGTACTACACCGGCTGCCGCGGACTGCAACTATACCGCATATACCTTGGCGGGGGGAGGGTTCAGTTCATCGATTCTGAATGAACCTGGGGCCTCCGTAACGCCCACCACGGCCCCTCCGCAATACAAGTTCAAGAACCCTCAGGGCCTTGCCGTCGATCAGTGGGGTAACGTCTACGTTGCCGACACTGGCAATTCCGTGATTGTGGAGATTCCCTCCGACACCAAGCTGGGCGGCGCAACTCAACTCTTCCAGTATCCTGGCGCGCCCACATTCACGACTCCGGTCGCGGTTGCGATCGGTCCGATGATCGGTCCGAAAGGAGAAAACTGGCCCGGATACATCTTCGTTGCCGACACGGGGAATCCGGCCGGTGAGATCGTTCGCATACCGCCGGGCGGCGGCGACCTACAGCCGACGACGACCACGACCGCCGGCACCTCTGCAATGTCGGTACTTACAGCCCTTCCGCTCTTTGGCGGCTCGCTCATCAACACCCCGAACGGGGTTGCGGTGGACGCAGCCGGGAACGTCTATGTCTCGGACAGCACAGGCAACGCGGTCTGGGAGGCTCCCGCTGTGAGCACCAGCGCTCCTTTCAAACTCAACTTTACTGGGCTGAAAGCTCCGGCAGGTCTTGCTCTAGACGCGAACGGAAACCTGTATGTCGCGGACTCGGGGAACCAGCAAATCCTGGAAATGAACCGGCAGAACCCGGTTGTTTCGTTTGGGACCGTGCCGGAGGGCCTGACGGCAGCGGCTCAGCCTATCTGCGCCAATACCATAATCAGCAATGGACTTAACATCGGGAACCTCACTGCCGGAGTCGCCGGAACCCCCAGCGACGGGTCGTGCGTGTTGACCGTCACGAACCTCGGCAACCAGCCTGTCGCTCTGGCCTCAACCTTCCTGGGGGCAACCGGGAATGGGGCATACACCGTATCGAGTAAGGGCTGCGGCAGCTCGATTCTGGTGGGAACCACTTGCACCATCTCGCCGAAGTTCATTCCAGCGACCCCGGTCCCCAACAACGTTGCGGCTGTCTCCGTGAACACGGTGAACACGACTCAGACGATATCCTTGCAGGCGAATGGTGCGAACCCGGAGGTCCTCATCACCATGGCCCCCTCGAACGGTACGGTAGTTCCTGGAACGACGACGAACTATAGCACTACTGCTAACCTCGCCGAGGCCATTACTGCGACCGTGAAGCCGATCATCTCAGGAGGTTCCGCGCCCACCGGTACGGTCACCTTCACCTGGACCGTAGCCCCCACTGTAGGCGGAATCTCCTGCGCAACCCCCGGTTCGCAGACTTCGCAGATTGTCAACCTGGTCAACGGCGTGGCGACGACCACTACCTTCCCCACGCCCACTGCGGGCCAGGTCTACACCGTCAACGCAACCTACAACAGCGACACGAACAACAGCACAACCAGCGCAACTTCGATCCTGCTCACCACCGCTCAGGTAGTAACTACGGTGAATGTGACGTCCACGCTCGCCCAGCTCACCTATACCTATGGGGGAACGGTTCCTACCATCGCCTGCACCGTGAAGGATGCGAGTGGCACTACGGTGGCCGGGGCGACATGCACCAGCGCCGCCAGTCAACTCTCAGATGTCTCCAAGAGCCCCTATCCGATTCAGGTTGTCTTTACCGGCTCCAACGCCTGTAGCTATGGCTTCCCGACTGCCACTGGTCAAGCTAACGTGATTGAAAACCCGGCTGCTATGACCGTCACGATCCCCGCGTACACGACGGTCTACGGAGCTGCGACCTTAAACTATTTCACAGGACAGCCGTTGCCCATCGGGGGGATGGTGATCACCGTGCCCACGGCACTGAACGCCGATATAGCGAAGGTGAGCGCGACGTTCACGCCGGCCGATTCAAAAATTCTGGATGTAGTTCCAGGATCCCCATACACGGTGACTGCAACCATGACCGGCAAGCCCATCCTCAGCGGCGACTACGTCGTCAATGCCACTGTCGCTGCTCCCACGGTCTCCACACTCCCGACCGGCACGGATACAATAACTCCGGCGCCGGCGGGCATCACCATCACGGCAACCAATACCTCTATCGCCATATCGAAGGCGGGTACTGGTTCTACTGTGACGGGCGCTACCTACACGATCGCGCTCAACACCCTGGTCACGGCGGGCTACGGAACGCCTACGGGTACGGTCTCTGTGACGGACTATTTTGTCCCCATCACACCGACTGTCTTCGTCCCAACCCCAACGTCAGGGACCTTCCCAGTCATAAATGGCGCTATCACTTGGCCGACGACGGCTGCTTATGGCGTGCAGTACGTTAAAATTCCTCCTTGCTCGGCAACGGTAACCACTGGCTGCAACCCGGTGGTGACGTTCACATTAACATCTGGGGCAGGCACCTTCACTCTGCCCAACTTGGCCATCGGCGGCAGCGGGGGCACCGGCAACGCACCCGCGCTCGGGACCCACTACCTGAGCTTCGTCTATAGCGGCGATGCTGGCACCAACGGGGACGGCAAGGGCGACTTCTCCTGCTCGGTGGTTGGGCAACTGGCACAAACATCCCCATCTTGCCCGACAACGAACCCGATTCCGTACGCGCTGATTGTCGACAATCCGGACTTCACCTTAACCTCCACAACGGGCCCGATCAGTGTCATTCCGGGCAACGTCCCGAACGGTAACGGTCTGCCCGCGGCACCGAACCAGAACTCCGCCAATCCGCAGTCAACGATTATCACGATTGGCGGGATTCTGGCGTTTGCCGGCCAGGTCAATCTTAGCTGCGCGCCACAGAATCCGAGCTATGTGAACTGCTTCGTTGGTCAGATCGTAGTGAGCAGCACCGGCGCGACGCAACTGATGCCCTCTGCGACATTGCCATATACGGCACCGGCGGCTGGAAGCACGGCCACCGAGACGGTGGCGGTTGTCTTCGATGTCTCGACCCCGCTAACGCTGCCGCTCGGCTTCAATACAACGCCCCAACTTCGCACCACTGCAACCAGGGCGGTGTTGGCGTTCCTGCCGTTTGGCGTCCTCGCCTTCTGCGTGCGCCGCCGGCGCAGACTGAGCAAGGCGTTGTGGATGCTGATTGCCATCGCTGTAGTGAGCGTTGGAATGAGCGGATGCGGTGGCAACACGGTGGACTTCTACAACCCGATTACCACCGGCCAGCAAACTGTAACCGTCAACGCCTCATACACGGCCGTAGCCTCCGTCCCCACACAACCTTCGGTGACGCGCTCGTTCGTGGTTCCGATCACCATCAACTAGGAAGTGCTGATGAACGGGCCGGGCAAGATCCTTCGGGGTCTTGCCCGGCCCGTTCTTTTTGTATGCAGCGTGTCTCTCGCGCAAGTACGAAATGGACTGCCCCTGCAAACGGGGGAGGCGGGCTCTCACTCGTTTGTCGCGAAGAAGGCTTCGACGTCTTCGATGGATTGGGTTTGGCGGTAGGGGGGCAGCGAGTCGAGGAAGATGCGTCCGTAGCGCTGGCGCTGGATGCGGGGGTCGAGCAGCATGAGCACGCCGCGGTCCTTGAGCGAGCGGATGAGGCGGCCGAAGCCCTGTTTCAGCGTGATGACCGCGCTGGGCACCTGGTAGTCGAAGAAGGCGTTGCCTCCGGCGGCGGCCACCGCGTCCATGCGTGCCTTGACGATGGGGTCGGAGGGAACGGCGAAGGGCAGCTTGTCGATGATGACGCAACTGAGCTGCTCGCCCTGCACGTCCACGCCCTGCCAGAAGCTGGAGGTGCCGAAGAGAATGGCGCCGGGCGTGTCGCGGAACTGCTCCAGCAGGACGGTGCGCGGTGCCGTGCCCTGTAGCAGCAGCGGGTAGGGCAGCTCCGCGGCGAGGCGCTGGTGCATGGCGCGCATCTGGGTGTGGCTGGTGAAGAGGCAGAAGGCGCGGCCGTGGGTGATCTCCAGCACGCGGCGGGTGCGTTCGGCGGCCTGCGGGAAGTAGTCGGGATCGCGCGGGTCGGGCATTCCGGGCGGCAGATAGAGCAGCGCTTGGCGCGGATAGTCGAAGTGCGAGGGGACGACCAGCTCGCGCGCCAGGGTGAGGCCGAGCCGCCGGGAGATGTGCTCGAAGCCGGAGACGGGGCTGCCCGACTCGTCGGTTCCCGAGGCCACGGTGAGCGTGGCGGAGGTGAGCACGACCGAGTTGTAGGTCTCGAAGAGCGTGGCAGCGAGGAGTTGGGAGACGTCGATGGGCGTGGCCTGGAGATGCGTGTGGTGACTCAGATGGCCGGCTCCGCGCGCCCCCTTTTGCGCAAGCGCGCGGACTCCGCCGGCGGCGCGGCGCTCGATCCAGAAGACGGTGTTGGGGTCCTGCGATTCGAGCAGAAACTTGAGATGGGTGGCGATGTCGGCGGTGCGCTTGCGCAGGCCGGGGGCCTCGTCGATGTTCTTCAGGCGGTCGAGTTCGCCCTCCAGGCGGGCGAGGGCGTTGAGCGCGCCGGTGTAGGTGTCGCCACGCTCTTCCAGGAACTCGGCGCGCTCGTCGAAGGGCATGCGGCCGAGGCCGGCGTAGGGGCTGATGTTGGCGGGCGCGTCGAGTGAGGCGATGGAGTTCGCGGTGGAGTCCGCGGCCAGCCTCGATGGATCGTACGGAAGCGCGGCGAAGAAGAGGCGGGCGCGCTCGCGCAGGGTTGCGGTTGCGCTCTCGATGGCGGGGGTGGAGGCATTCCTTGCGCGCAGCATCGTCTCCACATCGCGGGCCAGCTCGTCGAAGCGCTGCGTGCTGAGGTTGATGCCGAAGAAGTTGCTGGCGACGTCCTCCAGCTCGTGCGCCTCGTCGAAGATGACGGCCCCGGCGGCGGGCAGAACGCCTGCGTCGGACGCCGCGCCGGCTTGCAGCTTGATCGCCATGTCGGCGAAGAAGAGGTGGTGGTTGACGATGACGATCTCGGACTCCAGCGCTTTGCGGCGCATGGTGGTGATGAAGCAGTTCTCCCAGTCGGGGCAGGATTGGCCGAGGCAGGCCTCGCCGCGCGCGTCCAGCCTGGGCCAGAGCGCGGAGTTCTCCGGCAGCGCGTCGATCTCCGCGCGGTCGCCGGTTGCGGTGGTCTTCTCCCAGGCGGCGATGGCGTGGAACTGGCCGATCTCGTCGAGCCCCGTCAGCAGCGGCGAATCGCGCAGCGCGTAGAGCTTGTGCCTGCACAGGTAGTTGCCGCGGCCCTTCATGTAACAGACATTGAGCGGGCCGAGGACCGATTCCAGGAAGGGAACGTCCTTGAAGAAGAGCTGCTCCTGCAGATTTTTCGTGCCTGTCGAGATGATGACGCGCTGTTGGCGTTCGCGGGCCAGGCGCAGGGCAGGCAGCAGATAGGCGAGCGTCTTGCCGGTCCCGGTGCCTGCCTCGACGATCAGGTGGCGTTTGTCGGCGAAGGCCTTCTCGATGGCGCGGGCCATCTCGTACTGGCCCTTGCGATGCTCGAACTCAAGGCCGGAGCGCGAGAGCAGCCCCGAGGGCGAGAAGAAGTCGTAGAGCGATGGGAGCTTGCGCTCGGCAATGTGCTCGCGCGCTGCGGCAAGGTTCCGCTCGTCCTCGGCCTCATCGTTGCGCGGACCGGCCGGATTGTCTGCTGCACGCGTGATTTTTTTTGGAGAAGACACAGAACGCTTCTCCCAATACTATTCGCGTTTCCTTCGACTCGCCTACTTGCTCTGCGGCTGCTTAGTGGATTTTGTAGCTGAGGCCGAAGGAGAGGATGGGGAAGAAGCGCAGGTCGATGAGATCGTTCTGTAGTTTGTTCTGCTCCGTGGTGATGTTGGCCTGAGGGATGGGGCCGCAGTTTAGGTAGGCACCTAAGAGTAAGCTCTGGCAGCCGGTTCCGGTGAAGGTATATTTCACCGTGGGCGCGGAGAAGTACTGGAAGCCGATCTCGGACTCGAAGGTGAAGTGGCCTTTTTTAGGGATCATGTTGCCCGTGCCGATGGTGACGCGCGGGACGATCTTGTTGCCGCCGAAGGTGAAGACTCCGGTTCCGGCGATGGGGCCGGCGGGGTTGGTGATGGCGTTATAGGGCTCGCTGTAGTAGTCGATGCCACCGACGGTGAAGCTCTGACCGGTGGGTACGGAGAGCGTGGCGGTGAGGCCGGTGTTGTTATAGATGGTCGCGCCGCCGCTGAGTCGAATGCGGCCGTGGAAGGGAAAGACATCGACCATGGCGGCGGCGTTCTGGAACTTGATGGTCCCGTTGATATTGAGGTTGTCCGTGGTGATGGTGCTGGGCGTGTAGGAGAGGAAGGAGGCCCCTCCGCGCAGGTTGAGCCACTGGGGCACCAGGGGCGTGGCGACATCGAAACCGATGCCGGCCAGGCCGACCTTGACGCCGATGGCGAGGCCTGAGAAGGGGAGCGAACTGCCCTTGGACGGCGTGGCGGCGGAAGGGGCTGCTGCGGCGGATTCCGCGAGGGCGTCGGCGGCGATGGAGCTGGAGAACGAGACGGGTGCTTCCGTCTCCGCGTAGAGGGCGGGCGAGGTAGCTGGAGCCTGAGGCGAGACGGCTGGGGCCTGGGCCGAGAGAGCGATGGGCGAGAGGGCAAGGACGGCGAGGATAAGGAGGTTCATGGAGGTCCTTTCTGAAGTACAGGGCCGGAGCGTGCGGTGAGGCCATTTCCGATCAGATGTCTTATCAGATGCTCGCGTCCGACATGACGCACACAGCCAATGTGTCAATTTAGGAATGCGGGAACCATACCAGAGTAATGGCGCACATGGGCGAATTCCATCCCCTGAAGGGGGCATGGAACCTGGATGGTGACTATGCGTGGCTGAGGCGGCGCGCGAAGTCGAGGAAGACGAGGGCGGCGGGGGAGTAGCCTCCGGGGTCGGGCTGGGTGAAGTCGCCGGTGAGCGGGTCCATCTGCTGGCGAAACTCGCCGTGGCGCATGATAGCGGTGCACCACTGCTGCATGAGGTGGGTGAGCTCGGCCTGCTTGCCGTAGTGGACCATCCAGCGCGGGGCGCGCAAGGCGGTGAGGGCTTGCGAAGCTCCGCCCCAACTGTTGCGCGGGATGGGACGGACGAAGGTGGGCTCGTTGAGGGCCGAGGAAGGGAATGGGAAGGGCGCCCAGAAGGCGGCGGGGTTGTGGACCTGTTTGGTCCAGACGGCGTCGAAGATGGCTTTATCTTTGACGGGATCGAGGACGTGTTCGCCGAGGACGCGGATTGTGACGACGGAGCGGACGCGGACGAAGTTGTTCTGGGCGTCGAGGTCGTAGAAGGCGGCGTCCTCGGGTGAGTAGAGCTTGGACAGGATCAGCTTGCGGATCTGCTCGGCGTCGGCGAGCCAGTGGGCGTGGTCATCGCGCTTGCCGAGGGCGCGGGCCATGGCGGCAAGGGCGATTCGTCCGCCATAGACCGTGGCGGACAAGTCCGGGCAGAGGCGCGGCATGGTGGGGTCCGGCGGGCACTTGCGCGCGTCGGCGTCGGGGCATTGCCTGGGGATGCCGTTCCAGCGGGGGCTGTAGTCCATGCCGGTGTCGTAGGTGCAGAAGCCCTCGATCAGGCCGGTCTTGTGCGTGTCGCGATACTGGCGCAGCCACGCGTCCCAGCGGCTGCACGAGGCGTAGGCGGTTTCCAGGAGTTCCTGGTCGTGTGTGAGCTGGAAGAGGTCCCAGGCGGTGGCGGCGATGGGGACGACCATCTGGATCTGTCCGTAGCCTGCGGTGGTGCCGACCTTGTCGGCGAGCTTGATGGAGGCGGGGAGCTGGCCGTCTTCTTTCTGTTGCGCGAAGAAGGCCATGTGGTTGGCGCGAGCGACCTGGAGCGGCGTGGGCGCACCGGGCTGCGCTGCGACGAACTTCTGTAGCGTGCCATAGACGAGGCCCTCCTGCGGGGCGCACTCCTGCCAGATGCCGGCGTAGGTGCTGCCCTCGACCAGGACGGGATGGTCGTAGCGCGGCAGGGTGCGCACGTTGCCTGCGACGACGGCGAGCGCGGCGTCCCAGGTGACGGCCCATGCGGGGTCGGCGGTGGGGAAGTGAGGGCGGGGCGCGGAGGGCGGAGGAACACTCTTCGCAGCGGCTGCCGGGCGCTGTACAACGGCTGGCGCGGGAGACTGCTGCGACTGGGCGAATGAGGCGAACGAGACGGGAAGCGCGACAGAGGCGGCGGCGAGCGCGGTCTGCTTGAGGAAATCGCGGCGGGGCTGGTTCTTAATCATGCGCAACAGTGTAAGGCGCGAAGGCCGCTGTTGGATAGCGATTCTCAGGCGCGGCCGCAATAAACCATAGAGCAGGCGGGGGCCGCGGAATAGACTGAAACGATGAAGCGTTCCGGGAGCGGCGACGAGGTTGCGGGCGGCGCTCGATGCGAGATCAACCCCGCTGTATTTCGCCGGCGGCTGATGGCCTGGTACCGCGAGAACGCACGCGCGCTGCCCTGGCGCGAGACGTGCGGCCCGTACCGCATCTGGGTCGCGGAGGTCATGCTGCAGCAGACGCGGGTGGCTGCGGTGGTCGAAACCTACAACGAGTTTATGCGGCGGTTTCCCACGCTGGTCTCGCTGGCGCTGGCCAGCGAGCTGGAGGTGCTGGTGGCGTGGTCGGGGCTGGGCTACTACAACCGCGCGCGGCTGTTGCACAAGGCGGCGCAGTTCATCGTGGGCGAGCGCAAGGGACGGCTGCCGGGGACGGCGGCGGAGCTGCGCACGCTGCCTGGGATCGGCGAGTACACGGCGGCGGCGATCGCAAGCATTGCGTTTGGGGAGGGCGTTGCGGTGGTGGATGGCAACGTGGAGCGGGTGGTCCTGCGGCTCACCGGCCGCGCCAGCGAGAACACCGCCGCCGCGCGGGGGTTCGTGCGCGCCCAGGCCCAGGCCCTGCTGCCGCAGGGACGCGGGACGGCCTCGCGGCGGGAGGGGCAATCCGGCGGCGGCGCGGGCCCGTCGCACTCCGACAATCCTGCGGGAGACCACAATCAGGCGATGATGGAGCTGGGCGCGACGGTCTGCCTGCCGCGCGCGCCGCGCTGTAGCGAGTGCCCTGTGCGCGAGCTGTGCCGCACACGCGGCGAGCATCTGGCGCCCGCGCGCGCGCCGCAGCGCAGCCAGCCCGCCGCCTGCCTGCTGGACCTGCGCAAGCGCGGCCCGGCCACCGAGGTCCTGCTGGAACGCCGGCCCTCGGACGCCAGTGTGATGCCCGCGATGTACGAGCTGCCGCCGCTGCCGCTGGAGGCGGTGGAGGGGCTGGAGCCCGCGCTGCGGATACGCCACGCCATCACGAATACGAACTACTATGTGCAGGTCTTCAGCGCGCGCCACACCGCGCCCGCCAGCTCCGGCAGCCGCGCCAGCACTGGCAAGCGCAGCGGGGCCGCAGCCCAGGTGCTGCGCGGTGCCATTCCCTCGGTCGCCCACGATCTCCACTGGACGCGCACCACGCGCCTGGCCAGCCTTCCGCTCACCGGGCTTACGCGCAAGGTTCTGCAACGTCTAAAGGTCATGGAGAAACATCGCGTTGCGCTTCCTGAATGATGGGGCGAGCGCGGTGGATGGACTCGAAGGCAATCCGCGGAAGGCTATCCATGCGGCGCTTCAGAGTCGTAGGATGAAGGTAGAAACGAAACTGTGATGAGACTGCGCTCCCTAGTTCGCGGCGGGTCACTCCGCTCCGGCCTGACCCTGACCCTGACCCTGCTGGCTGTCGTCGCCG
>Ga0224534_1000951_pt1 | contig 16381 bp, 17 predicted proteins | sample 714E12024metaG_FD_172012 | JGI IMG/M metagenome (GOLD analysis project Ga0224534, IMG submission 172012) | Peat soil microbial communities from Stordalen Mire, Sweden - 717 E1 20-24 | ecosystem: Environmental > Terrestrial > Soil > Wetlands > Peat | place: Sweden: Norrbotten County, Stordalen... | reverse complement strand
TGGTGACCCGCTGCGATCCCCGGATCGCCTTCAAGGCGTTCAACAGGCTGTTCCGGTTGACGTTCCGCCGGCGCAGCAATTCTTTGAGATCTTCCTCTCCCTCGTCGATCAGGGCGAGCAGCAGGTGCTCCACGCTCAAATATTCGTCCTTCAAGGATTCGGCTTCCTTCTCCGCCCGGGTCAGCACCCGGGCCAGGCTGGCGCCGAGGTGCAGCGAGCCCTCCGGGCCGTAGACCGCCGGGATCTTGCGCAATAAGTCATCCAGCCCCCGCTGGAGTGAGGGCAGGTCGGCGCCCGCCCCGGTCAGAGAGCGCCCCGCCAGGCCGTCATCCTGCCTGATCAGGGCAGCCAGCAGGTGCTTGGAGGTCACTTCCTGGTGATGCAGCTCGACAGCCAACTGCTGGGCTGCCGACAGGCCCTCCCGGGCCTTCTGGGTAAACTTGTTCAGGTCCATAGGATTCACCTCGCTAAGAAAACGATCTTCACATATTCCTGTTCACCTCTTCAGGTGGTCTACCTCTGCCTCCAGCGCCTCGATCCGTTCCAGCAGGTCGATGATGATGGCTGCTCCGGGGATGTTGACGCCCATGGTCTGCCTCAGGCGCAGCATCCGGTAGACTCGCTGCAGTTGCCGCGGCCGGATGGTCTCCTCCCGGATCTCGATGACTCCCAACTCCTCCAGTATCTGCAGCAGTTCGGGGTGGATGTCCAGCTCACGTAGCGGCAGGCCTTCTTCGTCATCATTATGGTAATACCAGCGCACGATGCTCATGGCGATCCGCCACCTTTTCTTTTTGGAGTGATGAGCAATGTTCCTACTTTTTCCTGAGTTCTTTCAACTGCTGGTAAAGTTGCTTTTCCTCCTCGCTCAAGGTGGGAGGGATGTCGATCACCAGCCGGACGTATTCGTCGCCGCGCTGGCCGTCATTCGCGGGCAGGCCCTTCTCCCGCAGCCGCAATCTGATTCCGGTATGGCTGCCCGGGGGCACGGTCATGATCACCGGCCCGTCCAGGGTGGGCACCCGTACTTTGTCGCCCAGGGCCGCCTGGTCCGGCAGCAGCCTGACTTCCGTTTCCAGATCGCTGCCCTTCACGGTGTACACGGAATGGGGCAGCAGGCGCACTTTTAGGTAGAGGTCGCCCCTGGCACCGCCGCCGGTTCCCTCACCACCCTGGCCGCGTAGCCGGATGCGGCCACCGTCCCGGATGCCTGCCGGGATCTTAACCTCCAACGTCTTGGTGTCCGGGACCTGGCCGGTACCGCCGCAGCGTGGACAGAAGCCGCGCTCCTTGGTACCGGCGCCGCCGCACTCGGGACAGACCGCATCGGCGGATAACTGGATGGTCTTGTTGACGCCGTGGTAGGCTTCCTCCAGGGGTAGTTCGATCTCTGCATCCACGTCCTGGCCACGCCGCGGTCCGTGGGCTCTGCGCCGCGTGCCTGTGGCGCCGGCGCCGGCAGTGGTATGCCCGAAGGCGCCGCCGCCGAACAGGCTTTCGAAGAAGTCGCTGAAGCCACCCGTGCCCTGGAATCCGCCCTCCCCGCCGGGGAAGTCCGCGCTGCTATAGAAACGCCCGTTGTTACCCCAGTCGGGTGGTGGCTGAAAGTCCTGACCGTTGTGCCAATTGCTGCCCAGGCGGTCGTACTTCGACCGTTTCTCCGGGTCGCTCAGCACCTCGTAGGCCTCGTTGATCTTCTTGAACTTCTCTTCGGCTACGGCCTTCTGCTTGCCCGTCGTATGCACATCGGGATGCCACTTGCGGGCCAGCTTCCGGTAGGCGCTCTTGATCTCCTTATCCGCAGCCTCCCGTTTGACGCCCAAGATCTCGTAGTAATCCTGAAAAGCTACCGCCATCTGCCCTCAAACCCCCAATTTCCCTGTGTTTCCACGATGACTACCCGCTCTAATGCCCCCCGCTTCCTTCAGTGTGGGAAAGCTGAAGCTTAGAACTCGTTGACAATCTATTTCACTTCATATTCGGCGTCCACCACGTCGGGTCCGCCCGGGTGCGCCCCCGGGGTGCCGCTGCCGGAGCCCTCCCCGGCGCCGCCTGGCTGTCCGCCTGTGGCGCTGGCGCCACCTGCGGCCTGGGCCTTCTTATAGGCGGCCTCCGACAGGGAGTAGGCCGCCTGCTGCAGGTCGCTCTTCAATGACTGGATCTTGTCGACCGGGGCGTTCTCCTTCAGGGCTGCCTTGAGGTCGGTTGCCAACTGCTCTACCCGGGCCTTCTCGTGCACCGGCACCTGGTCGCCCAGGTCCTTGAGCTGGCGCTCCACCTGGTAGACCAAGCTATCCGCCTCGTTGCGGGCCTCGATCTCCTGCCGCCGCTTCTTGTCCTCCTCGGCGTTCGCCTGGGCAGCGTTCACCATCCGGTCGATCTCGCCCTTGTCCAGGTTGCTGGAGCCGCTGATGGTGACCGTCTGCTCCTTGCCCGACGCCTTGTCCTGGGCGCTCACCTTCAGGATGCCGTTGGCGTCAATGTCGAAGGTCACCTCCACCTGCGGGATGCCCCGCTGTGCCGGCGGAATGCCGTCCAGCTTGAACTGGCCCAGCGACCGGTTGTCCCTGGCCATCTCCCGCTCGCCCTGCAGCACGTTGATGTCCACGGCCGGCTGGTTGTCCTCGGCGGTGGAGAAGATCTGGCTGCGCCGTACCGGGATGGTGGTGTTGCGCTCGACGACCTTGGTCATCACGCCGCCCAGGGTCTCCACGCCCAGTGACAGGGGAGTGACGTCCAGCAGCACCACGTCCTTGACCTCACCTGCCAGCACTCCGGCCTGGATGGCTGCTCCCACGGCTACCACCTCGTCCGGGTTGACGCTCATGTTCGGCGCTTTGCCGGTCAGATCCCGCACCAGCTTCTGAACCGCCGGCGTGCGGGTCGAGCCTCCTACCAGGATCACCTCGTCGAGCTCCTTCTCGGTCAGCTTGGCGTCGGCCAGGGCGGCCTTGACCGGACCCCGGCAGCGCTCCACCAGGTGAGCGGTCAGGTCGTCGAATTTCGCCCGGGTCAGCTTCATGTCCAGGTGCTTCGGACCGGTGGCGTCGGCGGTGATGAAGGGCAGGCTGACCTGGGTCTCCACCGTGGCGGAGAGTTCGATCTTCGCCTTCTCGGCCGCCTCGATCAGCCGTTGCAACGCCTGCTTGTCGGTGCGCAGGTCGATCCCGTAGTCCTTCTTGAACTCGCCGGCCAGATAGTCGACGATCTCCTTGTCGAAGTTGTCGCCGCCCAGGTGGGTGTCGCCGTTGGTAGACTTGACCTCGAACACGCCGTCGCCCACATCCAAGATCGAAACGTCGAAGGTGCCGCCACCCAAGTCGAACACCAGGATGGTCTCGTTGGCCTTCTTGTCCAAACCGTAGGCCAGGGCGGCCGCCGTCGGCTCATTGATGATCCGCAGCACGTTCAGGCCGGCGATCTTGCCGGCGTCCTTGGTGGCCTGGCGCTGAGCGTCGTTGAAGTAGGCCGGCACCGTGATCACGGCGTCCGGCACCTTCTCGCCCAGGTATTTGGAGGCGTCCTCAACCAGCTTCTTCAAGATCTGCGCCGAGATCTCCTCCGGGGAGTACTTGTTGCCGCGCACCTCGAAGCGCACGGCGTCGTTCGGCCCTGACACCACCTGATAGGGGACGAGCTTGCGCTCTTCGCCCACCTCCGCGAAGCGGCGCCCGATGAAACGCTTCACCGAAAACAGGGTATTCTCGGGGTTCAGGGCTGCCTGCCGCTTGGCGATCTGGCCGACCAGGCGCTCCCCGGACTCCTTGAAGCCTACTACCGAGGGGGTCAGACGCGAGCCTTCGGCGTTCAGGATCACCTCGGGCTTGCCGCCCTCCATCACTGCGACGACCGAGTTGGTGGTTCCCAGGTCGATTCCTACTGATTTTGCCATTTTGAAAACCTCCTTTTATTTTACCACTTAAGTGGTTTGGGCTGGCGTTTTGCGTCTGCACCCGCCTGATTGGTATACCGGCTCCGGCTGCCCGGAGCGTCTGCGACACTACTGCCCTAAACTGAGGTGGGTTCGAGAACCGGAGTGGTCAGGCTTAAGGCTGAAAATCAGTGATACCGCCATTAGTCAAATAATATCAAACTTAAATATAAGATGCAATATATTAAGTGTTTTGTCAAGAGCCACCAACAAATTTCTGAAAATATTTTTCCCCCTGGGAATAGGTTCATGCCTGAATCGGAGGTGGGGATGCCTGATTGGGTGCAATGCGGTTGGAAACTGGGGATTCAACTGGGTCTTGGCTTCAGTGAGGGATTGCTTTCCCCTGCTGAAGCCAAGACCCAGTTAATACAGTGATGTAGCCGCTCTTATCCCACCGCTTCGGATGTGTGCCCGCTAGGCGGGCACAGCGGTTCGGCCCATGATCAACAACCAAAAGAGACGATCGGCAGTTCGAAGGTCCACAACGAGGCGCCTGCAAAGGCAGGTCTGCCGATTGCCGGCAGCTTGTCTAGGCCTCTCCCTCCAGGCGGAGCATCTGCCCGGAGATTTTCCGGTAGTGGAAACCGTAAACCGAGAAGATCACTGCGTTCGGAAGGAAGTGCGGGTAGCGGAAGGTGGTCTTGAACAGCAGTTTCCAGTAGTGGCGCCGGCCCTTCTGCAGTATGCCCAGGTAGAACGTCGCCTGCAGTAGGGCCTTGATGTAGACCAACTGGAAGCGTTCGGTGCGTTTCCGCTTGACCGGCTTGAACTCCTTGAAAAAACTGTACACCCGCTCGTAGAAGGCAGCCGGATCGTAGATGGTGGTGACGATGCTCCGGTAGCCGTCCACCAGCTTCTGGGGGTTCATCTTGGGGATGAAGTTCAAAGAGAAGTCGGTGTTGTTGCCGGTAAATTCGGACAGCAACCGCTTCTCCTGGTTCAGGCGCTCGAATAGCCGCGTTCCTCTGGGGGCACTCAGCAGCCCCACCATGGCGGTGATGATGCCACTCTGCTGGATGAAGCTGATCTGCCGCTCGAAGATGGAGGGGGTATCGCTGTCAAAACCGACGATGAAGCCGGCCATGACCTCCATCCCGTGGTTTTGGATGCGCTTCACTGCGGCAATCAGGTTGCGGTTGACGTTGTTGAACTTGTTGCACTCCTTGAGGCCATCCTCGTCGGGGGTCTCGATGCCGACAAAGACGTTATTGAACCCCGCCTGCCGCATCAATACCATCAGGACAGAGTCATCTGCCAGGTTGATGGAGACCTCGGTGATGAAGGTGAAGGGGTAGTGGTGCTTTTCCATCCAATCGATCATCGACGGCAGGACCTCTGTTTTGAGCCGGTTCTTATTGCCGATGAAGTTGTCGTCCACCACGAAGACCGAGCCCCTCCAGCCGATGTTGTAGATGGAATCCAGCTCCCCGATGAACTGGGCGGTGTCTTTCAGGCGCGGTTTGTGTCCATAGAGGGAGGTGATGTCGCAGAACTCGCAGTCATAGGGGCAGCCCCTGGAGTACTGGACGCTCATGCAGGCATAGTCCTTGCTGTTGAGCAACTCCCAGGCTGGTACCGGCGTGTTGTTCATGGCTGGCCGTTCGCTGGTGTTGTAGATGTGGCCGGCTGTGCCCCGCTCCAGGTCATTGAGGAAGGGCGGCAGGGTAACCTCCGCCTCACCCAGCACCAGGTGGTCGACCTCGGGGAACTCCTCAGGCTCCATGGTGAATAGCGGCCCTCCGGCCACAGTCTTCACGCCGAGGGCCTGGCAGCGGTTCAAGATCTCTTTGACCGAGGTTTTCTGGATGTTCATGGCGCTGATGAAGACGTAATCGGCCCAGCATAGGTCGTCGTCGGTAATTTTCTTGGCATTCAAGTCGATCAGACGCTTATCCCAGGCTGCGGGCAGCATGGCGGCCACCGTCAACAGCCCCAGCGGTGGGTGCGCCGCCTTTTTGTTGATGAACGGGAGGGCGTATTTGAAGCTCCAGAAGCTGTCCGGATACCTTGGATACACCAGCAACACTTTCAATCGTTCCATCTCCTTCGGATTGTCTGCAACTATTACCAGGTAATAACCTTACTAGCATTTTACCATATATATCTTGCGCCTGTAGAATTGTTTGTTAAATCCAGTGTACCATTTTTATGGTGTTCCCGTCCAACGCTTTGCCTCTGTTTCTATTGCTTATTATGGCCTTTTTAACGTAAAGTTTGCATTGGGCAGACGAGCTTGTTCGCCGGGAGCGGCTACTGCTACAATGGGTCTACGGCGCCGCTTACAAGCGCGGTTCCCGTTAGCTCGGCCGGCTAGCGCCAACGAAAAATCTTACCTTGCAGATCTCAATTCAGCAACTGGCTGGTAGATATCCTTCACGACGTCCAGGAATTCGTCTATCAGTTGGGGATCGTACCAGGAGCCGGCGTGAGCTTTCAACTCCGCGCAGGCCTCGTCCATGGTCATCGTCCCGCCGCGGTAGGGACGGCTGGTAGTCATGATGTCGAAGCTGCTGGCAATGCGGATGATGCGTGCCGGCAGGGGGATGTCCTCTCCCCTGCGGCCATCCGGATACCCGGACCCATCGTAGTTTTCGTGGTGCGAGCGGATGATCGGGACCAGCGGCAGGTAGGCAACCAGGGGTCTGATCAGCTCACTGCCGCGGATCGGGTGGCTCATCATGACTTTCCACTCTTCACTATCCAGGCCCTCGGACTTGTTCAGGATCGAATTCTCGATCTCGATCTTCCCGATGTCGTGCAGGTAGGCGGAGAACCGGAGAATGTCCATCTCGAACCCGGTCAGGCCGAGTCTCTCCCCAAGAGACAGGGAGTAGGCGGTCACCCGTTCCGAGTGGCCGTAGGTGTACTGGTCCTTGGAGTTGATCAGGGCTATGAAGGCCTGGAGGGTGGGGAAGGCGTCCCGGGACGACAGGGTGCTGATCTCGCTGACCATGGACTGGTACATGTAGTCCGTCTTGCTGTACCTGGCCCTGTGCAGGTCGTCTTCAGCCGCCCGGATCAGCGGCAGTACTGCATCTCCTCCGTCATCCGGGCAGCAGGCCAGGCCGGTGGAGATGGTGAAGTCTCTCCAGGAGCCGGCGGAACGGTTTTCCAGCAGCGCTGCAGTAGCCTGCCGGACCAGCTTTTCGGTGATCGCTCCGGCAATATTGCGGGCCGCTGGCTTATCCTGCCCCGGCAGCACCAGCATGAATTCATCGCTGCCATACCGGGCGGCGTAGCAGGGCTCCCGGACCTCTTCCCGCAACAACCCGCCGATTGCCCTCAGAATCTCGTCCCCCTGCTGGTAGCCGTACACCTGGTTGTAGTAGTTGAGCTGGTCGACGTCCAGCAAGGCCAGGGACAGCGCATGCGCCCCCGCGACCGCCTGGCGCAGGGAGACGGACAGCTTTTCCTGAAAGAAGCGGCAGTTGATCAGGCCGGTCAGGTGGTCATAGTCGGCCAGCTTGAGCAGTTCCTGCTGGGTGGCCCGCTCCACCTCGATCAGGCCACCCACCAGCCAGGCCATCAGGGTGGTGACCCCGGTGATGATGAGGGTGGCCTGGAAGACCTCGACCGGAATAGTTCCGTGTAAAATATAGTCCAACAGAAAGAGCAGCCCGCAGGAAAACAGGGCCTCCCCGACGCCGGCCACCCTCCCGAAGGCGATGGCGGTGATGACGGCCGGGACGATCAGCAGCGCCTCACCTCCGACAAAGCCCTTGCTGTACCAGAGGAAGGCGAAAGTGACCGGAAGGATGACTATGAGCAGCAGGATCTCGTCGATTTTGGGGCGATCCAGGAAGGTGAATCTTGCCAGCAGTTTGCGGGCGACGTAGACAGCAGCGATGATAAAAAAGACAAGACCGAGAATTACAGGAAAGTAAAAATTACTGGAAACTGGAGAATAACTGGAGTAGCTAAATAAGCTCAGGAGGATCATTAAAAAAAGCAGCAGGCTGACAATATGCGTCACCAGGATGTTCTCCGATATTTCGTTGGACCGCCTGGCTTCCCAGTCGCGCATGCAGAACGATCTCCCTGTCTTTCCAAGATCGGGCTGCTTTCAATTATAACTCATTTTCTAATGGTATGGCACCCAGAACCACGCTAAATGATCAAATTCGCGGTTCTTGGGCGCCATACCATTAGTGGCTGTTGATCCTGGCGCGTGCTGCTACTTCCTCAGGCATGCAGGGACCTCTGGTTGATAGAGAATAAAACTAGCGCATTGTGGATGCACGCCGAGCGAGGCTGCGGCTACGAACACGCTGAAGCAGACAGTCAGCAGGCTAATGAGAAAACGTTTCATGCGACCCCCCCTCCTTTCTGAAAGAAAGATTATCGAACAGGGTGACAAACCGGTGCCCGGATCCGGTCAGGGTGAAGGCCTGCCACCATAATCCCAGGCCGACAGCCAGGACGGCGGTAAAAGCCTGCAGCGTGAAGATGAGGATTATTTGTATGCCGACGATGGCACAGGTCATGATGATCGCAGCCAGGCGCAACCACCGGCGGTCTTGCGGGTCGGTGACCGGCTTGGCCGGCGAGTCTGCCGGGGAGCAGCGCCAGACAGCCGGCAGCGTCAGCAGGAAACCGGCGCCGGTCACCAGGAGCATGACCGGACGGGTGAGATAGGGGGCGGCGAGCAGGGCGATCTTTCCCAGCGCTGTGTAGATTACGATACTCTTGATCATGCATGTCAACGGGGTATTGTTGTGCGCCCCGTGTGAGTAGTGGCGCAGGGCAAAGGCCGAGCTGGTCGCCCAGATGGTTGCCCACAGGCAGCCCAGCGACCAGGCGAACAAGAATATGAAAAATAAGGTGATCGGCGTGTAGACGAGCGTCTTTAAGCCAAACAGGGCGACATCCTCCTGTTCCGCCGTCAGATCAAGCTTCTTTCCGAGATAGGTGACAAACGACCGGGTCAGGTTAAGCGTCAAAGGAACAGTCCCCTCCTCCGGTTGTAATGGTTCTTCCACAAGGCGAACGCCAGAAAGAGCAGTTCATAGGGCACGATGAAGGCGGAGGTCAGGAAGGGACTGTTGTTCACCGCCTCGTACGCCAGCCCTGTCAACCTCAACAACGGCTGAAGGTAAATCATCAGGGAAAGAAGCATGACTATCCACAAAACTATTTCCGATAAGAAGATCTTGCTCAACTGGGCGCGAGTGAAGATGTAGGTGAAGATGACGAGGGTGAAGATCAAGATTATCGAATGCACTCCCGAGTTGACAGGCAAAAATTCCACGAGATTGCTGATTGCCTGCAACCCGGCGATTGCCAGGATCTTGCCGGCCTTGAACCGCAGGTTCAGCAGGCTGAAGAGGGCCAGGGTCAGAACCAGGCTTTCGGGAAAGGCGTTCAGCAGCAAGAAGTAGAAGGTGTAGGCCGGACTTCCATAACTCAAGCTATTCACTCCGTTTTCCCTATCCTTTTTTGATGCTGCTGGAAAATCAGTCAAAAAGACGGAGCGACTTTTTTCGACAAATTAGTTAATGTTTCTTTCTTTGGTAAATGATACATGTTAATATTAAAAATTCGACAGACTGTTCTTCATTCCTGCTAAAAGATTTAAAATTTGCCTAAGACTTTGATATCAAATTTATTATTCTGAAGTCCTAGACTAATTGGCTTAAATTAACAGACAATGAATGCAGTAGAAGGCAGAAGTGATCAGGATTGCAGCATCCTATGGGAGGCTCTTGGGAGGGCGACTTCCGGTGCGAGTTGGCCTGGTTACGGATAATTTATTCTGTTGATCAGGACGGAAAGTGGATAGACGTCTCTAGCATGGGTCCCCGTGGGGACGTCTATCAGCACATTCAACTGGGTCTTGGCTTCAGAGGGGGATTCTTTCCCCCACTGAAGCTTAGAGCCAGTTAACTAGGGGCATAGCCGCTCTTATCCCCCGCTTAAGAAGCGGGGGCATTAGAGCGGGTAGCCATCGGCAAATAGATATAAATACGTTACAAAGACAGTGGCCCGGAAAGACGCGGCCACTGTCTTTGTAAGCGCTCTCGCTTCTTACAGCCCGAACCGGACGGCATTGTCGCCCCAGATGCCGGACTTTTCCTCTTCGGTAATGCTGGTGGCCGCCCATTCCTTGTAGTAGCGGGCGGGGGAGAGCAGCGGGAAATCGCTGCCCAGCAGCACTTTGTCGAGCACTCCCGCCAGCCGGGCGGCCTGGTAGACGTCGGGCCGGAAGAGAAACGGTGAGGCTGCCGTATCGTAATAGACGTGGCGCAGGGATTCATGCACCTCGGGCATCAGTTCGTAGCAGAACAGGCCGCCGCCCCAGTGGGCGAAGATGATCTTGTTGTCCGGATTCTGAACCGCGAACTGGTAGGCCTGTTCCGGTCCCATCTTGCCCTTGCCGGGGTAGTAGTGGCCGACCAGTTCATTGGTGTGCATCAGGATGGGAAAGTCCAACTCCCGGCAGAGGGCGGTGAAGCGCCCTACCTGGCTCTGGTCGGAAATGTCGATGTGAACCGCTGACGGGATGATCTCTCCCGTTCCTTTGAGGCCGGCCTCGCGGCAACGAACCAACTCCTGTTCCATGCCCGGGTCCAGGGGAGGAACCACGGCGAAACCGGTCAGGCGGTCCGGGTAGCGCCTGGCCGCATCGATGATGTAGTCGTTGCTTTCCCGGCACATTCCCGGGTCGAGGAAGGGAAAACCGAACACCACCGACTTGTCGATCCCGGTCTTGTCCATGTTCTCAAGCAGGGTTTCGGCGGTCGCGAACTTCGATTTGGGGCTTTCGTGCAGCATCTTGAAGTGAGCGTCCCGCTCCATGTTCCGCTTGATGTCCTGGATGAACTCCGGTGACAGGATGTGAACGTGGACGTCTATTTTCACGCCTCTCCACCTCCGGTTATCTATTTTGTTCTTGTATTCGTTGCCGGAGCAGGAAAACCTTTTCGAAAAATACGTTTTTTGCTTGGGCGCTCCCAGAATCGGGGATCGGATCAGGATGGCATTGCGGTGATTTGCCTATTTTGCTATGCTGGATGTGAAATCCAGCAGGGAAGCACGTGGAAGCATACGGAAACCAAGGAGGAGGCATGATGATGGCAGAAGAAGCTGATGGCGTTTCTTACAAGCTGATCGTCACTACTGTGGACGGTTCGCAGCCGTCCTCGAAGGCGGTGGATCATGCTGCCATGCTGGCAAGGCTGACCGGGGCGCGCCTCAAAATCATCTATGTGGTGGATACCCACATCACCTTTCAATTGGGCACCTATCAGCAACTGGCCATAGAGACCCTCCAACAGGACGGCGCCCGGGTGGTTGCCGAAGCGGTCAAGATCGCCAAGGATGCCGGGGTCGGCGACGTCGACGGCGAGGTGATGAGCGGCAGTCCGCGGGTAGTGATCATCGACTGGGCGAAGGAGAATGCGGCCAGCCTGATCGTCGTCGGTTCCCACGGCTATTCCCGCCTCACCTACATTCTGATCGGCAGCGTGGCAGACTACGTGGTGCACTATGCCCACTGCCCGGTCATGGTAGTGAGGGGGTAGACCGGGTGGCGGTAATCGGCTTCTGCACGCTGGACCTGTTCATGGGCGAGGCGCACTCCCTCAAGGATAAGCGGCGCATCCTCAAGAGCATGCTCGAAAAGATCAGGTCGCGCTTCAACGTCTCCATTGCCGAGGTGGAACAGCAGGACTTGTGGCAGCGGTCAACGGTGGCTTTTGTTTGTGTCAGCAACGAACGCGCCCATGCTGACCAGATGCTCAGCGCTGTGGTGCGGTTCATGGAACAGATGGACGCTCAGATCACCTCCTATCAGACTGAAATTTTGTGAATAAAACCCCTCCTTCCATCATAGGATCAATCAGACACTGAAACCATATTAAGGAAGGAGAGGTGAATATGTGGAATTCTGAGAAGTTGAAGGAGAAAGAAAAGGAACGACGCCTCTTTCACCTGCGGTTGGCGATTCTGGTCGTTATGGTGGTTGCCTTGCTGGCAGCGGGCGGAGGCTGCAGCCTGACGGAAAAACTGCAGGAACTGGGGGAGCAACCCACGGCTAACCAGGGCGTGCCCGACCTTAGCGCCGGAGGGCTGAGCAGTCCGCCGCCCCAGGTGGATCAAACCAAGGTGACGGTCTACTTCAAGGATGCACAGGGCCGCTACCTGGTGCCGACCACGGTTGAGGTGGACAAGGCGCCGGGTATTGCCAAGGAAGCCCTGGATGCCCTCTGCCTGGGGCCCGCCCAGGGTGTTGACGCCATCGCAAGCATCCCTGCGGGCGTGCAGGTGAGTAGCGTCAATATCAAGACCGACGGCATCTGTGTGGTCGACCTGGCGGGGTCTGTGGCCCAGGACAAGCTCAGCCCCAAGGATGAGGCTCTGGCAGTCTACGCCCTGGTGGATACCCTGACGGAGTTCCGCAACGTGAAGCGGGTGCAGATCCTGGTTGACGGTCAGAAGAAAGATACACTGGCGGGGCACATCCCGATCGATGAGCCGATGCTCCGCAACCTGACCTTCGTTAACGATCAGGGCTAGGGACGCTCACATCAGTGATATGGGGAAGAAAAAATAAACCGGCAGGAGCGCTGCCGGTTTATTAGCCGGGTAGGGGTTGTGGCTTAGAGCGGCAGCACGGTTTTCTTGAAGGTCGAGTTGATTACGATTGCCGCCGAGGCATACCATGCAAGTAAAGCGGTGATGATGCCGAAATATCCGCCGAGTATATTGGCAGTTGCCGAACCGAACGCTCCAAAGTCCAGCAGGAGGAAAGCGATCTCTAAGAACACGAATACCAGCATTGTTGCCGTGTTGGTTTTAAACGAGGCGATCATCATGTAGGTGTTGAAGACCGTGAAGCCGATCAGCAAATAACCGAGTCCCGGTGAAACTCCCTTGAACAAGCCGAGGAGGTTCATAAAGACGAAGAAGGCCACTGACAGCCAGAAGGCGCCGTACGTACTGAAGGCGGTGGCGCCGAAGGTGTTGCCCGTCTTGTACTCCTGCTGTCCGGCCAGCAGTTGGGCCAGGCCGCCGTAGAAGAAGGCCAGGGCGGCTACAACTGACAAGCCGTTTCCGCTCCAAAGACCGGCGTTGATCATGCTCAGGACGAAGGTGGTCAGGGCAAATCCGGCCAGTCCGAGAGCGGCGGGATTAGAGGTTGAGGCTGCCAAGCTTACTTGTTTAATCTCATCACTCATTAATTAACCCTCCTTTACATTGAGATTGCCCGTGTGCAAGCGATAAACAGTCCACGGAAATCGATCGAGATACCAGTCGCCAATCGAACAGAACACCCCTACCCGGCTTCCAGACGCTGATATTTCACCTCCTCGGGATAATGGAACACCTGAACTTGATGACCCGGTGGTTGGCTGGCGGCTCATTTTGGAAACAGAGTTTTGCTTGGTCTATGGTGAGATTAGATGAAAGTAGCAGATGAAAACAGGCGCTTTCTGGTAATGAACTTCAGAAATAAGCTGAAGGTGGGCGAATTCAAGTAATTACCATCATTATAAGTGGGCAGGCAAGGCTTGTAAAGATCTTCTAATGAAAAAAGTTTATTAATGAAGCGGCCGGTATATTACCATCCCACGGTTGTTATAAAATGGTAATGAGGCCGGGGTCGATTCCGCAAACCAAGAGGGATGATGTGATATAATTCAAACGGAGCGAAGCAAAGTTTGAAGGCGTCTGAGCGAGCATGCGCAGCATGCTAAGCAATAGCAGGGAGATGAAACTCTTTGGACGGCAGTCAACCCATCGGTGTTTTCGATTCCGGTGTGGGCGGTTTGAGTGTGGTCAGACAGATACTGGAGCAGTTGCCGGATGAGAGTATTGTCTATTTCGGGGATACGGCCCGGGTCCCTTACGGCTCGCGCACCCCTGCGGAGATTATCGCCTTTGGCGACCAGATCATCTCTTTCCTGGCGCGGTTCGAGGTCAAGGTAGTGGTGGCCGCCTGCAACACCAGCTCTGCGGTGTCGCTGCCGGTGCTCCGCCGGAAGTACCACCTGCCCGTGCTGGGCGTGGTGGAACCAGGAGTGCGGGCGGCCCTGCAGGTCACCGGCAACATGCGGATCGGCGTCCTGGCCACTGCCGCCACCATCAACAGCGGTGCTTTTACCCGCTGTTTCCGGGCTTATGACCCGGGAGTGACGGTGTTTGCCCAGGCCTGCCCCCAGTTAGTTCCTCTGGTGGAGGCGGGCAAGATCGACGGCCCGGAGATCCGGGCCGCGGTCCGGCAGTATTTACAGCCTCTTCAGGATGCCAGGGTGGATACCATAGTGCTGGGCTGCACCCACTATCCCTTCCTGGCGCCGGTGATCAGGGATCTGGCCGGAGAGGCTGTGGAAGTGGTGGACCCGGCCGAAGAGACGGTAAAAGAATTGGCTGTCCTGCTCTCCTTACAGACGGACGCCACCGATGAAGATGGCTGCGCCAACGCCCGGCGGGCGCCTGCTCGCGGACCCGGTACCGCTGCTTACGGGAGACGGGTGCCGCGCCCAGAGGGCACCCAGGCGGGCGAGGCAGCGCGGGGCGGGGCAGAGCATCGCTTCTTCGCCAGCGGCGCCACCGCCTCGTTTTACTCCTCCGGCAGGCAGTTTCTGGGTGATTTCTCCTTCCAGGTCGAGCAGGTTAGCCTTAACGAGAGTGATTGCGAATGTGGCACAGGAGGAACGTAACATGCGGGAACTCGGCGTAGACCTGATAGCAGCCAGGGTGGCTGTCCTCTGCCGGGAGGCTAGTTTTGACCTCCCGCCGGATGTGCTGTCTGCCCTCGATAAAGCCGGGCAGCAGGAGGATTCCCCCACCGGGCGGCGCATTCTGAACGAACTCTGCGCCAATGCCGGAATTGCTGCTTCGGAGCGGGTCCCCCTCTGTCAGGATACCGGAATGGTGCTGGCCTTCGTAGAGGTTGGGCAGGATCTTCATATCACCGGCGGGAGCCTGGGTGAAGCCATCAACCGGGGGGTGGCCCGGGGCTACCGGGACGGCTATCTCCGCGCCTCGGTGGTTGTCGATCCTTTGCGCAGGGTGAACACCGGCGACAACACCCCGGCGGTGGTCTATTACGACATCGTGCCCGGGGACGGCTTCCGCATCACCATCATGCCCAAGGGGTTCGGCAGCGAGAACTGCACCGCCCTGGGCATGTTGAAACCTGCGGAGGGATTGGCAGGGGTCAGGCAGTTCGTGCTGGCGGCAGTGGATCGGGCCGGAGCAAACCCCTGCCCTCCGGTAGCGGTGGGAGTAGGCCTGGGAGGAACGGCGGACAAGGCCCTGCTTCTGGCCAAGAAAGCCTTGCTGCGGCCCTTGGATGAGCCCAATCCGGACCCGGAACTAGCTGCCCTGGAAAATGATCTGAAAGTGGCGATCAACGGCCTGGGTTACGGCCCCGAGGGGTTTGGCGGCCGGGTGACCGCCTTGGCCGTGCACGTGGAGACCTATCCGACCCACATCGCCGGGCTGCCGGTGGCGGTGAATATCAGTTGCCACGCCCTGCGTCATAAAACCTGGACCTGGGATGGTCAATAGCAGGAGATGTTTGTAAATGGATGAATGCATACGGATAAGGTCGCCCTTTGATGCGGCAACGGCCGGGGTGCTGCAGACCGGCCAGCAGGTACTGCTATCCGGAGTGATCTTCGGGGCGCGCGATCAGGCGCACCGGCGTTTTGCCGAAGCCCTGGCTCGAGGCCGGGACCTGCCGGTAGATCTGAGAGGGCAGATCATCTACTACGTGGGACCGACTCCGGCGCCTCCAGGCCGGGCTATCGGAGCGGCGGGACCTACCACCGGCGGGCGAATGGACACCTTCACGCCGCAACTGCTCGCCTATGGGCTACGGGGTATCATCGCCAAGGGCAACCGCAGCCCCGAGGTGATTGCGGCCATCGTGCAGAATGGCGCCGTTTACCTGGCGGCCACCGGTGGGGCTGGCGCCCTGCTGTCGCGTTGCATCAAAGAGGCACAGGTGGTCGCCTATCAGGACCTGGGCACCGAGGCGCTGTGGCGCTTCGTGATTGAGGACTTCCCCGCCATTGTGGCCATCGACAGCCGCGGCCGGAACCTGTATCAGATAGGCCCTGCCGGCTATCGCCGGTCCCATGCCAACTCCCGGTAATCGTTTTTAGCCAGGCACCTCTTTAATCCCCGGAACATATACTATTAGCGGATTTAGCATTAGATTTACAGATTTGTTTAAGGGGGGTATAAAAATGCCATTAATTAAGATTTGTGCCTATGAAGTCACCTCATTCGATCCGGTCTTACCCATAACGTTGACCTGTTGCGACCCTCACTTCACGCCTGTCGCACCGGGTGACCAGTGCAATGTTTGCTGCTATGATGCCAAACTGGATTTGAGCACAACGCCGCCGACGCTGTGCTTTTCCTATGATGCCCAGTTTGAATATGCCTATCTCGACAAGCGCCACTACAAGAAGGGCGAAGCTGAACATAAATGTG
>Ga0224534_1000950_pt1 | contig 16383 bp, 13 predicted proteins | sample 714E12024metaG_FD_172012 | JGI IMG/M metagenome (GOLD analysis project Ga0224534, IMG submission 172012) | Peat soil microbial communities from Stordalen Mire, Sweden - 717 E1 20-24 | ecosystem: Environmental > Terrestrial > Soil > Wetlands > Peat | place: Sweden: Norrbotten County, Stordalen... | reverse complement strand
GGGGCAGTTGGCTGCACACAGGTTTCCCCTGGAGCTGCCACAGCCTGCACGCTCACCACTCCACCGGGGTTGCTGATCGGGGCTGCCCCGGTCGGCGGCGTGAAGGTCCACGAAACGTTGAACTTGAACCACTGACCTGCCAGGTTGCCCTGGTTGTTCGACAGGATCTTGCAGACCTTGAACTGGTTCAGGTAGGTGTCGTTGGTGAAATTGGCAGTCGTTGTCACAGCGGTGCTGTCGGCCACGTTGAACGTGGCGCTCTGCGCGCCGGGAACCCAGCTCGCCAGGTTGCCCGAAGGCTGAGCGGTCACGGCCGAGACGTAGTACGGGGACTCGGTTCCCTCAGTCACCGTCACGCTGCCCGCCGGCACCGAAATGGCGCCAGTGCACGCACCGACTGCTACTGAGTAGGTTCCGATGGTCGCGCCACCCGCGGTGATCGTGAACGGGAAGCTGCCTGCAACATAGATGTCGGACACCCACTTGCAGACCTCGATCAAACCGGTGCCGCCGGCCTGCTGGGGATCGGTCTTGATGTTGGCGAACCTGACGGTGGCAGCTCCATTGGCCGCGAGCCTCAAAGCAGCCGTCGCAGTCTTCAGAGACTTGCTCACGAGAGACTTGCTCGGGTTCACTGTGATGGACTTCAGGTTCTTGTACGACGCCGGCGCCGAGATCTCGGTCACATGAGTGACCCCGGCTGCGACCTTCACCGCCGCGCACTGGGCCGTCAACTTCAGCGCCTTTCCGTTCACCGAGAACTTGAAAGTCCCGGCGACGTTCTTGCAGACTGTAAGTGTCGGCGCCACGCTCTTGGCTGTCTTCACTGTTGCGCTTGCGCTCCCAGCTACCAAGAAGCTGCTGCCGATGGCGATTACCGGTGCCATCAACAGCAACAAAGCGGAATGTCTCCGCATTTTCTTATGCACAATGTTCTCCTCGCATCATTGTCGCCCCACCCTTGCCCACTTCTACAGGTCCCGGCACGGAGCGCTACCCCCCCCACCGGGGACCCGGTGTGGGACAGCACGTTACTGGCAGCAAACTGCCCGAACTGCTGCTCCTGCAGTATTTCCGCCCGTCAACGCGGCGTCTTGGTGCAGAATGCACAATGTCGCGCTCATGGTTTCTCCACTGATGGTCAAAGGTCTGACGAGAGACCTTGAGTTCTGGGGGAGGCAACCTCCTGACCAGCCAGATGGCTAGGCAGCGAGCTTCGCGATTAGGAAAGTGGCGTAGCCGCACTACGATCTCAGCCTCTCCATGAGGGCACCCCCAATGCGGAGTTCCATCACTGAGAGAGGTTAGTTGATGGCGCACAGTAGCCGATGGTCAGTTCGAGCTATCACTAAGAGAAGTCAGGCGGATGCAGACAGTGGTATTCGACGGCAGTTGTATCAAAATGGAGAAGCGGCTGAGCAGGAGTTGGCTTTGCAACCACGGCTTGCGATACCTCGAAGACGGTCGTATAAAGGTTTAGCAGCGAGGGAAGGGGAGCAGTTGTGGCGCAGGGGGGACACGGCAAGTGACGCCAGGTAACGAACGGCGTGGGGGAAGTAGTGGAGCCGCCCGGTCCTAAGAGCGTCCGCGCGCAAACTGTGACCAGCCGCCGCGTGCGAGGCTGTTCTTGCGCTAGGCGGTTCATGTGGGGACCGACTTCACGGCGGTGGCGTGAACGTCCTAAGACGTGCTGGGCCGGAAATCGGTCCACCCAGCGTGCGGGTCCCTGGCGCGCTCCTCCGTCCCACGTGCCTTGGTCGACGCCAGCTGGGCCGCCTCGGCGTCCAGACGAGCGTCCTCACGCGCCGTCTTGCGGTCCTCCGAGGCCATCCACTGGAAGTAGATGGGGATCACGGCAGCGACTGTGAGCAGCTCCGTCAGCACCCAGAGGACGCCGGCTCCCGCGTGGGTGCTCGACAGGCTGTACATAGGGGCAATCGTCTGGCGCGAGCTGAGAAGGGCGATGGCAAGAAACGACTCGAGCGGCACACCGATCAAGAGGTTGACCATCCGGAGCGGATAGCTGGCGCCCCACCGGGGGATCGGGTCGAGCCCGATCATTGGCCACCAGAACAGCGTCGCTCCGAACAGGAAACCCAGGTTGATGAGGTCCATCAGCCACATGTGGCTCATCGCGAAGCCGATTGTGGGCGTGAGGAAGAAAGCGAGCATGACGCCGTAGTAGAGCACCCAGACCACAAGCGGGTGCGACAGCACAGCGAACCACTTGCTGTGGAAGATGCGCAGCCAAGCCGTCTTGGCACGGCGGCTCGAGGTTTGCAGGATCAGTGTCATGGGAGCCCCCATCGCCATCAGCGCCGGGGCGATGATCATGAGGAGAAGGTGCTGGATTACGTGGGCCTCGAAGTAAGAACCGGTCAGCGTCGCGACCGGCGACTGGAGCGCGAGGTCGACAGTGATCAGGCCGGCGAAGAACGAGACGGTCCGCCGTGCCTTCCACCTGCGGCCCCGCGTTGCGAGCGTCCAATCGGCCCGGAGGTACCAGATGCCCGCGGCGATGCACGCTGCGAGGACGAGAAGAGGGAAGGGCCCGAACTGCCAGTCGAGCAGAGCGGTGTGCAAATTGAAATAGGCCCTTTCCATGGGCACGCCGGGCACGACTCAAGGGTACTGTCGGCCGCCGCCAGGCCGGCAGGGCGCGGTGTCGGTCCCTCGCTTTGCTTGCCTCACGCTCGTCTACGCCGTCGTCACCTTCAGGACCGGGCCGACTTGACAAGGAGCACGGCCTCGAGGAACCGTTCCGGTTGCAAGGGCCTCGTGGGCCCTGCGACGAGTGGCCAGATCCGACCTGCCAGCTCGTAGCCGAGCCGCAGGCGCGCCTCCTGGGTGTACCCGCTCCGGCTCGCAAGGAAAGTCCGTGCCAGGGCGAGTTCGGTGTCGGGAACAGCGCTCACGTCCCAGTGGGATAGCTCGGGAGGAAGATAGCCCTGCTGCGAGGCGGCCGGAGACCACACGCCCGGGCGCCAGGCCGGCGCGGTGAAGTCGGCTCCCGAGGTCCAGGAAGCGCCTTTCCAGGTTGCAGCGGCACCGACTCGTTCGCGGACAACGAGCGTGTTGGCTATCAGATCGCCCAGTCGCTGATTCCTGCTGGTCGAAAGGATGAGCACGCTTCCGACTATGTAGGAGAAACCGAGTTGCATGTCGATCAGCCGGAGCACGTTGCGGAGCAAGCTTGACCAAAAGCCGACGGGCTGGCCTCCAACCTGGACGACACGCAGGCCCGCTATCCGCTTTCCAAGGGTTCGCCCACTGAAGAGCATCTCGCAGAAGATGAAGTAGCCGAGAAAGTCCGCCAGAACAAACAGTGAGAATGCGCCGGCCACGACGAGCCCGCTGGTTGTGCTCACAGAGCTGTGGAAAGCTGAGGCAACGACGAGGGCGAAGCCGATGAGCGCGAGCACTTGCAACGTGAAGTCCAGCGCGAACGCCATGAACCGGGAGCCAAGCCCAGCCAGCACGACTTCGAGGCTGATTCCCTCAGGGGTGACAGTGACATGTCGGTCCTCGAGCTCCACATGATCACGGTACGACGGATGTCCGCGGGTGATAGCAGGAACGACTGGGGCCGAGCTTGAACATCGAGCGCTTCCTGGCAGACCGTGGGACGGACTGGGCTGAGCTCGAAAGCCTCGTCAAACGGTCGCGGGGACAGGGTCGCAGGCTCGCGCCGAACGAGATCCACCGTCTTGGGCTGCTCTACCGTTCTTCGGTCGCTGACCTGGCAGTGGCGCGATGCTCGTGGCCGGACGCCTCAGGAACGCTGCGCCTACAGGCGCTCGTGACGAGCGCACACGCCGTCGTCTACTCCAAGCCAGGGCGCGATGACACCGCCTGGGAGTTCCTGAGCGTGGGGATCTGGCGCCGGATTCGTGAGCTGGACCGCTGCCTGGCGATCTCGGCCTGCATCCTTCTGGGTTTCGTGGCGCTCGGGGCGCTTTGGGGACTTGCCCAGCCATCCTCCGCTTCTGGTCTGCTACCGGCGGGCTTCCACGCATCGGCGCATCCCGGGAAGGGCGCCTATTACGGAATCTCGATTGTGGGGCGTACCGGACTCGCGGTGCAGATCTTCGTGAACAACATCGAAGTAGCCATTCTCGCCGTGGCCGGCGGATTCACCTTCGGACTGTTGACAGGGTTCGCTCTGGCCTACAACGGCGCCATCTTGGGCATTCTTGGCGCGTTGGAATGGAGAGCGGGAGGTTTCGATCACTTCTTCAGCCTCATCGTGCCGCATGGCCTGCTCGAGTTGTCCTGCATCACGCTCGCCGGTGCCGGCGGCCTGGCTATGGCCCGCGCCCTGATCGATCCCGGCAACGACACGAGAGCCGAGGCGCTCGGGCGTCTCACTTCGAGGATCGGCGCCATCGTGCTCGCCGTGATGCTCTTCCTCGTTGTCGCCGGCCTGACCGAGGGCATCGTCACGCCGTGGGACCTTTCGCCGCCGGCGGCATTCGCAGTTGGGATCGCGCTCGCGGGAGGTTTCTGGTCCCTCGTGTTCGCACGCGGTCGGCTCCGGGTCGCACCCTGACAGGCGGTGATCGCTCCAGTACCTACAGGCGCGCTCGTTGCTTCAACCTGAGGTAGACGCCGACACAGGCCGGCCCCAAAGCCTGGGGTGGCGCCTCTACGACGACCGCACCAAGGGCTCTGAGGAGGTGCACGACCCGCTGCCGGCTGGCAAGCAGGTCGATGGCCACCGCAGCGCGCATCACGTCTCGCATGTCATGCGGCGATCGTGAGGTGACAGTCGTCAGGTCCGGGTCTGTGCAGCTGGCCACGAGAACCGCGTGGCGGCGGACCAGCACTGGCGTGGCGGCGATCAATGTGCGAGCGGCACCGTCGTCGACGAGGTCGGTGAAGACGACGACGAGGGCCCTCTTCTGTCGTCCGACCGCGTGGAACGCGCGCTCGTAATTGCTTTCGACCTCAGTCGGCTCGAGATCGAACAAGGCACGCACCACCGCCTCGGCGCCACGGCGGCGAGGAGCGAGCTGACGCGTCACCTTGGAGTCGAAAGCGACAGCTCCGACACGGTCCCCTGCTTCCTCGGCTGCTACTGCCAGCACGGCGACGGCATTGAGGGCGACATCGAGACGGGAGACCCGCCCGGCCGGAGAGGCCATCAGGCGGCCGGTGTCCACGACGCACATGAGATCCCGGTTCTCTTCGACCCGGTAATGGTTGGACATCGGGCGCCCGACCCTGGCCGTGGCTATCCAGTTCACCTGTCGGATGTCGTCGTCCTGCGAGTAGTCGCGAATGGTCTCGAACTCCGTGCCGAGCCCGAGCCGAGCCCGAATCCTGCCCTCGTCGGACGATCTCCCGCGGCGGCGCGCCGCCGCCAGCCTGCGGGCCCGAGGCAGGTCGGGGAAAACGGTCACTTCCTGGCTGGTGCCGACGGAGTGATCGAGGGAGCCGAGCCCGAGCGGTCCGACTGCCCGCACCGTCACCGGAGGCAGCACTTGGATACCTCGATGGCGACCGGTCAGTTCGCCCTTGAGCTCATTGCCACCAGCCCACGGTGGCTCCACAAGGAGCTCTGGAGGAACCGGCTGGCGGATCCGGACCGCTCGCGCCTGGCCGAGCTCGCCGACCTTGGCACGAAACGGGACGCCTACGAGCAGCGACAGGGTCTGCAACCGCGTGCGGTCGAGCGAGGGGACCCCGCGATGAGCCACGAGAAGATCCATGAGAACGCATCCGGCGATCCCACCAGCCAGCAAGAAGGGCACGAGAACCGGGACCGGGAGGACAGCCGAGAGGATTGCCACGAATGCGACAAGCAGCGCGGCGAGGCGAGTAGGGCGCGGCGTGGACTGCCCGATCTTCGCGTGGTTCGTGCTCGTGACCGGTGAAGCCGGCATCGTCATCGACGTCCCTCGTCCGGAGTCGTCAGCGAGGGATCGGGACCGAGGCGAGAACATTCGACAACGCGTCCGCGGCCGTGAAGCGGTCGAGTTCTGCCTCGGGGGTCAGGATCAGTCGGTGAGCGAGCACTGGGCCGGTGAGTGCAACCACGTCGTCGGGCACGACGAAGTCTCTTCCAGCCATGCTCGCGAAGGCCCTAGCCGCGGCGAGCAGGTGGACGCCCGCGCGAGGACTTGCGCCGAGCGCCACGCTCGGCAGCTCACGGGTGCGACGGACGACCGATGCCACATAGCCGATGATCTCGTCGCTGACGGCCACGCGGTCCACCTGCTGGCGCAACGCCATCAGGTCGTCCTTCCCGACTATCACCTCGACGTCGGAAAGAGTTGCCGGCGCGATGCCCGAGCGGCGCAGCCTGAGCAGCGTTTCCTCGTTCTTGGCAGACGGGTATGTGACGACGACTTTCATGAGAAACCGGTCCAGCTGCGCTTCGGGAAGGGGGTAGGTCCCCTCGTACTCGATCGGGTTCTGCGTGGCGAGCACCGTGAAAGGTTGCGGTAGCGGGTGCTCCACGCCGTCGACGGTGACTTGGCCCTCTTGCATCGCCTCGAGCAGTGCCGCCTGGGTCTTCGGCGGCGTCCGGTTGATCTCATCTGCGAGGAGGATGTTGGTGAACACCGGACCAGGACGGAAACCGAGCTCGTTTCCTCGCAAGGTCAACGTGCCGGTCAGATCCGACGGCAGCATGTCGGGCGTGAACTGCACCCGACGGTTGTCGAGCCGGCAGGCCCGGCCCATCGCAGACGCGAGCAGCGTCTTTGCTACTCCGGGAGGCCCCTCGAGCAATAGGTGGCCCCCGACCGCGATGGCGATGATCGTCGCGTCGACGACATGAGACTGCCCTACTACCACTTTCTCCACCTGCTCGTTCAAGCGGGCGCGGACCATCGCCATCTGGCCGTTGCCGTTGCCGTTCTGGTGCACCTCGGTCATGACCACCTTCCTGTCTTCGTGAGCGTGGCATAGGCGCGGCCGAGCGCCAACAGATCCTCCTCCGAACGAGGTTCGCCGACGATCGCGGCGACGAGGTCGGATGACAAAGCGGTCGATTCCGCTCTCGTGACGAGCTCAGTGTCTGTGGCGTCGTCGCGAGCTCTGAGCACATGGCACAATCGTTCGCGAGCGGCCTGTCTCAACGGTTCCGCACCAGCCCGGAGCCGGGCCGGAGGGCCCGACGCGAGGAGCGCGGCAACGGCGTCGACGTGGGCGATGCGTGGTGGGACCAACTCGCGACTGGCCGCTGTAGCTGGCCCGAATCGCCGGGCGGCGGACAGGATCCAGACCACTACGGCGACAAGGGCAAGAAGAAGACCGGCTTGCCAGTGGCCCGGCAGGCCCGCGATCCCGGACCCCGAGCTCGTCAGGAGATGGTCGTACTCGTCGAACGCGACCGGGGCCGCGACCGGGCCGGCAAGGTCGAGGGCGAACGCCGCATTGTCGGCGCGGGCGAGGCATCCGTTGTCGAGCGGGGAGCTCGAGGCGAGCAGCACGAGACGACCCTGACCGACCTCGGCGAGGAGCGCCAGCGCTCCGGCGGGCCCACCCAGCAGGGTGTGCACGCGTTCGGTCACGGAAGTCGCAGCTCGACTGCGCGGTGTCGCCCGCCAGGAGCCTGCCGCGTTCGAGACCACAGTGAGAGCTTCGTAGTTCTCCGACGCCGGAGCAGCCGGGTGCGATGGACCTGGCATCGCCGCCTGCCAGATCGGCAGTGGCCCAGGCCCGAGCAGTGCCCTGAGGGTGCCCTCAGCGGGCCGACCGGCAAGGACCACGCGTCCTCCGGCCGTGAGATATCGGTGAAGAGCCGACAGATCGCCTGTCAGTTTGTTCTGCGGGTCGAGAACGAAGAGAGTGCCGGGAACGGGTAGCGCAGCAGCGCTCACTGGGACCACCAGCTGGCGAATCGGATGCTGCCGGTCCCTGAAGAGTTGCGCCAAGGCCGCGGTCCCGTTGCCTGAGGTGTCGAGCGAGGAGGCGGGGCCGAGGATCGATCGGCTTGGCGTGCCGTAGACGGCGCCCGCAAAGGAGACCGCGAACTCGACAACGATCACACCAGCCGCGATGACCATCACTGCGCGCCATCTTCGAGGGACCTGATGCCAACGCGCTGTGACGGTCACCGCCGCCGGTGCAGTGGCGCTCATAGATTGCTCACCGCGGTGTCCCGAGTGTCCCGGGGTTTCTTGCTCATCGAACATTCCCTACCGCCTGCCACACGTCCTGACGCTTACGCTCGGTCGTGCGTGTCTCGGCAAGCAGCTGATCCCACCCGTCCCGGGCCGAAGCCACGTCGTGAGGCAACGCGGGCTTCTGGGCATAGGTGATGAGCTCATGGCGAGAGCTGAGCTTGTCGAAGACTCGAGACTGAAGGACCAGCCCCACCTGGTGGCTGGTCGTGGTGCGGCGATCGGGGATCACGCCCTGTGCTTCGAGTCGAGCGAGTCCGAGCCTGAAGCGCAGCCGGACCGCAAGTTCGTTCGCACCCTTTGCTTCGGCGTCTTCTGCGGCCCGCTCGAGATCGGTCAGGTCTTCGCCGGCTGTCCTCAGCTCATCGGCTGTTGGGCGTGTCGCTATTCGGGATCTCCTGCGGATGAGGAGAAGCCCGACGAGCACGCCGAATGCGAGCGCGAGCACGAGCACGACGGCCCAACCACCGGCGCCGAGCAGCCTGTGTGTGGCACTGAAGAACGGTACGAGTGCTTGGCGCCACAACCAGCGGATGGGAGGGCCGAACGCCCAGACAAACCCCCGCCCGACGGCTCGGAGCGCTCCGGCGAGGGGGGCAGGGATTCGAGTCGGCCTGTGCGTGTATGGCGTGCGAGACAGGATCTGGGCCGCTTGACGTCGCGCGTCCGCAGCGAAAGTCGAGGCTCCCGGCGCGTGAGACACCTATTCGGACCGTGGCGCATCCGGCGCCGGCGGGTCAGGCTGCTCGTCATCTGGCGAGGGCGGTTCTCTTGGCGACTGGCTGGGCGGTGAGTCGGAGGGACGCGGCCAATCGGAGGGACGCGGCCAGCCAGGAACGGACGGCGGTGGCGGGTAGCCGGGAGGCGCAGGCGGGTAGCTACCCGGTACTGGTGGATACCAGGGGTTGGGATGCTGTGGGTAGCCCGGGGGTTGCGGGTAGCCCGGCGGTGGCGGGTAGCCGGGAGGCGCAGGCGGGTAGCTACCCGGTACTGGCGGATACCAGGGGTTGGGTTGCTGTGGGTAGCCCGGGGGTTGCGGGTAGCCGACGGGGCCGTAGCCTCCTCCTGGCGCTGGCTTCGTGAAGAAAAGGGCAGACGCTGACGGCGCGACACCCATCTGCGCCGAGAGCAGCTGGATGTCGAATCCCTCCTTGCGAACCCGAAGGTCGATTGTCAGAACGACCAGGACGGCTGCGGAGAAGGGCGCGAACACCATGTAGTTGATCGTCTGGACAAGGAATCCCTCTACAACCGACACGGTCGTGCTCCCGTGGAAGACAGCGAAGACTGCACCCGCAGCGATGCCGACGGCGAAGCTTGCTACCGCGACGAGAAGGCCGGCGAGCAACTGTGTGCCGAAGACCGACCACCAATGGCCGTGACAGAGCGTCAGCGCTCGGCGTATCGCCTTGGTTCCCCGGATGTCCTCGAGCATCATGACCGGCACGGCGATCCTCGACGCGACCAAGAACCATATTGCTGCCAGGAAACCTCCGACGCCGAACATGAATGAGAAGAGAACCGTGAGCGCGGTGACGTGAGCGATCACCGAGACGGCTATCAGAACTGCGACCACCGAGCCGAGGACTATTACCGCGAGGTACGTCAGCACGGATATCCAGATGACAGCGAGCAGCCTCGACCAGCCGAAACCAAGCGCGTCGCGCCAGTCCGCCGGCTGTCCCAGATAGGCGTTTCCGATAACACGGAAGCAGACCGCAGTGACAAAAGCTCCTACGACGAAAGCGATTGCGATCGTCAAGAGCTCGCCGCCCAAGATGGTGTACAGGTCACCCAGTTTCAGCGTCGGGCCGGACGTGCCTGTGGTCACGAGGTTGTGCTCAGACGATCTCACCGAGACCGAGATGACTGCGAGGACGATGCCCGAAGGAATTGCCACGACCAGAGCGGCTCTTGCAAGCGTTAGAAAATAGGCTCGGACGATCTTGATGGCAGCATCGATGCGTTCACCCACGCCCAATGGACGAAGGCTGACTGCATGTCCTGGCCACATAGAGCGTCCCTCCTAGCCAGGACGACGTGGTTTGCACCGCGACCGTCACGCGACCAAAGCGACTTCGGCCATGTCTACGAGGCTGCGATAGTCGTGGCCGCAGTGGCAAGGCTAATCCGTGGGACAAGGGCGCAGGAGCAACTCGAGCCGGAGGTGCCGCAGAGTTGACAGGGTTTGGCCGCTCTCGCCTGCGCCCGGAATGTCCCATTCCTTCGGGAAGACTGGGTTCGCAACTCAAAGGGGCCGTAACGCTGCTGCGGAGGCCACTGGTGCGGACCTGTGCGAGTATTGGCCGGATGGCCGTTGGACGCGTCGAGATAACCGACGTCGAGGCACCAGCCGCCTGGCGCCGACCGTCTCCGAAACTGCGGACCATTCGGCGTCTGGAGGTTGGCCTGGTCGCGTTCGCATTCGCGGCACTGGGGGCTACCGTGGCCGATCTCGACGTGGGACTCACAACGGCTGTCGCCGTCGTTGGTGGAGTTCTCGTTCTTGCCATGGTTGCCGAGGGTTTCGTAAGTCGTCGCTACAGGTCATGGGGCTATCTCGAGCGCGACGACGACCTTCTCATCCGACGTGGCGTTCTGATCAAGAGACTCTCGGTCGTCCCTTACGGGCGCATGCAATTCGTCGACGTCACGGCCGGGCCCGTCGAGCGCCTGTTCGGGATCGCAACCGTGCGACTCCACACTGCAGCCGCGGCAACAGATGCTCGACTACCGGGGCTTGGTGTCTCGGAGGCCGCAAGGCTGCGGGAACAGCTGACCGCGCTCGGGGAGGCTCGCGCTGCCGGGATCTGACTCAGCCGTGCCGCCGTTCGGCACCTCCGAGCCGACGGATTCTGCCTCCTCGATTCCACCCTATCGATCGGCCGAGGGTCCGCCTCGAGGGGGGCAGGAGGAGGCGTCTGCAAGGCTCCCGCGAACCTGGCAACGTTTTCATCCGCTTTCTCCTGTCGTTCGTATCGGCCCTTCTCTCCTGGGCATTCTCGTCGTGCTCGGATCGGCGGCTGCGCTTCCCGGTCGTACAAGCAGTTCAGCGTCTGATCTTGTGATCGTCGCCATGGTCGCTCTCGGCAGTGTGGTCTACTGGGCAGTAACTCGCTGGCGAGTCGATGGCGACACTCTGCGAGTCGAGACCGGTCTGATTCGCCGCCAGTCATTGCAGGTACCGCTTTCCAGCGCACAAGCGATCGATCTGGTGGAGCCGTTTTTGGCTCGGGTTCTGGGTCTGGCGGAGGTCCGCGTCCGGACCGGGGGAGCCTCGCGTGGCGACGCAAGGCTGTGTTATCTGCGCTACAGCGACGCCACCCATGTGCGAGCAGGCTTGTTGGCGGTGGCGCACGGCCTGCACGAGGCCGTGCCGGCGCCGCCGGAGGAACGCTTGGTTGTCGTCCCTAACGGCAGGCTCGTCGTTGCTGGCTGCCTGACCGGAACGATCCCCGCGAGCTTGGTCGCTGTGATCGCCCTGGCCGTGCTCGGCTCGACCGACCCGGCGGTGCTCGTTGCGAGCGGCAGCGGCTTGCTTGCCGCTTTCGTGACGATGGCGTTGACCGCATGGCGCCGCATCTCGACGGAATGGTCCTTCACCGTCGCCGAGGCTCCCGACGGCCTTCGGGTACGTTCAGGCCTGCTATCTCGGGCTGCTGAGACCGTGCCCCGAGGCCGGATTCAAGCAGTCCGCATGGTCGAACCTCTTTGGTTCCGCCCCCTTGGGTGGTGCCGCCTCGAGTTGCATCTGGCCGGCGGGGTGAAGGGCGGTGACCGCCAACAGCCTGCAAGGCTCCGCCGCGCCTTGCTCCCGGTCGGAACGCTCGCAGATGCCGAACTGCTCCTCGCTCGCGTGCTCCCAGGCCGGGAGGCGGCGCTCACGCGGCCACCTCGCCGGGCGATGCTCCGCGCACCTCTGAGCTATCACTTCCTCCGGGCGGGGGTCGGAGAGTGCTGCGCCGTGGCGATCTCCGGACGCGTCCGCCGAGAGACGGTGTGGGTACCATTGGCCAAGGCGCAGAGCCTCCGAGCTGCCCAGGGCCCGATCCAGCGGTCAATGCGGCTGGCGTCGGTTCATCTGGATACTGCAGGTCGGTACACTCGGGCAACGCTGCGTGACCGCGCGGCGCCAGAAGCGGTCTACCTCCTCGAGGAGCTTCCCGGCCGATGCGCGGCCGCCCGGAACCTCGCGAGAACACGGCCGGGACCCACGTCAGCGACAGGTCAGGCGGACTTGCCCGCGCCAGCCGACCGAGCTCTGCCTGACGCGTAGGCTGATGTGGCACGGGGCTGTAGCTCAGCTGGCAGAGCACCTGGTTTGCAACCAGGGGGTCAGGGGTTCAAATCCCCTCAGCTCCACCCTTATCTGTGCAGCTCAGCCTATGTTTGTGCTTTGGCTGCCTTCGCCTCCGGCCGGTTCCATCGCGCGTTTATCGCGCGGGTTCAGCTGCCGGACAGGAGCCTTCGTCGCGAGGTCGCTTAATGCCGAAGCGATGGCCTGGTCCCGGTCGGCCGTAGCGTGTTGGTAGATCACCGCAGCCCGCATCGAAGCGTGTCCCATTCGGGCCATCAGTTCCCGCGTGCTGGCACCCGTAGCAGCGGCCAGTGTGTTGCCGGCATGGCGTAAGTCGTGGAAGCGCAGGTGGCCAAGCCCCGTCGCGCGGCGAGCTTCTGCCCAGGACCGCCGCCACGTTGCCGATGGCAAAGGCCCCGTGCCTTGAAGACCTGTGAAGACGTAGGCATCGGTGTAGGCGCCGACGAAGAGATGGAGATGACTTTCCAGCTCCGCAACGATGTGCGGCGGGATTGCGACCCGGCGACGTCCGGCATCTGTCTTGGGCGGCCCCGTCAGTAGATGCCCGTCCACGTCCACGACCTGTTCATGCACGTCGACCCACCGGTGCAGCAAATCAAGATCCGATCGCCGTAGCGCCCGAAGCTCACCAAGACGCAGCCCGCACCAGTAAGCAAGCAGGACCATCGCGCGCCATCGCGCGGTGACGGCGCCAGCAAGAGCCTCTACCTCTCCCATGCTCGCCACCGGACGCTCGCTTGGTCGATCAGTGCCGGCGCCTTTCACCTTGCAAGGATTGGCGGACAGCACTCCGTCGGCTACTGCGGTGTTGAGGCTCGCCCGAAGCACCTGGTACGCCTTCGGAGCGATGGCGGGTCGTTTGGCGAGCAGGGAAGCGTGCCACGACCGGACGATCGAAACGGTCAGTTGGCCGAGCTCGTTCGCTCCTAGAGCAGGCAGCACGTAGGAGTCCAGCAGATAGGCGTAGAGACTCTGCGTCGTTGGCCTGAGATCAGAGCGATTGGCGAGCCAGGAACGGCACCAGGCATCGAGAGTGACACGGCTAGCTCTCGGATCAACTACGCCGCCGCGGAGCTTGTCGGCCTCAACGGTGCTGGCGTACGCATCTGCGTCCTTCCGGCGCTTGAACGTCCGAGTGACGACGCGCCGACCTATGCGCGTGCGTACGTCGTATCGGACGCCGTTCGCGGTTCGCCGTGTGCTGATCTGGGCCATCGTTGGTCTCCTCAGTGATGTCGTTCCGGCAAAGACGATCGGCGACGCCGCCGATGTCGGCCGCGTTCGGGCATCGCAAAAGCCGCCTCTCTGGCGGGCTTACGGTCACACTGGGCGAGCGCTGAGCGCTCGCGAGCTCTTCCGCCGGTCGTAGGTTCGCGGGAGGCGAAGGAGTACGGCGAAGGCGCCATCTTAACCAGCAGTAGATTCACTTGCGGTCCCGCAACACCACCAACGGTGCCGGTCATGGGATGCCTCGTCGCCGAGCCGGACGACGAACGATCTCAGTGCGCTGACGGGAACGCGCCGGCAGCGACCGATGGTGACTGACGGAAGATCACCGCTTGTCATAAGCGCGTAGATAGTTGTTCGTCCGATCGAGAGCCGGCGCGCGGCCTCTTCTGGTGTCAGCAGAAGCACGTGGTCGAGGGATGAGTCCTCGGAGTTGAACGATGACTCGGGCATGGTGAGCAACGGGGGGAGATGGGAAGAGATAGTCGTCGTCATCGTGTCCGCCAGCCGGGGCAGCGAGCAGCGATCTGGTCACGGCATTCTCTTTTTCGTTCCCCGAGCGCCACGACGGGCGCCACTTCGTCGTTAGAAAGATGGCGACGGAAAGCATCGGACGCTGCGAATCTGCGACCAGCGAGGCACGCAGTGTCGCGAACGGGCATAGGACCTCCTCTCGGAGGGATCCTGATGACCCCTCCTATATAAGTCCCCATGGCCGAGACGGCCACCATCGAGCAATGAAATGCTGGTGGATGGCCGTCGGGTGTGGTCGCCGAAGCCTCATTGCAGTCGCGTGCGCGTTATTAAGTCTGGTGCGGGACCGTTGGGGACCACCGAGTGTCGCTACGAGCACGAACCGGAGATTCCGCTTTAAACCGTGGTCCTCTCCCGATGGCCTCCGACAACTGGAGGTGATCAGTGAAACAGATGAGGGAGAGGGTGGGCGGCCTGGACGTCCACCGGGACAGCGTTGTGGCCTGTACAAGGGTGGCCGGGCCCACCGGCTCGGTCGAGATAGCCAAGGAGCGGTTCTCCACCACCCAACAAGGACTGGCCGAGCTCTCGGCCTTTCTCATGGAGGCCGGGGTGACCACCGTGGCGATGGAGGCGACCGGGATCTACTGGCGGCCGATCTACTACGCGTTGGAAGGGCTCTTCGAGGAGCTGTGGCTCTGCAACGCCCAGCACGTGAAGAACGTGCCGGGAAGGAAGACCGACCTCTCCGACGCCGAGTGGCTGGCCGATGTTGCCGCGCACGGCATGGTGCGGCCCTCCTTCGTCCCCCCGCCCGAGATCCGCGAGCTGCGGGAACTGACCAGGTACCGCAAGACCCAGGTGGACGCCCGGGCCAAGGAGATCCAGCGCCTCGAAAAGGTGCTCCAGGACGCTGGCGTCAAGCTCACCTCGGTGGCCTCGATGGTGTGGTCCGCGTCCTCTCGGGAGATGATCGAGGCGATGATCGCAGGCGAGCGGGACCCGGTGGTCCTCGCCCAGATGGCCAAGGGAGTTATGCGCAAGAAGATCGACCGGCTGGAGGTCGCCCTCCAAGGGAACTTCAAACCCCATCATGCGATTCTCTGCCGCCAGGTGATCGACCACCTCGACTTCTTGGACCGCTCCATCGCCACCCTCAGTGCCGAGATCTGCTCGCGGCTCGCCCCTTTTGAGCCCCAGGTCGCCCTGCTCAGCTCGATCCCGGGAGTCTCGGTGACCACGGCCCAGGTCATCGTGGCCGAGACGGGCGGCGACATGGGCCGGTTCCCGACCGCGGGGCACCTGTGCGCCTGGGCAGGAGTGGCGCCCGCCAGCCACGAGTCGGCCGGGAAACGACGACCGGCCGGCACGCGCCAGGGTGCACCGTGGCTTCGCCGCGCCCTCGTCGAGGCGGCCCGGGCCGGTTCGCGGACCAAGGACAGCTACTACTCGGCCCAGTACTCGCGCACCGCCCGACGAAGGGGCCCCAACAAGGCGGCGGTCGCCGTCGCTCACTCCATGCTCGAGACCGCCTGGCACCTGCTCACCACCGGTGCGTTCTACCAAGACCCCGGTGCCGACTACTTCGAACGCCGTCACGATCCCGCCATTGAGGCGAAGCGGCTCCAGCGCAGGATCGAGGCGCTCGGCTTCAGCGTCACCATCACGGACAACGCCGCGTAGCAACACATCTCGACAACTCAACTTCTCACTTCACCGACAAGAACCTCGACTCGCGCGCCTGCACCCCAGAAAGGCATTGGCATTTCACCGGAGAGGCACTGGCGACTCCAGGCTAAGTCGTCGAGCCTCCCTCCGAGGCGTGCAGTCCGGCAGAGGTGAAGCGGGGTCTGGGCGTAGCCCCAATAGTGCGGGACTCGATCGCCTGCGGTTGGACCTCGGAACGGACTTTCGAGCCTTACTCGGTCGAGTGGTTTGAACGAGCCGCAGAGTATCTCGAAGGTGACGCCGTGGATCTCGGCTCAATCGGCGCAGAGGAGCCTGTCGGAGAGACTGCTGGCCAGGTCGGCTCTGCCGAGGGACATGGCTCGGACTTGGACCGCTAATACTCACACACGACCTCTCGGCCACATCCCGTTCTCCGCAGCGAGCTACCTGAACCCCCGCTTAGCCGAGCCCAACCTCCGCCATTACCGCCTTCACCGACCACCGCCTTCACCGACCACCGCCTTCACCGACCACCGCCTTCACCGACCACCGCCTTCACCGACC
>Ga0224534_1000947_pt1 | contig 16454 bp, 20 predicted proteins | sample 714E12024metaG_FD_172012 | JGI IMG/M metagenome (GOLD analysis project Ga0224534, IMG submission 172012) | Peat soil microbial communities from Stordalen Mire, Sweden - 717 E1 20-24 | ecosystem: Environmental > Terrestrial > Soil > Wetlands > Peat | place: Sweden: Norrbotten County, Stordalen... | reverse complement strand
TGAGCCCGAGGGCGTCCTTCGAAGCCTTGTTGGCGGATGGCTTTCCAAGCGCGCGCTCACGCCAGGCCCGCGCCCGCGGTCGGAACAGAACTGAGCGGAGCCGGTGCAGCTACCTGCCCTCGTCCTCTTGGGCGGCGTCCTGGCCCACGGCTTCAAGCCGCGGCAGGAGCGAACTGACCTTCTCCCGAGCACCACGAATCCGGCGATCGAGCTCCTCGACAATCTCCACTGCCCGGCGCAGCCGGACCTCGAGGAGATCAACGTCGATGACGCCACCCTCGAGCTCGGCAATGATGGCGTCAAGCTCGTCGGACGCATCGGCGTAGCCGAGCTCGCCGACCGGCACGCGGTTGTTACCGGGGTCGAATGCGCTCATGGGATTCCTCCGTCGTTCGCAGTTTCGCCGTTGACCGCTGCGGCTTGGATCGGCGATCGGATCTCGTCGACCACCGAGCCTGCACTGCCTTCCGCAAAGGTCGTGATCAGCCTTTCGCCCCGCCGAAGCGAGGCCGACGATCGAACCACCCTGCCGGCCTCGTCGCGCGTGAGCGACCAGCCCCGTTCCAGCTGGTGGCGTGGGTTGAGCAACTGCAACAGTTCCCGCTGGTGGGCAACGCGTTGGGTTTGCACGACGAGCTGTCGGGACGACGGGGCAGCCAACCTCTGGGCGCGGTTGACCAATCGCCCCTGGCTCCGCTCGATCGCCACCAGCGCAGCGTTGCCGATGCGCGTCTCGGCGCTGCGCAGGTTCAGCGACGAGCGCTCGAGGCCTTGACGGGCCACTCTGCGAGTCGAGGCGCAGGAGATGACAAGCTCACGGCCCGCTTCGTCCAGCCGAACCTCGACGCGCTGCGCGAGTCTTCGTGCGCGCTGGTCCACGCCTCGCAGGTACGCCCCAACCACGGCCACTACCGCCTCGCCGCATTGCGTCGGAGTCACGAGCGCCTGGTGGGCGACTTCGTCGGCAACTGAGCGGTCCCCGGTATGCCCGATACCGGTCCAGACTGGGCACGGCGCCCTGGCAATGGCTCGCGCGACCGGCTCGGAGTCGAAAGCCGCCAGATCGCCTCTTGCCCCACCTCCGCGAACCACGACCACGAGCTCAGGCTCGAACGCGCTGAGCCTCATCAAAGCGTCGACGATCTGGGCCGGCGCCTCGGGTCCCTGGACGAGAGACGGCTCGAAACGGACGTCGAACAAGTAGCCGGATCGTTCCAGTTCACCCGTGAAGTCGCGATATGCCTCCGAACCCGGGCTGGTGACAAGCCCAATTCGCAGTGGGACCAATGCCAACGGCAAGCGCCGGTTCGCCTCGAGGAGGTCCTCGGCCGCGAGTGTGCCCAGCAATCGTCTCCGGGCCGCCGCGATGGCGCCGACCAGCGCCTCTACATCGAGAGCGGTCATGGAAAAGCGCAACTTGCTTCCACCTTCCCAGACCGAGACCTTGCCGCGCACACGCACGACGAGCCCCGGCACGAGCTCGACTCCGACTGCCGCCAGCTCGTACTGGACCGCAGGCCACTCCCGCGCCCAACAGGCGACCTCGAGCGTGGCGCTCACGTTACGAGCGGCTGAGCCGCTCCGAGACGCAGCCGAGCCATCGGAGATCGGTCGTGCCAGCCCGTCGAGATGGTCCGCAAGCTCCAGGTAGCGGTGACCCCGAGACGTGGTCACCTTGCGAATCTCTCCTGTCACCCAGACCTCGTCGGGAAACGCCTCCCGGAGTGCACCCCGCACACAGTCGTAGAAGTCGCTGACCGACAGAGCCGCGTCGGAGGCCGATCCAGGCGTCAAGAGCGGTTCTGAGGCGACGACCGAGAGCATTGCTGGCGGTCCCGAGGCGCCAAGCGGCCGCTCGGTTGCCCGCGCCGCCGGCGCCACAGGACTGGGCGAAGGATTCACCGGATCTGGCTCTTGAGCTCCGCCAGAGGTGAAATCGAAGCGCAGCTCCTCGACGTCGGGTCCTTTCGCGTCCCGCCCCCGCGTCGCTCGGGTGCCGGCCATTGGCCCAAGGCTACCGCTGGGCGTGTCAACGCCTCCGGATCATCTCGGTGGACATCAGCCCGAGGACCCGAACTGAATCGCCACGTGCAGGTTCTGCTCCCTCGACCAGCGGCGACCGCCGCCGGCAAGCCGCCAGTCGGTGAACGAGGTGTCGTCGACCACGAGGGCGTCCACCCTTCCCACCGGAGCGAACACGACCGTGGCCGTCTGCGCCGGGGGCGAGTGCAGAGTGCTCCAAGTCATGTGCGATTCACCCAAGACCGCGAGCATGTCAGGGTGAGCAGAGCCCCAAATCAAGGCGAACAGTCCCACCTTGGCCACCGGGCCGAACGAGACCACGCCCTCGGGCCCGGCAAGCAGCAACGCCGGCGAGACCCGCCACGTCAACCTGCTGCCGCTCGTGCACGCCGCGACCAGTTGCGCACTGCGCCTGCCGGTGAGACCAACGAGCGCGCACAGGCCGGCAGTTGTCGTCTGCAGGCCCAACACCTCGGTGCTCGAATGGCCGAACGGCTGCAACAGCCCCGGGCCGACGAGGCGCCACGTGCTCCCGTGCTCAGTGAAGATGCCGACAACGCCGCCTCGGCGACAGCTTGCCCCGATGAGCCGATGCCCGGCCGAATAGCCGACGGCCGTGAGTGAGACGATCCCACAGGCGCGGCCTGGCGGCGAGGCTGCCAGGGCGCTCTCGGAGGCCAGCGCTCGCCAGCTCGTCAGTCCTGTGGCGCTCACGAGCACCTGCGCGGCCCTGCCGTCTCCCACGAGGGCCAGTGCCTCGCCTCCAGCCGCGATCGCCAGGGCGTCGGGCTGATCGGCGAGCGCGCCCACAGGTTCGGCAGGCAACCATGAGCGAGCGTCAGAGGTGACGATGAGCGGCGAGTAGCTGAGGTTGTTGGCGGATCGAATTCCGACTGCGAGCGACTTGCCGCTCTGTGTGGCGACGATCAGACCCCCGTTTGTGGCGACCGCAAGCGCCGAGGCCCGGTCGGACCAGGCCGAGGCGCCGGCCGGCCTGAAGAAGAGCTGCCAGAACGTGTTCAGCGGTTGGCCGAGGTGTCCCATCGCGACGACCGCCCAGGAGCCAGCCGAGGTCTCAGCCGAGGTTGCCAGCGAGGCACGGACAGTTGCACTGCGCGCTCGAGCGGTCGGGCCGGCGACGGTCGTCGCTCCGCAACCAGAGACAGCGAGCGCGCCGAGCGCCATCAAAGCGAACGCCTCGGCGAGAAAGCGCCGTGCCCAAGAGCCAGACCGCGCTCGTCCAGACTGAGCCCAGGTGCTCATGATGACCTGAGCACGGCGCGAAGTTCGCTGGCGAGCACCACCGCGAAAGAGGACTTCGAGGCCTGCGTGCCGGGGCCCGGGTTGCTGTTCAGGATGTAACGGATGTGGCCCGTGGGACCGATCACATAGGAGATCTCGCTGTGGGCGATCATCGCCCCGCCCGGAGCAAAGGCAACCTGGACACCGAACGAATTCCAGACCCGGCTGAGCTCGGAACCCGAACCGGTGAGAAAATGCCAGTTCGAAAGCCGCTGGAGGCCTTCCTGCCGGTCGAAAGCGACCAGATAGGCGCGCGCACGGTAGACCGGGTTGGCGACGACGGCCACCAGGACGACTTGCCTGGCAGTGGCCCCAAGCAGGCCGTCGGCCTGCCGGAACTCCTCGGCGACGAGCGGGCAGTCGGAAACGCAGACGGGATCGAGGAACGTGACGGCGACCGCCTTGCCACCGAGGCTCCGAAGCGACACCGTCGCTCCGTGCTGATCGACGAGCCGGAACTCCGGGGCCGCGGTGTTGACGACACCCGGCGGGCCGTCGACGGCTTCGGCGATGATCGGGTCGGCGTTTGGATTCATGGAAGCCGCGGCCATGGGGACGACCCCGATGAAGATGATCCCGATTGCGGCCAGAGCGGCGGCGGCGCGCAAGGCATACGCCGGTCGGCTGGCTAGCCGTGTCCAGAACGACGAGCCGTCGCCAAGCGCGGTGGGGATCGCAACCGGCGCGCCGTTCATGGCAGGGACGCGTGTAATCGCCAGATACCCGGCTATAAAGACGAGAGACATCGGGATCATGCTGTTCGGGTCGGTCCCGACGCCACCGAAGAAGCCGAAGTCCTCGATGAGCACCCAGTCTGCGATGCACAGGACGATCCCGGCACAGACGGCGACACGCGCCACCGAGGCTCGCCTGGCCAACAAGCCGATCCCGACGCCAGCGAGACAGACCACGAGGAACAGGTTCACGGCCCAACCGTGCGCGGCGTCAAAAGCGGCAAAGCTCGCCAACAAGGAGGAGATGAACACGGGCTGGGGCGTCGCCGACATCTGCTGCACCATTCCGAGAAGCGTCCCCGGGGTCGCGTCATGGCCCAGCTGCCCCTGCCAGAAACCCCGACCCGGCCAGGCCTGGAGGACGGCCATCCCGACGAAGAAGAGGCCCATGACCGAAAGAACAGTCCTGCCGAGCCGCGGGCTCGACCACGTTCTCTCAGGTAGGGCGATGAGCACCCCGGCCAAGCTGTAGAAGACAACCGCCCCAGGGGCGCCAAAGGCCCAGGTGAGTGCTGGCGCGAAGACCCCGCCGAAGCTCTCGGCGAAGGTCCAGACGACGATTCCCCAGAACGCGCTCGCCATTCCGGCGAGCCGTGACCAGTACCCCAGGGGCGCCACAATCAGCAAAACGCCGAGACCAACCTGGATCCACACCGCCGAGGCGGGCACGGTGATCGGGTGGTTGCTCCAGATCGTCGCCCCGGCGTTCACGACGTGCTGCACCCACACCGGCGAACTCGCCGCGGTCGGCTCGATCACCTGGGTCGTCATGCCGAGTGGCATCGAGGACTGAGCCTGGAGCAGACCGTCGAAGATCCAGATGAGGCCGAAGGCGATCCGGAGCAATCGGCGGCCGGCCGCCTCGGGGTAGGGCCAGGCTCCGGCGGGCAGCGCACCAGCTCTCGCCCGCCGCAACTGCACAGCACGCAGCAGGTTCCAGGCCAACGCGAGCAAGGCGAGGATGACAACAGCGATCAGCGCTTCGTGCAAGAGCAGCGATCGAAAGGCCGAGACGATCGTAGGGTTGTTCGTCGAAACCCCAGAGCTCATCCCTGGCATGGCAGTTGACGCACTCCTGTCGTTGGCGACGAGGCCAGACCGGCCGGATCCTAAGACATTCAGCCGAGGTTGTGGTGGCGAGCCGGCCTGTGGGCGGAGGTGGCCGATCAAGGCGCCACGCCGGTGTCGGCGCTGGCCCTTTCGGTGGCCTAGGTCAACTCGGTAGTGTTGCAACCGCGAGGCACCCGCCGCGAGACGCATACCTGTTGAGCGGCTGAGGGTGCCGGCGAGGGAGGTCCCGTGGCTAAGTACTTCGTCCAGGTGGGTTATACCGCAGAGGCGTGGGCTGCGATGAGCCGTGGGCCGCACAGGGTGGTCGAACGGGTGCAAGCTTCGGCAGAGGCCCTAGGCGGGTCAATCGAGAGCCTGTTCTTCTGCTTTGGCGACTACGACCTCGTGGGCATCGTCGACTTCCCAGACAGCCGGGGCGTTGCGGCGTGGTCCATGGCCGTGAGCAGCGGGGGCGACGTGCGCGCCTTCAAGACCACGACGCTGCTGTCCATCGAGGAGGGCCTGCACGCCCTCGGTCGGGCCTCGGAGGCCACCCGCACACAGCGGCCGCCCAACGCGCCGACCTGACCAACCTCCGCCTCTCGACAGTCGACGACACCTCGGGACGGCTGCGCCGCGCCGCGACAGAAGTCGCTCGCGTGAGCTGACCGTGCAACACGAGCCACCCGGGACCGGTGACCGCGTTCGGAACCGGGCCCGAGCTGGATCACGGGCGCGTCGCGAACCTGGCCAGCGCGCCTAGCTGTTCAGCCGTACCGACGCTGATCAGGACGTCGCCCGCCTCGATGGCCTCGCCGGGCGACGGATTGGTGAGGAAGCTGCCGTCGGGGCGCCGGATGGCAAGCACGAGTGCCCCCGTACGAGTGTGAATTTCGGCCGAGCGGAGCGTGCTTCCTGCTAGGGGCGAATCGCCCGAAACAGTCTGCTCCTCCAACCTGAACTTGAGCGTGCCGTCGTGCATGACCACGTCGATGAAATCCACGACGTGCGGCTGGGTGACGAACGCCGCCATGCGATCGCCACCGAGCTGCTGGGGGTTCACGACGCGGTCGGCGCCTGCCCTCAACAGCTTTGCTTCTGAGGATTCGTTGCGGGCCCGGGCGATGATCTGGAGATTGGGTCGCATCGACTTGCTAGCCAGTGTCACGTAGAGATTGTCGGCGTCGGTGTCGAGAGCAGCCACCAAGGTGGCGGCCCGGTCGATACCGGCCTGGTGGAGAACTTCGTCATCTGTCACATCACCGTGCACCGTTGGATGCGGGACCGCGCTCAACCGCTCCAGATCGCGGTCGATGACGACGACGTCCCGTCCGGTGTTGTTGAGGAAGCGCGCTACCTCACGCCCGACTCGCCCCCACCCGCAAACGATCACGTGCCGGTCCATGCGGGCGATGTCTCGCTCCATCCTGCGCCTCCTGACGAGCTCTCTCATGTGTCCCTCGATGAGCACCTCGAGCACGGCCGAGAACGTGTACAGCGCCGTGCCCACACCCAGGAGGATGAGTGCGATTGTGAAACCCTTGCTTCCCGTGCTGAGCGGATGCGGAGAGTTGAACCCGACGGTCGTGACGGTGATCACCGTCTGATAGATGGCGTCGATGAGATCGAACCCGAACAGCAGATAGCCGACGGTGCCTCCCAGGAGCACCAGCGCCAGAGCCAACAGGCCAATTCTCACCCGCCGGAACGGATTCACTCGATCCATCATGCCTGCTCCACTCGACCAAGGATCACCTCAATGTCGGTGGCGTCGCGTCGAGCTTCGCGATGACGACCCGGTGGAATCAGGTGAACCAGGCGCAGCGAAGGCTGGTCATCATGATTGCCACGGCTGTCCGGTGGTGGCCGGATGCCTGCCGGTGGGCGGGGTTCTTTCGCAAGCGCTCCGCTAACCGTGGCAGTGCAGGGAGGACATCGATAGCGGGCGCTGCGAGTCCGAGGCCGCTGTGCCGATCGGAAGACAACTCGCCGAGTTGGAGGGCTCTGACACCGTCGTCGGCGACGTGTTCGCCAGCTCCGTGACCGTCTCGGGCACGACCGCTGTCGTGGGTACATGTGTTCACGCCGAGTTTGCCGGCCGGGCCTATGTGTTCGAGGCCTGAGGTGTGAACGGCCTCAGCCGTGAGCGGCATTCGCGACCCTCGGTCAACTCGCCGAGGGTCTCGGCTCGGCCCTGTCTAGCCGAGCACCATCCAGGCGACCTCCACCGACTTCGTGGGAGCCGCGGTCAGCTTGATCGTGAAAGACCCTGCGGTCGGAACTGCACTCGCCACCGTGACCGCACCGGCGCCTGTCTGCAGGGTGGCGAGGATCATGGACGAGGTCGTGACGCCGCCCAAGGTGACCTTGACGCTCGTCTTGGTCGCAGCGATCGTCGCAAGTCCGCTTCGCGAGAACGAGACCTTGCCGACGACCTGGAGCGCGTCGCCCGAGGTGCTCTTCGCGTAGACGCCGGCGCCGGTGCCGCTCGAGCCGTAGAGACCGGTCGCCCCGCCTATCCCCTTTCCCATGACTCTGCGACCTGAGACATGAGTCGCCTCGCCGTAGACGCCGCACCCAGCGCCGTTCGTCGTCGCCGAGACGGCCGACTGGGTGTTTGCCGCATTGGTGATCGACGCCTCGACAGCCTTCCCGGTACCGATGGTCGAGGCAGCAAGTGCAGCGGCAGAACTGGCTGCGTTGGTGATCGACGCGGACACGGCGATGCCGAGCCAGGAGTTGCCTGCGACACCAATGCCGTTGTCGGAGCTGCCCCAGACGCCGTAGGCACCTCCTGCACTCGTGTCGACCCGGAGACGCCGAACCCGTAATTCCCGTCAGTAGCGCCCGAGACGCCCGTATGCGTGGTGGAGCTGCCGTAGAGGCCGTAGCCGTTGGTGGAGCGCCCGTTGACGCCGTGGCCGCCAGATGGTGCTCGTGTCGATGCCCGACACGCCGGACTGGCCGTCCCCCGTGGTCTGGCCCTCGACGCCGGTGCCGCTGGTCGAGGTTCCCAGGACGCCGTGGGAGCCCGAGTCTCCGGTGGTGCTCACCTGGAGGCCGTCGTGGGCGCTGGTGTTGATTATGGTCGAGTCGCTTGCAGTGTTCGTCCTGCCGAGAAGGACCGAACCGCCGTTCGAAGCGTCGGCGGGCTTCGCGCCGCCGACCAGGCCGAGCGCGATCCCCGCTCCGGCTGCTGCCGCACCGAGCATGAGTGCCTGTCTTCCGTAGCGAGTGGCCTCACAGTCCTGCAGGGCACGGTCCTCGTCGGAGGATGCGCCGCTGTCCTGAGAAACAGAACCGCTCATCTGCCCGTACCTCCGCTCTGTCGGCTCGAGCCCGGCGCCAAACGGTATCTCGCAGGTGGCGACTGCTCCCGTGCCGGGCCACGGCGCGTCCCGGGGGCTGGAAAGCGCCCGGGTTAGACCGCTGTGACGCCCGTAGGCGTGCGCGGCGACAAGTTGCCACGCGACCCTGATCCTTGTCGTCCTACGGCCCACGCAGCGCGTCAGTCGACGCGCCATCCGGTCGGCATCTGGCCGATGCTGAGGAGCATGGCCTTGAGCTTGGGCGGCGAAGCGCTTGCAGCGGTCGCAACGGTGCCCCCAGGCCCATAGCCACGATGAGGGCGGCTGTGAAGGCGATCGTGGCGACAGTGCGCTTCATTGGGATCTCCTCGGTCGAAGCGAGCAAGGGTCGCACCGTCGAAGCGGGAAGAGGCGACACGCACGACGCCGGCGCCGACGTTCCTCAGTCCCCGAGCTGTTTTACGATGACCACCGGGCAAGCGGCGTGTTGGGCGCACTCCTGGCTGACCGAGCCCAGCTTGAGCCCGGCGAAACCGCCGCCGTGGCATTCGGGCTGGAGAGGCTTGGGAGAGCAACTGGTCCTCGCAATCAGCTAACGACGCAAGCGGCCCCGACAGAAGGCGGGAAACAGCTTAACAGGACCTCTGACCTGCGGTTTTGTCTCTCCAGAAGGGCCCCGGTCCTCAGCTGGTCCTCAGTTCGCGGCGTCTTCGACCCCTCACACCGAAGATTGAGGTCCGGCCGAGGTGGCAATCTGGGGTCCTGAAGCCGTGGTGACCCAGCCCCTCGATCTCGTCGACGCCGACCCGGCGGTCCTGCACGGTCAAGCTCGGATCCGCGGCACCCGCATCCCGGTGAGCGTCGTCCTGCGCTGGGAGCATCGACATCATGACCTTCCCAAACGCCGATTAGTCGTATTACACTTATTGTTGTGGAGATCCATCCGTCGGTCCACCGCCACCAGGTCCCTGACGCAGACATCTCCCATGCCTATGAGCACGCGATCGCCTGGGTGAAACTCGGCGCCGATCCCTCCCGCTATTTGGTGGCCGGGCCCGACCGAGCAGGCAACCTCCTCGAGCTCGTCCTTCTTGAGCTTCCTGACACCGTGCTCGTGATCCACGCCATGGCCCTGCGACGCTCAACCCGACACGAACTGTTCGGAGACGAATCATCATGACGAAGAGAACCTACGGACACACTCGAAGCGGTGAACCCATCGACGACGCCATGATCGAAAGGCTTGTCGACGAAGCCGAAAGGGGCTACGAACCCGGCGAGCTGCTGGCCAAGCCCCGCGGCCGCGGACGCCCCCCTCTTGGCGAACTCGCAAAAGAAGTCGAATCTGTCCGACTCGACGTGCAACTACGAGACGAAACCACGCGGCGAGCCGCTCAGGAAGGCATCACCGTCTCGGAGCTAATCCGCCGAGCGCTACGGCAGTACCTCCGCGCAAGCTGAACTCCGCGCCCATAGGGGCGGAACCACTTCTGGGCCACCATACGATGGCGCCGCGCGGGTCAACGACGGTGACCGCGCCGAATGGTCTGTGTCCCCCGATGGTCGCCCTGCCGTTCTGGATGGCGAGCACCGTCGAGCCACGCGGAGATTTCGGCCGGGTCGAAGCGGATGAACCACCCGACCTTCAGGTACGGCACCCCTCGCTCGGCAATGAGCCGGCGGATGTGGCGGATGCTCACACCGAGCCGCTCGGCGAGCTGGTCGATGGTGAGGAGCTGGGGCAGGGCGTCAGTATTGGTCATTGGTCTCCTTGAGCGTCGTGGTGTTGGGTGCAGACGAGACCGGCGCCGACAAGGTGTCAGACGGTGACGAGCCTCTACCTAGCCTCGATTATTCGCGCGATAGCGGCATGAGGCTGCCAGTATCCGCGTAAAAGGCCTCCTCAGCTGGGAGAATGACTGTGTTCTGAGACAGTCAACCAACCCAGGAGGAGGCCTCCTTGAAGGTGCATCGTAGCCGCTCGGTCCGTCGGGTCGAGGTAACCACAGACGGGAGGAACCTCGTCTCGCACGCGGGCACCGCGTTGTTGTGCGAACTGGCCGATCGCACCGGGTTGACCAGGGCCATGTCGGTGGCGATGGCCGACTGTGGCATCTCGTGGAACACCCACGACCCGGGCGTCGTGCTCACTCACCTCGCCGTCGCCATCGCGGACGGGGGCGACTGTCTCAACGACTTCGAAGTGCTCCGGTCGCAGTCAGAGCTGTTCGGAGACGTCGCGTCGATCTCGACCGCCTGGAGAGCGGTGAAGGCCACGGCATCGTTCGAGCTGCGCCAGATCCAAAAGGCAGTGGCGGGCGCACGGGAGATCGTGTGGGCCGCAGCGCCACCAGGCGACATCACGATCGACTTCGACGCCACGCTCGTCACTGCGTTCTCCGACAAGCAGGACGCTCGCCCGACGTACAAGAAGGGCTTCGGCTTTCATCCCCTCGGCGCCTGGTGCGACACGACCGGTGAGCCGCTCGGGGCGATACTGCGTCCGGGCAACGCCGGCTCGAACGACGCCGACGACCACCTCGAGTTGTTGGACCAGGCGATCGCCGTCCTCCCGCCGGAGTATCACCTGGGCCACGAGCCCGGTGACGACCCAGGCCTTCTCCGACATCACATCCTCTTAAGGGCCGACTCGGCCGGGGCGACCCATGACTTTGTCGCCGGCCTTGTTGAGGCGAACATCGAGTACTCGATCGGCCACCCTATCGACTCGGGTGTGAGAGAAGCCTTGTTGTTGTTCCAAGAAGAGGACTGGGCCGAAGCCATCGAGTCGGACGAGACCGTTCGGGACGGAGCATGGGTGGCAGAGCTCACCGATCTCATGGACTTGTCCACCTGGGGTGAAGATGCACGTCTCATCTGCAGGCGCGAACGTCCTCACCCAGGGGCCCAGCTCAGCTTGTTCGACACCTCGGAGGGTTTCCGGCACACGTGTTTCATCACGAACGCGAGTGCCCTCGAGATCGACGCCGCTGCACTCGAGCTTCGCCAACGCGGCCATGCCCGCGTCGAGGACCGGGTCCGGTGCTGGAAGGACTGCGGGCTCAAGAACCTGCCGTTCGCGAGCTTCACCCAGAACCTCACCTGGGTGGCCACCAGCTTCGTCGCCGGGGTGCTTATCGCCTGGGCGCAGATGATCTGCCTGGATGGCGAGCTCAAAAAGGCCGAGCCCAAGACGATCCGCTACCGGCTGCTCCATGTCGCCGCGACCCTCGTGCGGCGCGGGCGGCGGCTCATCTTGCGGCTGGACGAGACATGGCCCTGGGCTGAAACGCTCAGGCGGGCCTTCTTGAGGCTGCGGACCGCTTTCCCATAACAACCCGGGTCCCGGCGCCCGACCCGGCAACGGTGAGTCTCCCGAGGGCGTGACATCTGATGAGAGCACGAACCTCTGGGTCGACGCGCTCTGCGACGACCGGGCGCTTTCGTTGTCTGACTATCGCCAATACTCGGCCGCTCGCCTCACCTTCTCGAGGCCGGATGAATTTTCGAGGCTAGTACGCACTGGGGACTCCAGGCTAAGTGCGCGCATCCCACCCAGACCCTGGGTCACCACCAGAACGCGGCCGTACCAAGTCGATCAGCCAAACTCAATGACCTTCACCGTCCTTCACCACAAATAACCTGTATCTACCAAACACTAGCCCACTCACATCCTCGCCCATTCCTCCCTATTCTCCCCTCAATCAATCCCACTCCACTCATTCCCTCTTCCCCCATCAACTCTCCATCCGACCTCTGAGCCGAATCCCACGCTTGATGGAATGGGGCCACCGCGAAAGAGCCGGGAGCATTGCCGTCTTCGGTCAGTGAGTGAGCGCAAATCGGCATCCTCGTCCCTTGTCGGGTTGCGCCGTGAACGCGCTCACGATGAAACAATCCGTACCCGTGCACGAACACCCCTTACGGCTGCGAAATCCCTGTTCACGCCCATAATCGACGGCGGAGACATTGGTCTAACGGCGTCTAACACGGTCCTGCGGACCGGAGAGGGTGACCGGTAGGCAAGACCGGCCATCGTCGTAGGTTCAAAGCGGGGACGGGGTTGGACACCTTCCCGCGACCGGTTACCGGTTCGTCGAGGTACGGGAGCTGCCGTAGTAGCGCCGTCGCTCGGCGACGGCGAGATGCGGTGTTTGGCGAGTCTCGGGGCCGGGTCCCTCGACACGGTCCCGCCCTGCTTCCGTGACGCGGCAGGCACCCTCACCGAGAGTCAGCTGGGCATCAGCGGCGATCGGGTTCGTGACCAAGCGCTTGCCCGGTCAGGGATCCACAGAGCGCGTCGATCCGGTCATCGATGGTGAGGCCTGATCGCATCTCACCGAGAGCAGAGAACGCGAGCGAGCACTCTGCGCTGCTCGCGGTACCAGGCGTCGAGAACTGCGGCGATTGCCAGGCCGCTGAGCGTGAGATTGGGACGCTGGAATGCATGCCTGGACCTCAGGATTAGCTCGACCAAGTTCGTTGTTGTGATACAACAATGTTTATGGCAACGGTTAGCGCCCCGTCTCGTGCCGATCGTGACGCGCGGCGCCGTTCCGTGGTGCTGGCTACGTGTTGTCTGAGCGTGTTCATGGCGGGACTCGACGTGACGATCGTCAATGTCGCCTTGCCGTCGATCCAGCACGCACTGCACGCGTCGGTGAGCGGTCTGCAGTGGACGATCGATGCCTACACCCTTGTTATTGCGTGCCTGCTCATGCTGTCGGGCTCGCTCGCGGATCGCTTCGGCCGCCGCCGGGTCTTTCAGATCGGGCTGGGAGCGTTCTCGCTGGGGTCGTTGCTGTGCAGCCTGGCTCCGTCGCTCGGGTGGCTGATCGCCTTTCGCGGACTGCAGGCCGTCGGCGGCTCGATGCTCAACCCGGTGGCGATGTCGATCATCGCCAACACGTTCACCGACCGCGCCGGGCGCGCGAAGGCGATCGGCATGTGGGGATCGGTCGCCGGACTCAGCCTCGCCAGCGGCCCGGTGCTCGGGGGCCTGCTGGTTAGCGGGATCGGGTGGCGTTCGATCTTCTGGATCAACGTTCCCGTCGGACTGATCGCGATCGCGCTCACGCAGCGGTTCGTGCCCGAGTCGCGGGCTGAGCAGCCCCGGCGGCTTGATCCTCCCGGCCAGTTGGTGGTGATCGCGCTGCTGGGCTGCCTGACCGCCGGGATCATCGAGGGGCCACGCAGCGGGTGGGGCTCGGCGCCGATCGTCGCCCTGTTTGCGGTTGCCGTGCTCGCTGCGATGGTGCTGGTTGTGCTCGAGTCCCGGCGGCGTGAGCCGCTGGTCGACATGCGGTATTTCCGCAGCGCGCCGTTCTCGGGCGCGGCGCTGATCGGGGTGGTCGCGTTGGCAACCCTAGGCGGCTTTCTGTTCGTCAACACGCTGTATCTGCAGGACGTTCGCGGCTACAGCGCGCTGCAAGCCGGATTGCTCACGATCCCGATGGCCGCGATGCTCGGCGTGCTCTCCACCGTCTCAGGCCGGTTGGTAGCCAGCCGTGGGCCGAGGCTTGCTCTGATCATGTCCGGTGGGCTGATCGCCGTAGGCGCGATCCTGCTGATCGGCCTTAGCGCCCACACCGCTGTGTGGTACCTGATCGTCGCCTACCTCGTCTACGGTGCAGGGGCGGGTCTGGTCAGCGCCCCGATTACCAACACCGCACTCTCGGGCATGCCCCGAGACCAAGCCGGTGTCGCGGGAGCGATCGCCTCCACCTGTCGCCAGACTGGCGCGGCCCTCGGGGTCGCGGTCACCGGCGTGATCATCGCCACCAGCTCGGCCGGCTTCGTGCACGCCAGCCACGCGGCGTGGGCGATGGTCGCCGGCTGTGGAGTCATGGTCGTCGTGCTCGGCCTGGTCTCGACCGGACGCTGGGCGCTGGCGACCGCCGAGCGAAACGGCGCGCGCCTGGCCACTGACATGAGCCCCGTCCCGGAAGGAGCCCGATGACCACCCGATCGGTCACGCCGCCAGGCACCGCATCCCGAGTGTGGACCGCCCTGCATGAGTTCGTCACCGGACAGGACCGCCGACGTGCCCTCCGCGCCGCTCTCGATCTCGAGCCCGCCAAGGTCGAGGTGCTGATCAAGCTCACCGACGGTCCGATGACCCTGCGAGAGATCGCACGCGCCGTCGATGTCGACCCACCCGCCGCGACCGTCGGCGTCGACAAGCTCGAAGCGCGAGGCCTGGTCCATCGCACCGCCCACCCTGACGACAACCGCCGCAAGCTCGTGCACCTCACCGACGCCGGACGCGAGGCGGCACAACGCGGCCAGGCGATCCTCAACGAGCCACCGCCAGCACTGACCAACTTGGACTCCGATGACCTCGCCCGGCTTGACGAGATCCTGACCCGACTCCAGACCAACAGGAGACCGCTATGAGATCAACAACCGCGACCGGTTCCGGCTCGCCCAGGAGGCTCGCCGATGATCAGCGCGCTGGAAACGGAATTCGTGCACTTCTTCCTGCTTGAGCAAGACGGCGATGTCACCCTCATCGACGCCGGCCTAAGCAGATACCGCGACACCCTGGAGCCCGCCCTCTCGGTCTTCGCCCGCAGACTCCGCAACCCCGGCCTCCACACCCGCCAGGCATAGAGAGAAGGAACCAAGACCATGCCCACAAGCCCCCTCGGTCGCGCATTGCGCCACCGACGCGCCGGACACCACACGCTCGTCTGGGAGCGTCCCGACCTGCAAGCACCCGAAGACTTCACCCTCACCAGCCCCGCCTTCGACCACGGCACCCCCATCCCCGAGCGGCACCGCGGCAGGCTCTTCGGGGCCAACATTTCACCCGCCCTCGCCTGGACAGCGCCGCCGACCGGCACCGCGGAACTCGTGCTTATCGTGCAAGACCCCGACGCCCCTCGCCGCGAACCCGCCACCCATGCGCTCACGCTCGGCATCGACCCATCGCTAAGCGGCATTCCCGAGAGTGGCCTCACCGACCCCAGTCCGATCCCCGGAATCAAACACGGCAAAGGCGCCCTCGGCCACCGCGGCTGGGCCGGCCCCATGCCCCCGCGCTCGCACGGACCACACTCCTACGTCTTCCAACTCTTCGCCCTGGACTACCACCCCGACCTGCCCGACAAGTTCACCCTCGCCGATGCACTCCACGCCATAGCCGGACATGTCATCGCACGCGCCCGACTCGACGGCACCTACGAAGTCCCGTAACCGCGCACCAGCAAAGCCTGAACCGTTCCCGCTGTCCTCCTCACCTCAGACCCAGAAGGCACAGGCTCAGCCGAGAGCCACGAGCCCGCCGAGGACTTGATCGACGGCGTTCCTCGTCTCGTCGTCGCTGTCAGGCCACAGATGACCGTAGGTGTCGAGCGTCTCCATGGCCGATTGGTGCCCGAGGCGCTTCTGAACGGCCTTGACCGAGCATCCCCGGGAGATGAGCAGCGACGCATAGAAGTGCCTCAGGTCATGGAACGTGGCCCACGCCGGCAGGCTCGCCTGCAGGGCCGCGCGATGCCACATGTCCCCCACCGTGTTGCGCCGCAGGGGCCTTCCGAGAGTGTTGGTGAACACCAACCCCGCTGGTCCTGGTCCGTGTCGGGCCAGATGCTCGGCCAGCGTGGCGCAGACGATCTCGGGCATCGGCACAGTGCGAAAGCCGGCCTTGCTCTTGGGGGGACCGAATGTCGGCACTCCCCCGAGGGCAGAGGTGAGCTGGCGGTCCACCCGCACATGCCGGCGCAGGAAGTCGACGCGATCGACGGTGAGCCCGAAGCATTCGCCTTGGCGCAGTCCCATTGCGGCGGCGAAGACGATCAAGGCTCTGTAAGGCTCAGGGACCGCCGCCACGAGCGCCTCGACCTCGCTGACGCCAAGCGGCACGACCTCGGTGTCCGTTCGTTTCGGCAGCGAGATGCGGACGCAGGGAGAGGCTGCGATCAGTCTGTCGCCGACTGCGGCTTTGAAGATGGTCGAGACCCAGCGGTAGACGAGCTCGACCGAGCCTGGCGCGAGCTCGCCGCTGATCGCTTTCACCCAGGCCTGGACCTCGCTT
>Ga0224534_1000943_pt1 | contig 16474 bp, 16 predicted proteins | sample 714E12024metaG_FD_172012 | JGI IMG/M metagenome (GOLD analysis project Ga0224534, IMG submission 172012) | Peat soil microbial communities from Stordalen Mire, Sweden - 717 E1 20-24 | ecosystem: Environmental > Terrestrial > Soil > Wetlands > Peat | place: Sweden: Norrbotten County, Stordalen... | reverse complement strand
CCTTGTCTTCGGGCTGATCTCACTGTTCGGCCTTGGAATCGTTTACATCACGCTGCGAGGTCCCTGGCTTGCGCATGTCAAAGCCTTTTACGCTTTCCCAGCGCTGGTACCGTTCAGCGCACTGGTCGCGGTCGGATGGAACTGGCTGGGGCAGAAACACCGCGCCCTGCGAACCGTGCTCTGGGTCGTTCTGCTGGTTTGGACCATGACCGTTTACGCGGCGTTCTGGGTTCGGAGCAACAATCCGGAAACGTATCGGGTTCGTGGCATCTACCAAGCAGCACAACGAAGCTATACTGAAGCCATTGAAAGTTTATCGCAAACGCTGCAACTCAAACCCGACGACGCAGACACCCACTGTATTCTGGCCGAGATCCTCAGTGATCAAAACAAGGCGGTTGAAGCGGTTCAGCATTACCGCGAAGCGCTGCGGATCAGGCCCGATTTTCCCGAAGCGCTCAACAATCTTGCGTGGCTGCTGGCCACCAGCAAAGAACCTGGCGCCCGAGACGGCACGCAGGCCGTTCAACTCGCCGAACGTGCTTGTGCACTGACGCAATATCAGAAAACAGTTTGCCTTGACACCTTGGTGGCGGCATACGCCGAAGCCGGGCGGTTTGATGACGCCATTGTCACGGCGCAAAAAGCCCGCACCCTGGCTACAGCAGCAGATGAAACAGACCTGCAAAAAACGAGAATCTCTCTGGCAGCTAACATGAACAATCTTGCCTGGACGTTGGCCACCAGCCCAGACACAAGTATTCGCGACGGCAAGCGCGCCGTCCAACTCGCCGAACGCGCCTGCGAACTGACCGGCTACAAAAAGACGATCATGGTCGGCACTTTGGCGGCGGCCTATGCCGAGGCCGGGCGATTTGACGATGCCATCTGGATGGCGCAGAAAGCCTGCGCCCTGGCGTCGGAGTCGGGCGACCAGAACTTGTTGAAGCGAAACCGGGAACTGCTGGCTTTGTATCGCACCCATCAGCCGTATCACGAAGCCGCCGAAAAGCTTGTTCCTGCCGCGCCGTGAATTATTCTATCCGACAGTGAAAGAAAAGTGGACCAAGCTGCTGCCGGCGCTGCTGATGCTGGTGTTCGCGTTGTCGCGCATCCCCGGCGTGCTGCCGCAGAATTTCAGCGCCGCCTATGCCCTGGCGTTTTGCGGCGGGGTGTATTTCACCGGAGCGATGGCCTGGTGGCTGCCGCTGGGCACGTTGTTTGCCACGGACGTTCTACTGAATGTTTTCTACTACCATGAACCGGTGTTCAGCGGTTATATGCTGGTCAAAACGCTTTCGTTCGCCGCGCTGATCGGACTCGGGCGCCTGTTTTCACCGCGCACGAACTGGTGGAAGCTCCTGGGTGGCGGACTGCTGGGCGCGGTGCTTTTTTATTTCATCACCAACACCGCATCCTGGCTCAATAATCCGGCATACGCCAAAACGCTCGCGGGCTGGATTCAAGCGCTGACCACCGGCGTTCCGAATTTCCCTTCGACCTGGGAATTTTTCCGCAACACGCTCCTGAGCGGCGGCCTCTTCACCAGCCTGTTCGTCGGCGCGATGAAAGCCACCGCCGAATCGCCCGCGGAAAAAACAGCCGGGGTGCGCGATGCAGAACCGGAAGCCGAGGAAGCGCCGGAGGAAGCGAAAGCGTGAAATTTTACGTTTCGGAGGGACGAGCTTTGCGAGTCTCAAACTTCTGGAATTCAAACAGGGACTCGTGTAACTCGTCCCTCCGAAAATGAAGATTGGCCTCATTTCCGACACGCACGGTTTTCTCGACCCGAAAGTCCCTGAAATTTTCGCCGGCGTCAGCCACATCCTGCACGCGGGCGACATGGGCGACGATTCAATCATCGTTGAACTGGAAGCGATTGCCCCGGTCACCGCCGTGCTCGGCAACACGGACAATTCGCCCGCCTTCCGGCTCACCGAAGTGGTTGCGCTCGCCCAACGCAAATTTTTCGTTCACCACATCGTGAACCCGCACGCGCTGAAGGAAAATCTCCAGCTCCAGGTTGCGCGCGAACGGCCGGACGCCGTCGTGTTCGGCCACACCCACAAGGCCTTTTGCGAAACGATTGGCGGCGTGCTGTATTTGAATCCCGGCTACGCGGGCAAACCGAAGTTTGGCGCGGAACGCACCGTGGCCATTCTGCGCGGCCAGGAAATGCGCGTGGAATTTCTGTCGCTTTAATTTTTAACCGCCGACGGCACGAGCAATTCGCCCACCGCCTGGCGCACCTCGTCCGGCATCGGTTTGCCAAAACTCACCGTCACCGGATACAAAACACGGCGCGGCCATTTCCAAAAGAATTTCCCGCCTTCAAAACTGAAAAGGCTGCCCCACACGCCGCCGAGCGCCACGGGCACAACCGGCGAGTCCACATTTTTCATGATGCGCTCAAAGCCGCGCTGGAATTTGTTCAGTTCACCCGTCCGCGTGATTTGTCCCGCGGCAAAGACGCAGACGATCCCGCCATTGCGGATGGCATCGCCAGCCCGATGCAACGCGTGAATCACTTCACGCGGGCGGATTGCCGGCTGATGTCTTTTGGTTCAGTCACGGCGGCAAAGCCAACCACTTGCGCACCGAACTGTGAATTGAAAAACTTTTGTTCGGCATCGTTTGCAGCAATGGGACGGAAGGAAAGATTAGTATCCGGCTCCGGCATTTAACCGCAGATGGATGCAAATACGCGGGGACTTCCCGGGTTTTTTAAAATATTTCTCCAGCCAGTCGAATATCGGGAATATCGGGTAAATATCCCGTTTGAGCTTGAGGAACAATGCAAGTTGTTCTTTAAGGCAGAGCAAGGCGCAGTTTTGTCAATTTTTTGGCATGAACGGTGCTGTTTTTTTAATGTTTGGTAAGGGTGCCTGTGGCCTGAGTTGTGCCCGTATATTTTGGTGATTTGTACCCGTAAATGGGATAAGAGCCATGAAAGTCAATAGAACAATCCTTTTCGTCGAGGACGACGCAGTTGTGCTGACGACGTATCGGAATCTGCTCCAGCGGGAGGGATTTCGCATCGAGACTGCGCAAGATGGGCTGGAGGCCCTCAAGGCTCTTTCTCAGGCCACGCCCGATCTGGTCGTGCTGGACCTGATGTTGCCCAAGTTCGACGGCGCGGATGTGCTAAAATTCATACGCGCCGACCCCCGGCTGAAAATCGTTCCAATTATTATATTTTCTAACGCTCAAATTGCAGATTTTGCCGAGGACGCGATAACCAGACAACTGCGCAAAACCGATTGCACGCCCTCCATACTGGTTCAAACCATTCAGGAAATGTTGATTAGCACGCCCGCCAGCGCCGCCAATGCCACCAATGCTGTTCGAACTGATTACGCACCCGCAATCAAATTACACATGGCCAACGACAGTTCGGCTGGTGAGCACAACGATGACGCGACCGAAGCGCCCGCCGACGAAACTTCGCCCACCAAAGGGCGCGCGGAATTTTTAAAAGACGCGTCAACGGACATCGCGAAGGTTCGCGAGCATTGCCTCGCATATATTAAGGCGCCTACTTCTGCGGCCAAGCTGGAGCCGCTCTCTCAGAGCGTGCATTCCCTGAGCGCCAACGCCGGCAAAGCCGGTTGCGCACGCCTGGCACTGCTGACGAAGGCGTTCGACATGTTGCTCTCCAAAATCGCATCCAAGCCTTCGCGAGTAACACCTTCCATAATGCAAACTCTGGCTGAGGCGGCGGATTGCCTGGGTCTCTTGTTGAAAAGCGACGAAGTTGGTTCTACCGAAGCTGCACCAAGGGCCAAAGTGCTGGCTGTGGACGATGACACCGTTTGCAACCACGTGATCGTCAACACGTTGAAACGTGCCAACCTCGACATCGTAAGCGTCGAAGACCCTTTGGAAGGCCTGAAACTGCTGCAGGCCAACCATTATGACTTGGTGCTACTGGACATTGACATGCCCAAGCTGACTGGCTTTGAAGTGTGTGAGAAATTGCGCGCTTTGCCTAATTATAAGACAACCCCTGTCATTTTCGTCACTGCCCATAGCAATTTTGGGAACCGTACGCAGGGGGTGCTCAGCGGCGGCAACTATTTCATCACCAAACCGGTTGACCCATTGGAACTGGCACTCAAAGTGACCATTCATCTGTTCAAGGCCCAGGCGCAACACGCTGGCGCGCCACAACTGGAAACTAAACCAGAAGTCAAACCACAAGCAGCCAATGCCTCAGAAGTCGCGCCCAAACCTCCGGTTCCAACTCAAGCCAACCAGCAAATGGACGGCAACAGCAGCATGAATGGCAACGCGAAGAACGGGGATTCCTCCGGTGTGCCACTGCCCACAACTCAACCACGAGCAGTCAATGCCTCGGAAGTTGTGCCCAAACCTCCCATCCCGATCCAGACCAACCCATTCAAGAACAACAGGCCGAAAAATATGGTGCCTCCTCTCACTGTGGCACCACCAGCAAGCATGGCACCACCAGTAAAGCAACGCACAATCAATGCATCAAAAGTCCTGCCTGAACTCAGTTCAGCCCAGAACCTTGCGGAAGCTGGCACGCTGAATGTTAACATTGTGTCAGCCAGCAGAAATCGAAACAGAATTATGAACAACGAACAAGACGAAACATTCGAAAAGGTCGTCCTCGCCGTGGTGCGAATCATCTTTGGGGACGACAACTTGACGGAAATGAACGTTCGTCTGGTGCGCATTGCACTGGAACGTTATAACGTCCATGAGATGATCAATTCCCCTGTCGTAGTGTGACAAATCGTAACATGGATTTGATCCGTCTTAAGTTCCGTCCGCAGGCGGAATGCGAAATGTGTTGCGCTCAATCGCAAGATCGGAGCGCAACGGCCACATTAATTTGACGGGCCTCAAACCCACCGTGCTTGTTCTTCCTTCCCGCAACCGTGAGTCTGCAAACTTTGTCCCCGCCATCGAAAACAAAACCAGCAACAACGCAAACCACGTGCTGACAAGTTTGCCGATGCCATGCGGTTAGGCGCGCAGTGAAAGCACAGCCAGCTGCACCGCCAACTTGCCTTTAACCCGAAGTATCCGGAGCCAGGGAAGCCCCGGGTTCCTGAACGGGCGTCGCGCCTTTTAAAATTTCCCGCGCATCGGCAAGGCCGAGACCCGGACCTTTGGGCACGGTGATGGCGCCATCCACAATGCGCAGTGGCGGATTGAACCATTGGCCGTAGGTTTCCACACCCTTCTTATATTCCTGCCACGGCCCGATCTTCGGCGTGCAGGAGGCGAAGTGGAGCGCATAAACAAAGCCAAATCCGCCGGAAAGATGCACGGTGGTGGCCATGCCGGCCGGTTCGGCCATGCGCGCCACACGGCGGGAACGAATCAGACCACCATAGTAATATAGGTCGGGCTGGACGACGTCGGCGACATGGTTGCGGATGCACCATTGAAAACGCCACTGGCTGGATTCCTGCTCGCCGAGCGCAACCGGAATGGATAGGGCGTCGGCGACCTTCTTCGTCGCATCGAAATTGTCGAAGGGACAGGGTTCTTCGTAATGGATGGCTTTGATGTCCTCCAGCATCCGGCCCACCCGGATGGCTTCGGGCGGATCGTAGGAACTGTTGGCATCGGCATGAATGACCATTTTGTCGCCAAACACTTTCCGGGAAAGCGGGATGAGCTTGTCGGTGCGGCCCGGCAGGGCGTCCTGGTTGCGATTCATGCGTCCGCCCACGCGGTATTTAATGGCCTTGGCGCCGGTCTTTTCGATCAGGCTCTTCAGATAGTCTATTTCCTGGTCCGGCGTGGTGTCGCGCCGTCCGCTGGCGACGTAAAAAGGAACGGTGGTGCGGACGATGCCGCCGAGCATTTCGCCGAGGGATTGATTGGTCAGGCGGCCCAGCAGGTCGAGGATGGCAAACTCCACCAGCGCCACCGGACACCAGAAAGGCAGGCCCTGCATTTTGTAATTACTCTGGTAGCGGTACACGCCAAAAAGATTCGCTTCCATGTCCCGCGCGTCCTTGCCGATGAAATAGGGGACCACCAGTTGATTGAGGATCGGATGAAAAACCTCCATCCGGCCGTCATCCACCGAGACGCCCTCCGCGCCGTCCTTGGAACGGACGCGCACGAAATGGTCCTTGCCCTTGCGGAGCAGTTCGACGGACTCGATGATGACCGGGCCGTTGAGACCTTTGAGCTGGAGGACCGGCTGGGCGGCGGCGCGCTCCAGGACCTCGTCGGTAACGGGGTGCGAGCCGGACGACGAACCGGTCGGTTTTGCGAGCAGTGAAGAAGCTGCCGCGCCAACGCCCGCGACCGCGGCGGTGCGGAGAAAATTGCGACGGGTGAATTTCATGGCAATGGTTTCAAGTCGTGAAGTTAATGATTCGTGGCGGCGATGATGTCAACTCTGTTCGGGGTGAAATCTCATGAGGTCAGGTTCCAGGTTCCGTTGACGATTCATTGGCCGCGCCATTGAGCATTGCTGTGGCCCGTTTTTCATCAAAGGCTTTTTCCCACCGGGCCACGACGATGGTGGCGAGGCCATTGCCAATCAGGTTGGTCACTGCCCGGGCGGCATTGACAAAGCGGTCAATCCCGACGAGCAACACCAGACCGGCAACGGGTATTTTGTCCATCGAAGCCAGGGTGGCGGCGAGGGCAATAAATCCGGCGCCGGCCACTCCCGCCGACCCCTTGGACGTGAACAGGCAAACCGCCAGAACGATCAACTGGTCGCTCAGCGTCAACGGCGTGTTGGTGGCCTGCGCGACGAAGATGGCCCCCATCGTCAGGTAGATGGACGAACCGTCGGCGTTGAAGGTGTAGCCGGCGGGCAGCACCAGGCCCACGACCGGTTTGGCGCAACCCAGTTGCTCCAGCTTGACCATCATCCGCGGCAGCACGGCTTCCGACGAAGCCGTGGCGAAGGTTATCAGGATTTCATCCTTGAAGAACTTGAGATATTTCCAGAGCGAGAACCGGTTCATCCGGGCGATGAGGCCGAGGACCAGGAAGATAAAGATCGCGCTCGTGAGATAGACGGCGCCTATCAGCTTGCCGAAGGCGCCCAGGGTGCCGACGCCGTATTTCCCGATGGTGAAGGCCATGGCCCCGAACGCGGCCAGCGGGGCCAGATGCATGACAAAACGCACGATGCCGAACAGACCATGCAGGACGGAGTCAATCACCTCCACGATCACTTTTCCCCGGTCGGGAAGCTGCGCCAGCGCCAACCCGAACAGCACCGAAATCAGAATGATCTGCAGCATGTTGCCTTTGACAAAAGCATCCGCAAAGCTGGAAGGGATGATGTCCATGAAGAAACTGACGGTGTCCTGCTGTTTGGCGGCCGTGGTGTAGGTGGCGAGCGATTTGGCATCCAGCGTGGAGGGATCAATGTTCATCCCGGCCCCCGGTTGTATCACGTTCACCACCACCAGCCCGATGGCGAGCGCCAGGGTCGAAACGATTTCGAAATAGACCAGTGCCTTGATGCCGACCCGGCCCACCTCCTTCAGGTTTCCCATCTTCGCAATGCCGACGACAACCGTGCCGAAGATGATCGGCGCGAGCAGCATCTTGATGAGCTTGATGAAACCGTCGCCGAGCGGCTTGAGCGATTCGCCGAGGCCGGGATGGAAATAGCCGACGGCGATGCCCAACAGGAAGCCGATGAGCACTTGAAAGTAAAGCTGACCGAATAAACCTGCTACTTTGCTCCTGGCTTTGTCCATGGCCGTTCTGGTGTTCAGTCGCTGAGCGATTTCATCACCTTGAAGAGTTCGGCCTTGGTTTCAAAACCGACGCCGGGAACCTCCGGCAAGCCCACCTGGCCATTCTCGACGGCAATGCCGTCGGCGAAGCCGCCGAACGGCTGGAAGACGCCCGGATAGGATTCGTTGCCGCCCAGGTGCAGGCCGGCGGCGATGTTGAGCGACATCTGATGGCCGCCGTGCGGCACGACCCGGCGCGTGGACCAGCCATGCTGCTTCAGCACCTCCAGGGTGCGCAGGTATTCGACCAGGCCGTAGGACAGCACGCAGTCAAATTGCAACCAGTCGCGCTCGGGGTTCATACCGCCGTGGCGGATCAAATTGCGGGCGTCCTGGTGCGAAAAAAGATTTTCACCCGTGGCCATCGGCAGGGGATAATGCTTGGAAAGCTCCGCCTGCAACGCATAGTCGAGCGGATCGCCGGCCTCTTCATACCAAAACAGTTTGTAAGGCTTCATCGCCTCGCCGTAGGCAATGGCGGTCTCGAGATCAAAGCGGCCGTTGGCATCCACCGCCAGAAATTTTCCGTCGCCCACCACCTCCAGCACCGTTTCGATGCGGCGGATGTCCTCGTCGAGTGGGGCACCGCCGATTTTCATCTTCACCACCTGGTAGCCGAGGTCGCGGTAGCGCTTCATCTCGTTCTTTAGGGCGGTCAGGTCCTTGCCGGGATAATAATAGCCACCGGCGGCGTAGATCCAAACCTTGTCATCCGCCTGTCCGCCGCGATAGCGATCCGCGAGCAACCGGTAGAGCGGCTGGCCCGCAATCTTGGCGACGGCATCCCACACCGCCATGTCAATGGCCCCCACCGCCACCGACCGTTCGCCGTGTCCGCCCGGCTTCTCGTTTTTCATGAGCGTGGTCCAGATGCGGAACGGATCCAGATTTTCGCCGCTCCCGTCCACCAGCGTTTTGGGATCGGCGGCCATGAGGCGCGGGAAGAACCGTTCGCGCATCAAGGCTCCCTGGCCGTAGCGGCCATTGGAGTTGAATCCATAACCCACCACCGGTTTGCCGTCGCGCACGACATCGGTGATCAGCGCAACCACCGAGCACGTCATCTTGGAGAAATCGATGTACGCGTTGGTGATGGCCGAGGCGATGGAAGCGGTCTTTTCGCGGATTTCGACAATGCGCATTTTATTTCTCCGTGACTAAACCGGGTTCAGCGAAAGAAAACGGTCATTGGTTGCAATGTGTCTCATGCTCATGGTCGGGCCCCATAAGACACTGCGCCGAAGAAAAAACAATCAAAGTTTGTCCCAGCGGTTTCGCTGGGCGCACCCGGACACTGCCACCAATGCACGATGCCGCGTCCGCGTGGAACGCCGGATTCATCCGGCAGGTGTGCAACCGGCGCGTGTTGCTGCCGGATAAATCCGGCGTTCCGGTGGTGGTGTCGAGGTGCGCCCGTTTCGCCGGGAAAACCTTGCCGCGAATAACGTTCCGCCAAACCGACCTTCAGCAGCCCAAGGGTTGTCAGCGGACAGTGTCTTTCATCGCCTCGGCGTAGGGTTTGCCATCCACGAACACTTCCTTCACGCGACCGCGGCCGGACGCGGGCACGACAACCTGCGCGGTGAGTTTGCCGTGCGGATTGCCCGTGCCTTCGGCGATGTAATAGCGTTCCAGTCCATATTCAACGTGAATGGAATTGGTTGATGCATTCCACCGCGGCCAGGTGCTTTTGCCTTTCAACAAGACTTCATCCGTTGCCGGCACGAACGCATTCGTACCGGCCCGGGCAACTTGGTAGAACTGGTTCGTCCCTGGCTTGAGTGTGACATAAATCGGCGTGCCTGCCGGCAAATTCGTGTTCACCGCCGGCAAAAACAAATTCACCGGGACGTCGCTGATTTTGTAATTCAGGATGAGATAATCGCCCCGGAGCAGGTCGCGCGAGTCAACGCGCGCGGTTTCCAGCAGGATGACCCTGCCGGTGGCGAGCGCATGTTCCTGCACAGCGACGGTGCCGAGCAGCCACGCGCTTTGCAGCGCGAGGACGAGGATGAGAAGCTTGAGTTTCATGGCCGATCCTTTCCACGCATTGTGTTTTATTCCGTCAACTTCTTGAAATCCGGGTCGCTGCTCAGGCTTTTGAAATCCGCGTCTTTCCGTGCATCGGCCTTGAGCGACTGTTGCAGTTCGATGGCTTTCTTGAGGTCGGCGAGCGCGTTGGTTTTGTCGCCTTTCCGGGCATACGCACAGGCACGATTGTAAAGTGGATCGGCCCACTTGGGAGCGAGTTCGATGGCTTTGTCACAAGACTTAATCGCCTCGTCGTATTTTCCCAATCTCAGCAACACGCCGCCGCGGTCGCTCCAGGCTGCCTCGTGTTTTGGGTTTAGCGCGATTGCTTTGTCAAAAGCTTTCAACGCCTCGTCATCCCGCTTCAGCGCCTCAAGCATCTCTCCCTTGCCAACCCAATTGCCGCTTTCGTTCGGCTGAAGCTCGGTGAGTTTCTCAAAAGACTTCAACGCTTCCTCGGGCCGGTCGGTTTCAGCTTCAGCCATGGCCTTGCACAACCAGCGTCGGGGATCATCTGCTTTGGCTGCCACCCATTTGTCCAAGACTTTCGCTCCGTCATTCACTCGCTTCAATTGCACGAGGCTGATGTATTGTCCAAGCGCCGCCCGTTCGTTGTCCGGCTGAAGCGCGGAAGCCTGCTCGAAGGCTTTCAAGGCCTCACCGGGGTTCTGGTGGTTGATAAATTCCGTGCCTTTGCGGACGTAGGTGTCCGCGGAATCCGCGTTTGTGCCCGCTGCGGGAGCATTTTGTCCCGACGCGGCGGCAGCCAGCAGTGTGCTGCACACAGCCATCAGCCATAATTTGCTTTTCATAGTCATGTTCCTTTCAATGATTTTGGTTTGGTTTCAAAATTTCCCGCCGGTTCATGGCGCGATTCGTTTCTTTGTTTCTTTGTCAGAGATTTCATTTTAAGTGTCCTTCCAGACGCTTGACGAGCAGTTGGTCGCAGCGGTCGCGGGAAATGATCCCGATGCTCTGGTAGTCGGGATGATGCGAATTTTGCATGTCCACAATCACCCACTCGCCCTTGCGGTCGCACACCACGAAATGCACGAAGCCCTGCTCCGCGTTTTGCGGATTGAAACCGTAGTCCGCGTAAAGAGCGTAGTCGGCCGTGGGCGGATTGGTCCGGACAAAATTCCGGAACTCACGCGCCAGATTCCAGAGCGCCTTCATTTCGTTCGGATCGGCCAGCGAAGTTTTGAGCAACACGGATTGCTTCGCAGCCACTGCCTTGCACAGTCCTGCACCGTTGATCATTTTAGCCAGGTCGGCGGCGCTCGCTTTGTCAACCGCATCGCCACCAATCCGCGCCGGATAAACCAGCAGCGTCGCGCCGGGCAGCGCTTGTTTCATCGCCTGCTGGCGTTCGGGAAGGGCCGCCCGTTCATTCTCGGGAGGCAGGCCGCTCCGCTGATCCATGATGGCCGCCAGCTTGCCCGGTTTGGCGGCCTTGGCCGTTTGGTCGTTGAGGCCGAGCTGCGGACCGAGCCGCTCGACGAGCAGAACGGACAAGGTCATCGGATCCCGATCTTCTATTTTTTTCAGCGCTTCGTCCTGCATCGTCAGACGATCGGTCCAGACGACCGCGCCGGTTTGATCCACGACGACCGCGCGCAGTTCATTCAATCCGGTTTGATGATTGCCATTGTATTCGGCATAAAGCGCATAGCTGGTGGTGATGGGATTGGTCTTCACAAACACACCGACAGAGGCGGCCAAATTTTCCCAATTCGTTTCCGCCGGGGTGAACGGGGTTTTACCCAGTTCAATGTTCTTCAATCCCTGCTGTTCGAGCAGCACGCCGACCACCTCGGTCACACGATCCCAAGGCTTGCCCGCCAGGCGCACGGGGAGGATGGTCAGCGCGCCGTCCGGCCCCTTGGATTTCATCAACTCCAGCCGCTGCTGCTGCTCCGGCGCGATGCCGGCTTGCGGTTCAGCGGCGATTGCGGAACGGCCAAGGCACACCGCGAACAGGGCCATTGCCATCGGCAAGGCCAGCACGCGGAACGAATTCATGGTGGTGATTTGATTTTTCATAATTTTGCTCCTGTGGTTTGCGATTTGATTTGTTTCATCAATGCCCGCCGTTTCTTCTCCAGAAACACGGCGAACAAAATCAGGAAGGCACCGGAAATGATAAACATCATGCCGGTGAACGCCATCGAACCGAACAAGCCGATGTAAGTGGCAATCATGTCCAGCGCGATGGAGATGACGCCGAGGTTCACGAGAAACCGGGAACGTTCCTGCACGCCGACCTGCACTTGCAACAGGCCGTAAATAAAAAACGCGATGGCGGCGACGGTGTTGAGCGGCGTCATGTGGCCGAACCAATGCCACTCGCTTTGCTGCGGCACAAAATTCGCCGCGACCAGCAAAACCGCCGCTCCCGCGAGGGTCGCGCCCCAGGTCGCGCGCCACTGCTGCGGGAGCGCGGTGAGATTGCGGCAACCCAGCGCGACCAGCAGCGCAGCCAGTGATCCAAGCGCAGGTAGAATCCATCGGTTCAATTCGGCGGGCTGGTAGCCCCAGCTCAAAAACCCCGCCCACGTCAGCGGGTAGGAAAAAATGGTGAAGGCCAGCAAGCCGAAGGTTTCCGCCACGGTGGAAAAATCCTTGTTGGCACCGCGCCGCAGCAAAAATCCGAACCCGGTAAAAACCAAGCCCAGCAACGCGTAAAGCAACACCTGATGTTCTTCATCAAACCGGATGAGGCTCGTGGAATCGTTGATTTCGACACCGAACCAGATGCCGATGCCAAGGAGCAGCAAAGCAAATTGCGCGACCGAGCGCAGCAGCCACGGCAACGCGGCGATGCCGAGCCACCAGAGCAGAAACGCGTTGGCCGGGCGCGACGAGAGATGATAAATCTGGCAGATGAGCGCGATGTTGGCGAGGAACAGGCACGAGCCAATCAAGTGCAACGCCTCGCCAGTCTTCCGGTATTTGCCCCGTAGCTGCGACACCCCCGTCGCAGAAGATACCGGCGACGTGGCGTCGCCTCCACCTTCGCGCAGCCACCAGCCGCCCGTGTGGAAGCCAAGCATGAGCAAAAGTCCGGTGGCGATTTTCACGCCGCACGGAATCTCGTTCCAGTGCGCGGCAATCAGCAGCACAATGCCCGCCGCGATGAGCACGGCGCCGATGAAGGAGACGATGACTAGAAATTTGCCGCCGTCCTCCTTCAAGCCGAAGTGCGCGATAATTTTGTCGCGCTGCTCGGCGCTGATGAGGCCGGCCCCGTGGATTTTTTCGATGTCGGTGGTTTTCATTTTCTGGATTGAGGATGGTCGAGCTGATCAAATGATGTTTTATGCTGCCAGCATTTGTTCGTTGCGCTTCGCGTTCCGCCCAAAGTGCGGCGAGGTTTTCAGCATCCGTTTAAAATTCGCACGGCGCGTGTGCGTTTCCCCGGCGGAATAAAGTTGCTTTACCAGACTGAGAAACCCGGCTTGCAGTTCAGCGATACTCATGTTCTTCGGTTGAAAGTTGATGTCGAACAGGGTGCAAAGCTCCCAAGCCTGGTCGCGGAGGATGCGACCTTCCCGTTTCAACCGCCCGTGGAGCGGCGTGCCGGGAAACGCGGTCATGAACGTCACCTGCACTTCGTAGAGCGCGGAGTCGCGCACAAAATCCAGCACGTCGTCAAACACGTCGCGCGTGTCGCCATCCAAGCCGAGGATGAAACAGCCGTTGACGGTGATGCCGTAGGATTGAATCTTCGCGATAACGGCCTTGTAAGAATCCTGCTGCCGCAATTTCCAGTTGGATTTCAACTCCACGCCGTCGAGGCTGGCGCGGCGCGGACTTTCCAAGCCGATGAGGACCTGCTGGCAGCCGGAGTCGCGCATGAGACCGAGCAGTTCGTCGTCCCCGGCCACGCTTAGGTCGGCCTCGGTGAACCAGCGGAGTTTTTCCTTCGCCAGCTCGCGCAGAAGCTTTTTGTAATGCTCGCGGTGGATGAAGCTGTTGTCGTCGGCGAACTCAATGAACGGGCGCGGCCAGATTTTTTTGATCTCGTGAATTTCGGCGATGACCTTCTCCACCGGCTTCACCTTGTAACGCGGCGTGAGCAAAATTGAACTCGCGCAAAATTCGCAGCGGTGCGGGCAGCCGCGGCTCGTCTGGACGGTGAGGCGATTGTATTTGTCCGGGTCGAGCAAATCGAAGCGCGGCATCGGCGCGTCGGCCAGATCGAATTCCTTCGACCGCGTGTAAAACGGCTTGAGCGCGCCGCGTTCAAAATCGCGCAGCACCGCCGGCCAGAGCGGTTCGCCTTCGCCAACGACGACGCTGGTGCAATGTTTCTTCACCTCTTCCGGCAGGGAAGTGACAGTGATACCGCCCATCACCACCGGAATTTTTTTGGCGAGATAAAAATCGGCGACTTCGTACGCTTCGTTCAGTTGCGCGGTAAACGTGCTGAGGGCGACGAGATCGAAATCCACCGGCAGTTCGGAAAGTTTTTTGAGGTCGGCAATCTCGTGATACTTCACGTCAAATTTCTTCGGCGTAAGCCCGGCGAGCGTGAGCAGGCCGAGGCTGGGCAGCAAGGCGATGATTTTGTTGCGGTCCACGAAACCGGGCAGCGTGAGGCCGAGTTGGGTGAGTTCCGCGTTGTGAGCGCGCACGCCGCTCATGGCGATGAAACCGATGCGTTTTTTCGTGTTCATAATTTTATTACCTCCAACAAAGTCAGAATTCCACCGGCGATCAGGCTCACCACCGGCACGGCGAAAATCATGTGCGCCTTGGGGAAATGCGCCATGACCACGCAGCAAATGGGCATCGCAATCGCGCCGACGATGAATGCCAGCGATGCAAAATGAATCAGCGAACCGGACAATGAAAAGTTTTGCACCGTCAGGCAAAAGAGCAGGTTCACCGCGCCGAGGCCGAAGAAGGAAATGTGTCCAAGCCGATACATCCGGCGCTTGAAACTGCCGTAGCCGCCCAGCCAGTTTTCCCCGTGAAAGAACATTCCAAGCGCCATTCCGGAAATGAAGCCGAGGAGAATCCAGAGCCAGGCGAGGATGAGATTTGGATAAGATTTCATTTGATTATTTTTGGTTTGCTGCTACAAACTTATGCCATGAAACTCGCCAGAGAAAAGTATTATCGGAGCCTGTTCACCATCGCCGCCTTTTACGACCTCGGCCTCGGCCTTACATTCACCTTTTTTCCCGCGCGCGCTTTCGCGGCGTTGAACATCAGCGACAAGTTGCCGGCGTTCGGCGGCTACCTCACATTGCTCGGCGCGTTCGTGCTGGTGATTGGCATCGCCTACGCCCTGATCGCGCGTGGCGACCTGCTGCGGAACGCGGATTTGATCCTCGTCGGCACGCTTTACAAACTGGCCTATTCGGCGACGACGTTCTATTACTGGTCGCAGGGCAATCTCCCGCACATCGCCTTCGCCGCGCTGTTCGGCGTGGCCGACGCGGTCTTTTTCGTCTTGATGGCGGAATGCTACTGGTCTTTGAAGCAGGAAACCAAAAGTTGAAACCGGTCGCCGCCGGTTGTCCGTGACAAAGCCAGTCTCGTAAATTTTTTCTGCGAAAGCGGTTTTCAAGGTTTGGTTCATTTCTTGATCGCAGATTAACGCTGCTTGCGATTGAAGTGTTAATTGATAAAACTTTGGCGAACATCGGCTGGTTCAATGAACGTTCATCACCTCGAACTGTTTTATTACGTCGCGCGGCACGGCGGCATCATGCCGGCGGTGCGGAACATTCCCTACGGCATCCAGCAACCGGCGGTCAGCTCCCAGATTGCGCAGCTTGAGGAATTTCTCGGTGTGACCCTGTTTCACCGGCGGCCGTTTGCACTCACGGCAGAAGGCAAAAAACTTTACGAGTTCATCCAGCCGTTTTTTTCGAACCTCGACAAAATCGCCAACGAATTTCAAGGCGGGCAGGCGCGGCACATCCGCATTGGGGCCTCAACGATTATTTTGCGGGATCACGTGCCGCGTTTGCTCCTGGGGGTGCAAAAGAAATATCCCGGCTTGAAAGTTTCGCTGCGTGAAGGCTATCCGGCACACCTGGAGGAGTTGCTGCAAAAAGAGGAGATTGATCTGGCCGTCACGCTCATCGAGAAACAGTCCGCCCCGGGCATCCGCTCGCTGGCGTTGCTGGAGTTGCCGCTGGTGCTGCTGGTGGCAAGGGACAGCGCGGTCACCTCCGCGAAGCAGTTGTGGAAGCGCGACAAGATTGACGAGCGGTTGATCTGCCTGCCGCCGGGCGCGCCGCTTTGCAAAAATTTCCAGCAAAAACTCGTTGAACTCGGCGTGGATTGGTTTCCGAGCATTGAGGCGAGTTCGGTGGATTTGATCGAAACCTACGTGGCCAACGGACTCGGCATCGGCGTGTCGGTGGCGATTCCCAAAAAAACGCTGCCGCCCAACGTACGCGCCCTGCCCTTGCGGGGATTTCCACCCGTCGTGGTGGGTGCGATGTGGCGTGGGCGCATGACATCGTTGATGCAGGCTTTTCTGGAGGAAATGAAATTGAGCGCCCAGCGGTTGGCATGAGTCCTGCGCGGCAAGTTCCGAGACACCCCACGCCTTAGGTCGGGACAACGACGGCGGTTTTGACGGATTTTTCCCACACCTCAACTTGGCGGGGCAATGAATTCCACGGCAGACTGACCGGGCAGGCCGACTTGGCGCGGCAGTTGCTGAA
>Ga0224534_1000941_pt1 | contig 16492 bp, 13 predicted proteins | sample 714E12024metaG_FD_172012 | JGI IMG/M metagenome (GOLD analysis project Ga0224534, IMG submission 172012) | Peat soil microbial communities from Stordalen Mire, Sweden - 717 E1 20-24 | ecosystem: Environmental > Terrestrial > Soil > Wetlands > Peat | place: Sweden: Norrbotten County, Stordalen... | reverse complement strand
CGTGGTCGCGCAATCCGCCGCCACAGCGCCGCCGCCGAGCACAGCGATCTTCTTGCCTTTGAGCTTGAGACGCCGCGGGCCTTCAAGAAATGCCTGCCACGACAGCGCGAGTTCCTCGCCGGGAATGTTCAGTTTGATCGGTTCAGCCAGCCCAGCACAAACGATGACGGCATCGTGCTTCGCCAGCAGCTTTTCCGGGCCAGCGACGGTTTTGCCGTGCTTGAATTCGATGTCACCGAGGCTTTTGAGAAACGCGATGTCCGCGCGAACCACCCGCTTGTTCAGCCGGAAGTCCGGAATCAGATTCACCGCTCCTCCAAGCCGTTTCTGCTGGTCGTAAATCGTGACTTTATAGCCAAGTTGCGTCAGCACACCTGCCGCGCCCAAGCCGGCGGGTCCTGCACCAATGATGGCGATGGTTTTCCCGTTCGGTTCAGCTCGTTGGAATTTTGCCATTCCGGCTTCGTTGGCTTTTTTGATGACGGTTGCCTGAACAGCGGGTATCTCAATCGGCTGGTCGAAGGTTCGACGCGAGCACGCTTTCATGCAGAAATAATCCGGGCAGACCACGCCGCAAACCCAGCCGAGCGGGTTCGCACCCATGATCATCGCGGCCGAACGCCGCAAGTCCGATTTCTCCCCAACCCGCGCCGCCATGATGAAATCCGCGGGCGAACAATGCGCGGGGCAGGCTTCCTGACAGGGCTTTTCCTCGCAGTAAATACAACGGTCCAGTTCCGCCCGGAATTGGGCGTTGGTGAGTGAGCCGTCATTCGTCTTCATAGCCCCGGTGCTGATTAACCATTTTATCATAACATCGCAAGAACTTCCCACCCACACACTTGTTGCCCTTTGCTTCACTTTTCTTGCCAGCGATGGGCGGATTGCCGTGCATCTGCCCGGCTTGCTCTTGCGACCGGCGTCTGGATGAGGCAAGAACGGTTCCATCTTCCCAACCGGAAAATCGCCCGCTGTGTTGCGGCTCTGTGATTGACAGGACGCCTCCCGAATGATTAGTGGTTGGCATGTCGGTTACTTTCCACGACATCCAGGAGGCGGCGAGCCGGATCGCCAGGCACGTCATTCAATCGCCCTGCCCGCGCTCCATACCGCTGTCCGAAGCCACGGGATTAAACGTCTATTGCAAATTGGAATACCTGCAACGCACCGGCAGTTTCAAGGAACGCGGCGCCCGCAACGCGCTCCTGACGCTTCCATCGCAACAGAAAACACAAGGCGTGATCGCCGCGTCCGCGGGAAATCATGCCCTCGGCCTGTCTTATCACGGCCAGTTGCTCGGCATCCCGGTCACCGTCGTGATGCCCCGCTTTGCTCCGCTGATGAAAGTGGTGAATTGCCGGCGCCTGGGAGCCACGGTCGAGTTGCACGGCGCCGATCTCGCCGAAGCGCGCCTGCGCGCGGATGAAATCGCCGCCGAAAAACACCTCCGCTACATCAACGGCTACGACGATCCCGCCATCATCGCCGGGCAGGGAACCCTTGGCCTGGAGATTGTCGCGCAGGTTCCGGATGTCGAGGCGGTGATTGTTCCCATCGGCGGCGCCGGGCTGGTTGCCGGGCTGGCACTTGCAGTGAAGACATTGAACCCCGGAGTGAAAATTATCGGCGTCGAACCGGAACGCGCGGCGAGTTTCACCGCGGCGATGCAGGCGGGCAAGCCGGTGCCGGTTGAAGTTCAGCCGACGCTCGCGGACGGGTTGGCGGTGCCGCAAGTTGGCGAACACGCCTTCGGCATCGCCCGCAAACTGGTGGACAAAACCCTGCTCGTTGGCGAGCGCGAAATTGCGCTGGCGGTTTTGCGTTTGCTGGAATTGGAAAAAGCCGTGGTTGAAGGCGCGGGCGCCGCCCCGCTCGCGGCCTGTCTGGCAGGTCTGGTGCCGGAACTGAAAGGGAAAAACGTCGTGCTGCCATTGTGCGGCGGCAATATTGACACTCCCATTCTCGGCCGGATCCTGGAACGGGGCCTGGCCTCGGACGGGCGGCTTTGGCGCTTCACGGCAACCATCAGCGATCGTCCGGGCGGACTGGCGCGCTTCGCCGGGCTGCTCGCCGAAACCGGCGCGAGCATTCTGGAAATTTCCCACGATCGCGCGTTCTCCAGCGATGACATCACGACGGTCAGCGTGCATTGTGTCGTCGAAACCCGGGACGCAGATCACATCACCATCATCCGCAAACGCCTCGATAAGGAAGGGTTTCAGGTGTCAGTGTGATGAACGTTGCGAACATCCGGTCGCATTGGATAAGTTAAGGCTCGGGCACCATGAAAACACTCGTCATCGCCATCGGCGGCAACTCGCTCATCACGAATGCGCAACACATGAGCGTGCCCGACCAGTATGCCGCGATCGTCAAAACCGCGCATCACATCACCGACCTGCTGGAACATCGCCATCGCATTGTCATCACTCACGGGAACGGACCGCAGGTTGGTTTCATTCTGCTCCGCAGCGAACACTCGCGCGGCCTCCTGCACCAGGTGCCCCTCGATTCCATCGTCGCCGATACCCAGGGCGCGCTCGGTTACCAGATTCAGCAGGCGCTGGAAAACGAGTTCCGCCGCCGCCGCCTGAAGAAATCGGTAGTGACCCTGGTGACCCAGACTCTCGTGAACCGCGATGACGCTGCCTTTGCCAGCCCGGGCAAGCCCATCGGAGAATTTTACACGCGCGAACAAGCAGAGGAACGGATGCGGGTCGAGAAATGGACAATGATTGAGGACGCCGGCCGCGGCTGGCGGCGGGTCGTCGCTTCGCCAATTCCCGTGCGCATCGTCGAATCCGGGGTCGTCGGGCACCTGGTCAAGGAGGGCTATGTCGTCATCGCGGCGGGCGGTGGCGGCATTCCCGTGGTGGCAGACGAAAACGGCATCCTTCGTGGAGTTGCGGCCGTGATTGATAAAGACCTTGCTTCCGCCGTGCTGGCCAGGGAAATCGGCGCCGACATGCTGGTGATTTCCACCGCCGTCGAGAAGGTCTGCCTGAACTACGGCACACCTGCGGAACGGGCGCTCGACTCGATGACCGTGGCCGAAGCCAGGCGATACATGGCCGAAGGCCATTTCAAACCGGGTTCAATGCTCCCCAAAATCGAAGCGTGCATCCAATTCGTCACAAACAGTGGTGGTGAAGCTCTGATCACCTGCCCCGAAGCGCTCGCCGCCGCATTGGATGGCCGCACCGGCACCCGTCTGGCCCCTTAATCGCAGGCATCTTTTTGTATGCATTAAGTATCGTTGCTACAAGCCCTTCTTTATGCTCGGAAACATCGACTATAATGTGCGCGTATTTCTCGTATAACTTTTCTCTTTGTGCGAGCAGTTTTTCAAAAGTCATTCCCTCAACCATCCCTACCAAATGAGATTCCCCCCTGTTGTCAAAACGTCTTTTTATATTTTCCAGCGAGTCGGAGAGATAAACAATGAATGAAATCCTGTCCAATACTTCCATCGCCTTTGGTGAATATATGACGCTGCCACCTGTATCAATAATTGTGCTGGTTTTGTCTTGTAGAGAAACGACGGCGCTCTCCTCCAACCCCGTAAACGCAGTGTCGCACAGCAAATTCTTATCGGCGCCAACTTTTATGGTTTCTTTGGTGATCAGCTCATCAACAGAAACATATTCGTAACCCAATTTGTCCGCCAATGCCTTGGATGTAAAACTTTTCCCCACCCCAGCCATCCCGATGAGGGATATGTTTCTTTTCATGGCTTGATTATAGCAAAGTTCTGAATTTTCTTTTAATCAAAAATCAGCTGGCCCTGTTGGGGTCTGGAAAAGCATGTGACCAACAATATGTCTGGAATTGCGTGGCTGGAGCAATGGTGATTTGTGGATGAACGGCCATTGCCCGGTCGTTGCCGGAACGTCGGCCCAGCGCGGGCCGATTACGCGCCCGGATGCTGGTTGCACCCGGGCCAAAATAAAATCGTCAATGGCGACCTCTGCCTCATTGACGGCTTCAAGGTTTATGGAGGACAGTGACGCGGCACGACACGAGTGCGGCAAACACCTCCTCGGAATGGCGCCGGGCGTATTCCCGCGGCAGGGCCGGGCCGTCATTCAACATTTCATCCATATTAGTTATGCCGCAGGCAAAAAGTAACAGATTAATTTGTTTTTAATTTGGCGGCGCACCGGCCAGATTCAATCAGGTCACCATGTTATTTTGGTTTCCCGCGGGCGATATTCATTTTCCCGGCATGGTGGAGATTGGCGATTGGCCGCGTGAATTTTGAAAACATTTATTGCGCAGCGGTTAATATTTAGTCAAAAATAAATGAATCAGCGGCGTCAGCCGCGCAACAATGACCAGCAAGACAGAGCAAAAACAGAAGGCCAGCGGGGTGCGAACAGCGCCGCCGCCAAAGCAAGGGCTTTACGACCCGCAATTCGAGCATGATTCCTGCGGCGTGGGCTTTGTCGTCAACATCAAGGGCAGGAAGTCGCACGCCATCGTCGAGCAGGCGTTGCAGGCTTTGCGCAACCTCGATCACCGCGGCGCGTGCGGCTGCGAGGCGAACACCGGCGACGGCGCGGGCATCCTCATGCAGGTGCCGCACGATTTTCTTGCGAGGGCGGCGGAGAAACTTGGCTTCAAGCTTCCCGCGCCGGGTCAATACGGCGTCGGCATGTTGTTCATGCCGAAAAATCCCGTTGAGCGCGAAGCGGTCAAGGCCGCGCTCGCCAAAATCATTTCCGGCGAAGGCCAGACGCTGCTCGGCTGGCGCGACATCCCGACGGATAATGCGTCGCTCGGCAAAACCGCCGTGGCCGCCGAGCCGCACATGATGCAGGTGTTCGTCGGGCACAATGCTGCGCTGAAGGACGACATGGCCTTTGAGCGCAAGCTTTACGTCATCCGCAAATTGGCGGAGCGGGAAATCCGTTACGGCGGGAAAATTTCCGGCGGCAACTGGTTTTACGTCTCCAGCCTGTCGTGCCGCACGGTCATTTACAAGGGCATGCTGATGCCGGAGCAGGTGGGAAAATACTTTGCCGATTTGCGTGACCCCGGCATGGCGACGGCGCTGGCGCTGGTGCATTCCCGGTTTTCGACGAACACGTTTCCGAGCTGGGACCGCGCGCATCCGTATCGCTACGTGGCGCACAACGGCGAAATCAACACGCTGCGCGGCAACATCAACTGGATGCACGCGGGCCAGGCGAATTTTGTCTCGGAGCAGTTTGGCGACGACATCAAAAAAGTTCTGCCCGTCATCAACACCGACGGCAGCGACTCGGCGATGTTTGACAACTGCCTCGAATTGCTCGTGATGTCCGGGCGCGAATTGCCGCACGCGATGATGATGATGATTCCCGAGCCGTGGGAAAATCACGAGAGCATGTCGCCGGAAAAACACGCTTTTTACGAATATCATTCCTGCCTGATGGAGCCGTGGGACGGCCCGGCGTCCATCGCGTTCACCGACGGCGTCAAAATCGGCGCGTGCCTGGATCGCAATGGCCTGCGCCCGTCGCGGTATTACGTCACGAAGGACGACATGGTCATCATGGCGTCGGAAGCGGGCGTGCTGCCGGTGGAACCGGAGCGCATTTTGCAAAAGGGCCGGTTGCAGCCGGGCCGGATGTTTTTGGTGGACACCGAGCTGGGGCGAATTGTCGCGGACGAGGAATTAAAAAACAAATTTGCGAAGGCGCATCCGTATCAGCAGTGGCTGGATCAATATCACGTGCTGCTGGAAAATCTGGCGGAGCCGTCGGAGCGGACCGAGCCGACGCGCCGGAAAACTTTGCAGTTGCAGCAGGCGTTCGGCTACACGTTCGAGGATTTGCGGTTCATCCTGGGGCCGATGGCGAACGACGGCGTGCAGCCGCTCGGTTCGATGGGCACGGACACGCCGCTGGCGGTGCTGTCGAACAAGCCGCAGTTGCTTTACAATTATTTCAAGCAGTTGTTCGCACAGGTCACGAACCCGCCGATTGACCCGATCCGCGAGGAAATCATCACCTCGACGGAGACGATGGTCGGCTCGCGCGGCGGCCTGCTGAATCCCAAGCCCGAAAGCTGCTCGCTCATCAAGCTGGAGCATCCGATTCTTACGGACGGGCAATTGGAGAAACTCCGGCAGGTCAACCGCCCCGGCTTCAAGGCCGCAACGCTGCCGATTTTGTTTGAAGTTGGTAGTGGCGCGGGCGACTCGCCCAATCGAAGCGGAAAAGATTCTCATAGGCAGGATGCCCGTGCCACTAACAATCTTGAAAACGCGCTGGAAAAATTATTTGCCGCCGCCGAAGCTGCCATCGCCGGAGGAATTAACATCCTGATTTTGTCCGACCGCGGCGTTGACGAGCGCAACGCGCCCATTCCCGCGCTGCTGGCCGTTTCCGGTTTGCATCATCATTTGATCCGCAAAGGCACGCGCGGCAAGGTCGGCCTCGTGCTGGAGTCCGGCGAACCGCGCGAGGTGCATCACTTTGCGCTGCTCATCGGCTACGGTTGCAGCGCCATCAACCCATATCTCGCTTTCGAGACGCTCGATGACATGATCCGTGAAGGCCTGCTGGTCAACCTCGACCACAAGACCGCCGTCAAAAAATATATCAAGGGCGCAATCAAAGGCGTGGTCAAGACGATGGCCAAGATGGGCATATCGACGATTCAAAGCTATCGCGGCGCGCAAATCTTCGAGGCGGTCGGCCTCAACAGCGCCGTCGTGGACAAGTATTTCACCTGGACGTCATCGCGGATTCAGGGCATCGGCCTCGACGTGATTGCCGAGGAAGCCCGCGTGCGTCACAGTCACGCGTTTCCGGAGCGACCGGTCAACGGCGTGCTCGACACCGGCGGCCAGTATCAATGGCGCGACGGCGGCGAGTTCCATTTGTTCAACCCGCAGACGATCCACAAGCTGCAAATCAGTTGTCGCCTCGGCAGCTACAAAATTTTCAAGGAATACGCCGAGTTGATCAACAACCAGGCGGCGAACCTTTGCACACTGCGCGGCCTGCTTGATTTCAAGCCGGCGGAAAAGCCGCTGTCCATTGACGAAGTCGAGCCGGTCGAGGAAATCGTCAAGCGCTTCAAAACCGGTGCGATGAGCTACGGCTCCATTTCACAGGAAGCGCACGAGACGCTCGCCATCGCGATGAACCGGATCGGCGGAAAATCCAACACTGGCGAGGGCGGCGAGGACCCGGAACGCTACGTCCCCATGCCGAACGGCGACTCGAAAAACTCCGCGATTAAACAGGTCGCATCCGGTCGGTTCGGCGTGACGAGCCATTACCTCGTCAACGCGAAGGAGCTTCAAATCAAAATGGCGCAGGGCGCGAAGCCGGGCGAAGGCGGCGAATTGCCGGGCCGCAAGGTTTATCCGTGGGTCGCCAAGACGCGGTTCACCACGCCGGGCGTCGGCCTCATTTCACCGCCGCCGCACCACGACATTTATTCCATCGAGGACTTGGCGGAGCTGATTCACGATTTGAAAAATTCAAACCGTGACGCGCGCGTCAGCGTCAAGCTGGTTGCCGAAGTCGGCGTCGGCACCGTCGCCGCCGGCGTCGCCAAGGCGCACGCGGACGTGGTGCTCATCAGCGGATTTGACGGCGGCACCGGCGCCTCGCCGCTGTCATCCATCAAGCACGCCGGAGCGCCGTGGGAACTCGGCCTGGCCGAGACGCACCAGACGCTCGTGCTGAACAATCTCCGCAGCCGCATTTACGTCGAGGCCGACGGCCAGATGAAGACGGGCCGCGACGTGGCCGTGGCCGCGCTGCTCGGCGCGGAGGAATTTGGTTTTGCCACCGCGCCGCTCGTGGTGATGGGCTGCATCATGATGCGCGTCTGCCATTTGAACACCTGCCCGGTCGGCGTGGCCACGCAGAACCCGAAATTGCGCGAGCGGTTCACCGGCGAGCCGGATCACGTGGTGAATTTCATGCGGTTCGTCGCCCAGGAATTGCGCGAGATTATGGCGCAACTCGGCTTCCGCACGGTCAACGAAATGATTGGCCGCACGGACAAACTCGTGCCGTGGAAGGCCATCGAGCATTGGAAGGCGAAGGGCTTGGATCTCACGCCGATTTTGCACCAGCCTGAAGCCGGCCCGGAAGTCGGCCGCTACCGGCAGATTGACCAGGATCACGGCATCGAAAAATCGCTCGACGTGACGAAGCTTCTGGACATTTGCAAGCCGGCGATTGAGCGCGGCGAAAAAGTGAGGGCCGAGCTGCCGATTCGCAACGTCCATCGTGTTGTCGGCACGATTGTCGGCAGCGAAATCACGAGGAAGCACGGGCCAACCGGTTTGCCGGACGAGACGATTCGTCTCAAGTTCACCGGCAGCGCGGGCCAGAGTTTCGGCGCGTTCATGCCGCGCGGCATGACACTCGAACTCGAAGGCGACGCGAACGATTATTTCGGCAAAGGCTTGAGCGGCGGACGGATCATCGTTTATCCGCCGAAAGGCTCGACGTTTGTCGCCGACGAAAACATCATCATCGGGAATGTGGCGCTTTACGGCGCGACCAGCGGCGAAATTTTTGTGCGCGGCATGGCCGGCGAACGCTTTGGCGTCCGCAATTCCGGCGTCAGCGCGGTGGTCGAGGCCATCGGCGACCACGGCTGCGAATACATGACCGGCGGTCGCGTGATCGTGCTTGGCAAAACCGGACGCAATTTTGCGGCGGGCATGAGCGGCGGCGTGGCCTACATTTTGGACGAGGCCGGCGATTTCGCGACGCGCTGCAACAAGGAAATGGTCGGCCTGGACAAGCTCGCTGACGCGGATGAAATCGAGGAAATCTGGAAATTGATCCAGCGCCATCAGGCTTGCACGCAGAGCGAGCGGGCCGGCAAGGTGCTAGCAGACTGGAAGAACCTGGTCTCGAAATTTGTGAAGGTGCTGCCGAAGGATTACGCACGCGTGCTGCAATCGCTGAAGAAGGTGCAGTCGCAGGGTTTGACCGGCGACCAGGCAATCATGGCGGCGTTCGAGGAAAACGTCCGCGACGTGGCGCGCGTCGGCGGTGGATGATTTAACCCTGAAATAGAATTTAGAGAATGGGAAAACCAACCGGATTTCTGGAGTTTCAACGCGAGCTGCCGGCGGACCGCACGGCGGGCGCGCGCGTCGCCGACTGGAAGGAATTTCACCAGCACATGCCGGAGGCCGGCCTGAAGAAACAGGGCGCGCGTTGCATGGATTGCGGCATCCCGTTCTGCCACACCGGCCAGATCGTCAGCGGCATGGCCAGCGGCTGTCCGATCCATAATCTCATTCCCGAATGGAACGACCTCGTCTATCGCGGCCTCTGGAAAGAAGCGCTTGAACGCCTGCACAAGACGAACAATTTCCCCGAATTCACCGGTCGCGTCTGCCCCGCGCCGTGCGAAGGCTCGTGCGTGCTCGGCATCAACAACCCGCCGGTCACCATCAAGAACATCGAGTGCGCCATCATTGACCACGGCTGGGAAAGCGGCTGGGTCAAACCCGAACCGCCGCAAAAGCGCACCGGCAAAAAGGTCGCCATCGTTGGTTCCGGCCCGGCGGGAATCAGCGCCGCCGCGCAACTCAACAAGGCCGGACATCTCGTCACCGTTTTTGAACGCGCCGATCGCCCCGGCGGCCTGCTCATGTATGGCATCCCCAACATGAAGCTCGACAAAAACGAAGTCGTCCTGCGCCGCATCAAGCAAATGGAGGACGAAGGCATCAAGTTTGTCTGCAACACCAAGGTCGGGAATAATTATCCTGCGGAAAAACTGTTGAAAGAGTTCGACGCCGTGATTCTCGCCACCGGTGCGACCAAGCCGCGTGATTTGCCGATTCCCGGACGCGAACTCAAGGGCATCCACTTCGCGATGGATTTTCTCACCGCGAACACGAAGAGCATTTTGGACGGGCACAAGAACGGCAGTTTTATTGACGCGACGGCGAAGGACGTCGTCGTCATCGGCGGCGGCGACACCGGGACGGACTGCGTGGGCACCTCGATGCGGCATGGCTGCAAATCACTGGTGCAGGTGGAAATTTTGCCCAAGCCGCCGCTCGACCGCGCCAAGGATAATCCGTGGCCAGAATGGCCGAAGGTTTACGCGATGGATTACGGCCAGCAGGAGGCCGCTGCGAAATTCGGCGCCGACCCGCGCGTTTATCTGACCACCGCGACGAAATTTGAGGGCGACGCCAACGGCCACATCAAGGCCGTTCATCTCGTGCAAGTCGAATGGACGAAGAACGACAGGGGCCAGTTCATTCCCAAGAACGTTCCCGGCACGGAAAAAGTTCTGCCCGCGCAACTCGTCCTGCTGGCAATGGGCTTCCTGGGACCGGAACAGCCGTTGCTCGACGCGCTCGGCATCGAACGCGACGCGCGGACGAATGCGAAGGCCGACTTCGAGAAATACTCCACGAACATCAAGGGCGTGTTTGCCAGCGGCGACTGCCGGCGCGGCCAGAGCCTCGTCGTGTGGGCGTTCAACGAAGGCCGCGGCGCAGCCCGCGAATGCGACCGCTACCTGATGGGTTCAACGGATTTGCCTTAACTTCGTCCGCAGATTTCGCAGATTCAGGTTAAGGTTTTTTTGTCTGCGTCAATCGGCGTAATCTGCGGGTGCTTTTCTTTCCAAGTGAGAAACAACAATACAGCCGTGACAATGCCGGTCAACGCAACGCACACCGGCGCGAGATAACGATCCAGCGGAAGCGAGCCGCGCGCGGGCAAACGGAGTTGTGTAGAGAAGATTTCGCCGTTGCCGGGCATTTTGGTTTGCGCAACGACATAACCGCCGCCGGTCACGGCCTGCGAAATGCCGGAGCTGGCGACGCGAAAAATAGGGATGCCGTATTCTGCCGCACGAACGGGCGCGACGCGCGAGTGCAATTCGTGCTGATGCCTACCCCAGGCTTCCACGTCCATCGTTGGAACGATGAGCAGTTGCGCGCCTTGACGCACCAGTTCGTCCGTGACGCGCGTGTAGCTCAAATCGTAGCAGATGCAGATGCCAATTTTGCCCCACGGCGAATCCCAGACTTCCTGTTTTTGCGCGGGTAGGCCGTCCTTGAAACACTGGACCGGCACGCTTTTGGCCTGCTTGAAAACGATCTCGCCATTTGTGCCAACAACAAAAACGGTGTCGTAATAAACATCGTTCGTGACAAAATCCTTTCCGCCGACAACCAGATAACGTGCGTGTTCGCGGCACCAATTTTTCAACAAATACGGCACCGGACTGTCGAGCGTGTATTCGCTCAAGACAAAAATCGGCGCGTTCGTGTTTTTCGCCAGGGCTTGATCCAGCATTTTGGGAATTAAAGACACTGGAGGGAATTCCGTTTGGACGCCAACAATAAGCGGGCCACGTCGGCCACTTGGTTTTGTTTCCGCATGCGCTGGAATAAGCAAAGCAATTAATACCAACAAAATTACCAAAACAATTACCACTTCAACCAATCTCCACCCAGTGGTTTGTTTGAGAAATGCGTTGAGAGTTGTTCTGTTGGCGTAAATCGTTGCACTTACAATCACCAAAAAGCCCACCCCATACATCCCACAAAGAGAATCAAAACCCACAGGCAGCGCATAACCAATATTCAGCCATGAAAACTTAAAGTAGTAGAGTTCGCTGCGGAAGTATTCGACACCCGTCCAAACAATTGGAATCAGCCACGCGGCTTTGACTTTTCCCCAATGCCGGATGCTGCCGCAGACAATCGCGGCGAACAGCCCGATCCAGAACGCCAGCACCAGCCAGAGCACAATCGCGGCGGCGCTGAAAATGTTCCAAAAGAAAAACAGTTGCGGCGCGTAGCAGAGAAATCCCGCCGCCAGCCCGAAATAGAACGCGCGCCGGACGGTTGGCTGATCGGTCAGCCGGACAAGTCCGTAGGCGTAGCCGAAAATCAGCAGTCCGGCGGCGGGGTCATGGATTGAAGTGTATGCCGCATGAAAACACGCCACGGCCAGCGCCAGCCACAGAAAAGATTTTCCCCAGCCGGAAGGATTTGCCGATGGCTTCAGAAAATTCATCGTGCTTCACAGGATTGAAGCGCCAATTCGCTGGCTGGAAAAGGAAATTATTCCGCCACCAGTTCCGCCGCGCTGGCGTTCGCCCTGACCTGTTCCGGATTTTTGCAGCCGCAAACCACGGAGGAGACCAGCGGGTCCCGCAGGCACCACGACATCGCCCACTTCGCCATCGGGATGCCGGCGGGCACTTCTTCTTTTTGCAGGCGCTCGACTTCGGCGAGGTCGCGCTTCATTTTTTCCGCGTCCATTTTGGAGCGCACATCGTTGGCCGGGAAGGTCGCGCCCTGTCTGTATTTGCCGGTGAGCAATCCGCTGGCGAGCGGCACGCGGCCAATGATGCCGAGATTGTTGTCCCGCGCGTGCTGGAAGAATAATTGTTCGGGCCGGCGGTCCAGGCGGTTGTAAAACACCTGCAACGCCTCCGCGCCGGACTTCGCGGCTTCGCGCGCCTGAAGTTCGCTGCCCTTTTGCATGATGGAAACGCCGAGATGGCGGATTTTGCCGGCACGCTTTTGTTCAGCCAGCATCGTCCAGAGCTTCTCGTTCTGAAACAGTGCGTCCGAGCCGGAATGAAATTGATACAGGTCAATCGTCTCGACGCGCAGCGCCTTGAGCGAGGCTTCGAGCTGGGCGCGCACGCCGTCCACGGAAAAATCGTCGTCGCGGTTGAGGAAACTTTTGAAGTGATGGCCGAACTTGGTCGCCACGATCCAGCGCGAGCGGTCATGCCGCGACAGATAGTCTCCGACCAGTTTTTCCGAAAGATGGTCCGGGCCGTAGCATTCGGCGGTGTCAACGAGGTTGATGCCGCAATCCGCCGCCGTGTCGAGGATGGCGTCGGCCTCGGCCTGTGAAAAATCCCGGCCCCATTCGCCGCCGAACTGCCAGGTGCCGGCGCCAATGACGGAGACGCGCAAGCTCGTTCGTCCCAGAATCCGATAACGCATGGCCGAGATTAGCGCGCAAATTCGCTTGCGCCAAGTTCGTTCGTTGTTAAAGTCATTCCGCAAATTCATCCGCCGGAAGCGGCGGTTTTTCTTTTCAACCTGAATTTAACAAAGTGAAAATTTTCAGCGGCACAGCGAATGCGCCTTTGGCCCGGGCCATCTGCAAATCCATCGGCATTGAACTGGGCCGGTGCAACATCACGCCGTTTCCCGACGGCGAGACGTTCGTGAAAATCGAGGACAACGTGCGCGGCGAGGACGTCTTCATCATCCAGCCGACGTCGCCGCCGACGAACCACAATCTGATGGAGCTGTTCATCATGATTGACGCGCTGCGGCGGGCGAGCGCCAAGCGCATCACGGCGGTGCTGCCGTTTTACGGCTACGCCCGGCAGGACCGCAAGGATCAGCCGCGCGTGCCCATCACGGCCAAGCTGGTGGCAAACCTCCTGGTGGCGGCGGGCACGAACCGCATCCTGACGATGGATTTGCACGCGCAGCAGATTCAGGGATTTTTCGACATCCCGGTGGATCATCTCTACGCCGCGCCGGTGATGTATGAATATTTGCGGAGAAAGAAACTGACGGACCTCGTGGTGGTCAGCCCGGACATCGGCGGATTGAAAATGGCGCACGCGTATTCGCAAACGCTCGGGGCGGGACTGGCCATCGTGGCCAAGCGGCGCATAAGCGCCACGGAAGTCGAGTCCATGGCCGTCATCGGCGACATCGAGGGCAAAAACATCCTGATCGTGGATGATTTAACGGAGACGGCGGGCACGCTGACGCAGGCGGCGGCACTGCTGAAAAAGAAAGGCGCGAAGAAGATTCTGGCCTGCGTCTCCCACGCGATTTTGAGCGACGTGGGGATCGAAAGATTGCGCAAATCAGTGATTGACGAACTGATTACAACTGATACAGTCCAACGCCCGTCCATTGACGGTGTGAAGATTGTCACGCTGTCGGTGGCGGGGCTTTTGGGTGAAGCCATCCAGCGGATTCACAGCAATTCGTCGGTGAATTCGCTGTTTGAATTCAAAGGCGGGCGCACGAGTTAGCGCCGCGAACGACAGTTTAATTTAAGAAAATGAAATCAGTGCCGTTAAAATCGTATCCCCGCACGCAGGTGCGCCGGGGCGAAGTGAAAAAGTTGCGCGGCTTGGGCCGTGTGCCCGCCGTCATTTATGGCCGTCAGGCCAAGCCGCAAAACCTCGAAGTCAGCGCGAAGGAATTCGAGGATTTGATCCACCGTTCCGCCTCGGAAAATCTGCTCGTGGATTTGTCCGTGGAAAGCGACGCGCGCGCCAGGCGCCTCGCGCTGGTGCAGGAAATCCAGCACCACCCGCTCGACGGCAAGGTGCTGCACGTGGATTTCCACGAGGTGGCCGAAAACGAACGAATCACCGTCAATGTGCCATTGGAAACCGTTGGCGAGGCCGCCGGCGTGAAAAACAGCGGCGGCGTGCTCGAACACGTCCTGTTCAAGCTCAAGGTCCGCTGCCTGCCGAAGGATTTGCCGGAGCAGATTGTCGTGGACGTGAGCCATCTTGAACTCGGCAAAGCCATCCACCTTGGCGAAATCAAGGCGCCCGAAGGAGTGGAAATCATTGGCGACAAGAACATCCCGGTCATCGCCGTGGCGATGCCGCGCACGGAAGAGGAAGAGGCCGCCGCCACCGAAGCCGAGCCGGTTGCCGCCGGCGACGTGGAAATGATCAAGGAGAAGAAGGAAGAAGGCGAGGAAGGCGCCGCTCCCGCGAAGGGCGAAAAAGGCGCTGCCAAGCCTGGCGAAAAAGCCGCCGCGAAGGGCGCGGAAAAAGGCGCGGCCAAGGGCGCGGAGAAAGCTCCCGCTGCCGCCGCTGCCGCCGCCGCCAAAACGCCCGCCGCCGCCGACAAGGCCGCCGGGAAGAAACCGGCCGAGAGAAAGAAATAATTTTGCCGGCGGCTGCCGGTGGGAGCCGCCGCGCCCGCGCCGCGCATGGAGAATTTGCATCTCATCGTCGGTCTGGGCAATCCGGGCGCGGAATACGCCAAGACGCGCCACAACGCCGGATTTGCGCTGGTCGAAAAGCTGGCGGCACGCTGGAAGGCGGATTGGAAGAACGAACGCAGGTTCGGCGCGCGAATCGCCCGCAGCGAACAGGATGGCCGGCGCGTCCTGCTCTGCCAGCCGCAGACGTTCATGAATTTGAGCGGCGAAGCGGTCGGCGCATTGAAGAATTTTTATCAGTTGCCGTTGAAACGGCTGCTGGTGGCGGTGGACGACGCGGATTTGCCGCTGGGCGAAATCCGGCTGCGCGCGAGGGGCAGCAGCGGCGGCCATCACGGGCTGGAGTCCATCGAGCAGCATCTGGCCACGCGCGAGTTTGCGCGGCTGCGGCTCGGCATCGGACGGGCGGATGGCGCGAGGGAAATCACGGATTACGTGCTCGCTCGTTTCAACGCGGACGAGGCGGCGCTGATGGAAAAAGTTTTGGTCCGGGCGGCCGGCCAGGTGGAATGCTGGCTGGACGACGGAATGGAAATGGCAATGAACCGGTTTAACGGAGTCGTGGACTCCACGAACGAAGAGAAAAAAAAGTGAAACGATACGAAGGTCTGTTCATCCTGAACCTGGTGGGACGCGAAGAAGGCGTCAAGGACGCGCTCGACAAGATTTCCGCGGAAATCACGACGGCGGGCGGCGCCGTCGAGACGGTCCAGAAAATGGACAAGAAAAATTTCATGCGCGTCGCCGACAACAAGCACACCGCCGGCTTTTACGCCAACGTCATTTTCACCGGCACGCCGGCGATTGTCGCGCAGTTGCGCCACAAGTTTGCGCTGGACGAGGAAGTATTCCGCGTGCTGTTCACGCTGTCACCGGAACCCAAACCCGCGAAATAATTTCAACCGGGAAATTTTATGGCCAACTTCAACAAAGTCATCCTTGCCGGAAACCTCACCCGCGACCCCGAATTGCGCTACACGCCCAAGGGCATGGCCATCGCCAAAATCGGCCTGGCCATCAACCGCAAATGGAAAAGCGAGACCGGCGAGATGAAGGAAGAGGCGACCTTTGTGGACGTGGATGCCTTCGGCAAAACCGCCGAGACCATCGGCCAATATCTGAAAAAGGGCCGCCCCATTTTGATTGAAGGACGCCTGCGCTACCAGACATGGGAGGACAAGCAATCCGGCCAGAAGAAAAGCAAACTTGGCGTCGTCATGGAAACTTTTCAATTCCTGGATTCCGGCGGCGGTCGCGGCGGCGACGCCTCCGAAGCCCCGGCGGCGCGTCCGGCGGCGGCATCCGCGCCCGCGCCAGACGGCGGCGATGCCGAGCCTCCGCAGGACGACGTCCCGTTTTGATTGGTTCACATTTCACGCATCCCGTTACAACGATTTAACGATTCAATGAAAACTGAAGTCATCCTCACGCACAACATCGTCGGCCTCGGCGGTGAATCCGACCAGGTGAAGGTCGCGTCCGGTTACGCGCGCAATTACCTGTTCCCGCAACGGCTTGCGGTGCCGCTCACCCAGTCC